>Ga0082212_10001893_pt1 | contig 30761 bp, 25 predicted proteins | sample TergutNt197P3_FD_71548 | JGI IMG/M metagenome (GOLD analysis project Ga0082212, IMG submission 71548) | Neocapritermes taracua P3 segment gut microbial communities from Petit-Saut dam, French Guiana - Nt197 P3 | ecosystem: Host-associated > Arthropoda: Insects > Digestive system > Gut ...
GCCGAAATTCTATCATCACTTTCAGATCATCAACCGCGAAAACTCGGATGAAATCATTCCCTGCCTTGAATTTGTACTGGTGGAGCTTACCGAAAAGTTCCGTCCCGAAACCATCGCCGACCGCAAACTGATGGTACTGTGGCTGCGTTTTCTGCAGGAGGTAAACGAGGACATGCGTACGCTTCCGCCGGAAATGCAGGAGAACGAATACATTCGCGAAGCGGCCGAACTGTGCGAGGCGGGCGCTTTCACGGCCGAAGAGCTTGCCGCCTACGACGGTTTAGTCAAATTAACAGGTTTGACAATGGAACAAATCAGGGAACTGACATCGTCTATACAATGAAATTATTGTATAGACGTATTCACCCGATTGCATCAAAACATTTTCACACCAATTTCTGTTCTATCGCCATCCGTACTATTATCTTTCCTCTGTAAAAAAAGTTTTTCATTGGATGTGCTTGGAAAATCCAAATTTTTCATGTACGTTTGCAGCGAAAATTTAAAAAAACCGTAATTATGTTACAATCAACAACGTTAGATTCGCGCAGGATGATTATTCAGGCAGACGAAGAAAGCGATATGCTTGAATTGCTGATTTTTCTTAAACGTTCAACCATGGAAAAAAAGGCGAAACTTCTGAATCGTTTTTTGGATTTTGCAAAAGACAATTACGCTACCGAACCATCTTTCAAATTTAACCGCGAAGAACTGTATGATCGATCGAATATTCGTTGACAGTAATATTTGGGTATATCTTTTTGCAAGCGAAGATGTAAACAAAAACATCCGTGCAAGAAATTTCGTTGCCGAAAACAGTCTAAACAACAATATTTTAGTTGTTTCGTATCAGGTATTGAACGAAGTGGCGGCAGTGTTGAAAGTCAAAAAGAATTTCAGTGAAGACAAGATTCGGTTTGTTGTTGAAAACATGTCAAATTTGTGTATGGTGCAGGACTTCTCAAAAGGTATTTTGCTGAAAGCATCTTTTTTACGCGACCGGCATCATTTTTCATATTGGGATAGTTTGATTATTGCGACCGCATTGGAAGCCGGATGTAATCAGCTTTTCAGCGAAGACATGCATCATGGTTTGCCGGTTGAAAGCCGAATGAAAATCATAAACCCTTTTATATAGAAAACAAAACGGTTTGAATTGCCGTCCTGCCGGATTTGGCTTTTTGCCTTCCTCCTCTTTCTGTGAATATTGGATCATTTACCCGCCTCTGCCTCTGCCTCCGCCTCCGTCCATCCGGCTGTCAGGCGCAAGTCGGGGCGTCGGTGCAGGGAGGGCAATGAGGTGATTTTTTTGTATTTCTCTCAACTTGCACGACCTTTTGTAAAACTATTAAAAAATAAATGACTATGCAGACAGTTCGCTTAAAATACGATGTCATTTCATGGATAACCGGAATAAATGACAGGAATTTGATTCCCCTTGCTCCCGTATTGCTGAATTTGCAATTCGGCGGTTGTGAGTATTAGCACACGAATCAAAGTATGGAGGCAAATTTACGATTGGTGGCGAGGCGCTCTGAAAAGGACTTGTCCTGTCTTGCCATACGCGAGTTATATTTCAACTGCATACACATCAGCAAATCGGAATCTATTCCCAAAGCGGGTTCAATAAGCATGGCTGTCTGTATCGTCAGCTGACGGCGTTCGTTCAAAATGTGGTTCAGCATTTTGAACGGCATCCCCGTTTGCGCTGCAAGTTTGCATTGCGATATGCCGCGGTATTCAATTTCCTCCTTCAGTATTTCTCCCGGATGAACCGGTCGGGCGCAAACATACTTGTCCATAATCGCTTCCTAAACAGCGACAAAGATAGCCTATTTATTTGTTTCTACAGAAAAGTAGAATTTTTTGGGTGCATTTGGCTAAGGCCGATTTTCAATTCAAATTGTCGCTTTACAACCCGCAATGACGTATGAGCGGGACGTCATTGGTAGACAACTTGTTGTCGAAGTCTGTCTGCCGACAGGCAGGCAATCCAGTGTAAGCGTTGTATACTGGATTGGCTACGCCGACCTCCTTCTTGCAGGGCAAAGACTGCATTTCAACTTGGTTCGGCTTAGCTCACCAACCATCGCTCAATGACCAAATAGTCTCTGCTCCTGCTTCGGGCTTTCGGCGTCGGTTGCTTCGTTTATTTCGACTACGCTCAATAACCACCTCGCAACTTGCCTTATCCAAATCTATCAACTTGCCTTATCCAAATCTATCAATGTGTCTTTTTTCTTCCCTTCGGAAAGAAAAGCGACACAGTTATAAATAAAGCGAAGGATAGTTCCGAAGGGAAGCAATGACGAAAAAAGCGTTCTTTAACATTTTGAAAAACAGTAAAACCCTTTGCCCTTGTTCGGTGTAGCGTCCCGCTACGCCTCAGTGTCGGACAGAACGGGGGCGGCGACGGAGCATTTACTCGCCTCAGCCTCTGCCTCCGCCTCAGCCCATCCGGCTGTCAGGCGCAAGTCGGGGCGTCGGTGTACGGGAATAATGAGGAGAAAAATTGAAAAGAAAAGGGAATTTTTTTCAAAAATGTATTTGGTATAGAAAAAATACCGTATCTTTGCATTTTAAAATAAAAGATTATGCCACAGATTTATAGATATTTAAAATTAGTTTTTTATTTTGTTGCAAGAGGCGAACATTTACCTCCCCATGTTCATGTAGTCGATGAAAACAACAATCAAAGTGTTTTCGATTTAGTAATTAAAGATGGGCTGCTTTCGGAAATCAGGATAAGGAGAAAGAAGGGTTTTCGCCAATTAGCGAAAAAAACCAAACAATCGTAAAGAATTTTATTCATATTTATTATGCTGACATAGTAACAAAATGGGTTGAATTTTTCATTCTTGGCAAAGAGGTTAAATCTGTAACAATTAAGAAGATAGAAAATATGTCGGTGGATATCCAAAAACTTAATGAGCATATAAAGGATTTAAACAAACATTTCTATCCGGGCGAGAAAAGGAAGTCTAAGCAAAATTCAACTTCACAAAATTAAAGGAAATGAGCAGTTATAAAATCATAAAACTTGTTAATGCCAGATACATAAATGATTATGTAGTTGAATTATTATTTGACGACGGGGTTGCTCGGCAAATAGATTTTGGGGATTTTTTATATAAGCATCCACACCCTCAATATGACAAGTACCGTGATTTGCAAAAATTCAAGCAGTTTAAGATTGAACGAAATAATATTGTGTGGGGTAAAAATTGGGACTTAATTTTTGATTTATGGGATTTATATAAAGGCAAAAATCCAAAATAATGCTCCCCTTGCTCGGCGTAGCGGGACGCTACGCCTCCGTGCCGGACAGAACGGAGGCAGCGACGGAGCATTACCCGCCTCCGCCTCCATCCGTCCGGCTGTCAGGCGCAAGTCGGGGCGTCGGTGTACGGGAATAATGAGGAGAAAAATTGAAAATAAAAGGGAATTTTTTTCAAAAATACTAATGTTTCGCACCTTTCTCTAACATATTGACAAATAAGACATAACAAGATGCGATTAAATCATATCTATTTGTATATTAATGAATTAACATTTCAAATTCTTTTTTTTAACATGTATTCTTCATCTCTGTTTCGATGAGATAATTTGCGTATTTTTGGGCTCTCGGATCTATCATTACCCTTTGGAACAAATCGTAGGGGTTTACATTTAAATCTTCGGCTATCATCCGAATCACTTCAACAAATAAATCCCAAATCCGTTTGTCTAATGTCATGCGCAAACAGTCGGCGTTCATTACCCGAAACAGTTCTCCTTTCGATTCATAGTGTTCAAACCGGTAACGAAACGAAAGCAAAATATAAGTAATCATTGATATGGTTGCATCAGCAATATGTGCATCAAAGTTACTGGATTGGCAGCCGCCGAGATTCAACAGACCTTTTTCTTCTTTGAAGAATACTTCAATAGTCCATATTTCGACTTCGCTCAATAACCATCTAACCTGATAATGTTCAACGAGTTGCTTAAATGTCAGATTTCTGTCGGTGGTAATAAATACTTTCCAGTCTCCATTCAAACCGATACGGGAAAAGAACAAAGTTACTGGGATACCGTCGTATAGAACATCAGCACGCTTGTAATACAGCTTTAACGTCCGGCAGTAATGAGTTTTACTTGTCATGGCGTTTATCGCTTTATAGGTAGTCGGCTTGCCTTTATAAAGGAATTTTGTCTTGGCAAATTTGTACATTCCAATCAAATGGGTACCACAGTCAATCACTGATTTTACCAGCGCTTCACAACTGAACCAGCTGTCACACAGTACATAATCAATATGCAAACCATGAAAGACAGCAGTGTAAAGCATCTTTATCATCATGTATATCTTACTCATATCCAATTCTTCTATTCGCCTGCGAGATTCAGATTCTTTTATCCGTTTCTTAGTGAACTGACGGCGTAGTTCTTTCGCTGTCATGCCGTAAGGTTTGGATTCGTTTTGCCCCAACTCACGGTGAATGGAAAAATCCAGCGGAATGGAAGACTTGCCATCCCAGTAGAGCATAGCCAATAACTTGTAACCTAATACGCTTTTATGAACAACATGGTCATATACCTTGCCGATAAACTCCATCTTTTTGCCCGTTTTCTCTATGGTTGTATCATCAAAGATAAGATAATGAGGCTTCTTTTTGTCTTCTTCACTGCTCACGGATTCTGTCAGCTTAATGAATTTCATCGAAACATACCATAATAACCGACGCCAGCCGATGGCGGGATTATTCTTTAAACGGTAAAAAACATCCTTCCCTAATGTATATCCATGCTCTTTCAATTTGGGTAATGACGAATTTACTGTCTTACATGACATGATTAACATACTTATCAGTAACGACAGTACTTGCTTGAAGGTGTAACCTTCCTGCTTGGCATCGTTGAACACAGAAAAACTCTCTGACAACTTCATGGCTTTGAATACGCTCATCATTTTCTCTTCTTTTATTTGCGCCAGGTTGAAACCCATTTGGATTTCTGAAATTCTTTCTCTAACTTTGTACGTTGGTAGCATATTTTTGTGGTTTTGAATTACGCCGCTAAATTAGTCATTTCCAATGACATTAGCAAAAAATATATGTTACTTTTTTTATCTCTTTAACCCCTTTTTGCAAGGGATGATGAGGTGTGAAACATTAGTATAAAATAAAACAATTTGCCTATGAGAAAAAAAAGATGTAATAAATAAAGAATCGGAAAATGCAGTCATATCTTCCGGTTCAAAATCGAATTTAAAATCAATTGTTTGTATCACTTTAAATCCGTAACAAATGTATAAAAAAATTAAGTATCATGGACAATATTGTCCCCCCAAAAACATGTTTAATCTAAAAAAAATTATTAATGTAATGAGAATCAGTATTCTATTGCTTTTTGTCGGTACTTTTTCATTTTCGGCTTCAGTCTATTCTCAGGATGTTCATTTTGCCCTGTATGGAAATCATATCATCATCTCTAAAGAAGATCCTAATCATGTCATGACCATTCAGCAGGGTATTGCCGTTACCGGCGTCGTTATTGACGACAATGGCGATCCGCTTCCTGGCGTGAATGTTATGATTAAAGGGACGCCAGTCGGTGTGATGACAGGCGCAAACGGATCATTTTCTATCAATGTCCCCAATAATACTGCAGTGTTGACCTTTTCGTATATTGGTTTTATTACGAGTGAAATGGTCGTAGGCAATCAACGGACCCTCAACATTAAGTTACATGAAGATCTGCGTGAAATTGAAGAGGTTGTTGTGATTGGATATGGTACGGTGCGAAAAAGCGACCTGACGGGCTCTGTTGCCACTGTTTCTTCAAAAAAGGTAACCCAGGTAAATGCCGTATCGAACATTGCACATGCTTTGCAGGGACAGGCGCCCGGCGTACAGGCTAACCAGCGTTCGGGACAACCCGGCGAATCGGTAATGATTAAGATCAGGGGAACCAATTCCATCTCCGCCGGAAACGATCCTTTGTATGTGGTGGATGGGTTATTGCTTGATGGACTGAGCGCTCAACTGAATCCGGATGACATACAAAATATAGAAATATTGAAAGACGCATCAGCAACCGCTATCTATGGCTCACGGGGGGCTAATGGCGTTGTGATGATTACAACCAAACGGGGAAAGGAAGGAAAAGCCTCTGTCTCGTATAACGGTTATTTCGGCGCACAGCAGTTGCGCAGGAAGATAGAATTAATCAATGCGCAGGAATATGCTCAATTACAGAATGAAGTGGCAACCAATGATGGCGTAGCATTACCCTGGACGCAAGCGCAAATCAATGAATTTGGCGCAGGTACCGACTGGCAAAATGAAGTATACCGTACCGGAAAAGTTCAAAATCATGATTTGTCATTAACCGGTGGCAGTACGAATACTAAATACTATACATCAATCGGATATTTCAATCAGGAAGGTATCATTAGAAATTCAGGGTTCGACAGGCTGTCGTTCCGAATCAATGTTGACCAGAATATAAGTCAGAAAATAGTCTTGAATACCAGTTTATCCATACAAAATTCCAAATATATTCAGGGTATATATACCGGTGCGGATGGCGGCGGAGGTATCCCCTTTACCACGATGGTAATGCCTCCCACACAGGGAATATATGATGCCAACGGCAACTATACCCGTTTTACGGGCGTGTCGTGGGGTGAAACCAACCCGGTGGGTATTTCGAAAGAAATATACAATCCAAACAATGCTTTGCGTATTTTGGGCAATATCGGATTAAACTGGGAGATACTGGAGGGCTTAAGATTGAAGGTAAGTGTTGGTGTAGACAACAATAACTCAAAGAGTAATTACTATGCACCATCTATCATCACCATCGGCCAACCTAACGGAAGAGCCAGTAAAAGTTATTCCAGTAGCCTGACGTTACTGAACGAAAACCTGCTCACCTATACAAAAACCATTGCCAATCAACATATATTTGATGTTTTAGCCGGCTATACATACCAAAGTTATCAATATGAAAACCTGAATAGCGGTACGGCTCAGGATTTTATCAGCGACATATATTTAAACAACAATATCAGCGCCGCCAACACGAAGGCGCAGCCGAGCACAGGATTTACGGACAGTAAACTGATTTCATATCTTGGGCGTTTGAATTATAACTATGATAACCGGTATCTGTTTACATTCACCGGGCGGTATGACGGCTCATCAAAATTTGGCGAAAACAACAAATATGCTTTTTTCCCTTCAGGAGCAGTTGCCTGGCGTGTTTCGCAGGAATCGTTTATGCAGGATCAGGAAACTGTCTCCAACCTTAAGTTAAGAGCCAGTTATGGTACTTCCGGTAACCAGGCCATTTCTTCCTACCAAACGCTGGCGAGGTTGAATAATGTAAACCTGATATTCGACGGGCAAAATAATACAGGTTTCGTGCAAGGTTCACTGGAAAATAAAAACCTGAAATGGGAAACAACACGGCAGTTTGATGTGGGTCTTGAATTGGGAATTTTTAACAACCGGATACAAATTGTTGCCGATTATTACGCAAAGAAAACCACTGATTTGTTGTTGAATGTAACGATGCCCCCTTCGTCGGGGTTTGGAACCGTTTTACAAAATGTAGGTGCAGTACAAAACCGTGGGTGGGAATTTCAGGCAATTACAGATAATATTACCGGCGAATTTACCTGGTCGTCTGTATTCACCATTTCGCACAACCGGACAAAAATATTAGACTTGGGTAATGATGCACAGGGCAATCCCATCACGTATAAGGAAGTAGGTTCGGGCGGTAACTGGTTTCCCATGCTATTGGGTCAATCAATGAGCCAGTTATATGGCCATACAGTGGAAGGAGTATATCAAACCGATCAGGAAGCGGTTAATAATGGTGAAGCCCACAAGAAAGCAGGTGATTATCGTTTTCGGAATACCAATGGTATAGGTAATGTGGATGACGATGATAAAACTATACTGACCCACCTGGAGCCTAAGTTTACATTCGGTTTCAACAACTTTTTTACCTATAAACGATTCGATCTATCTATTCTGTTAGTAGGTTCGTATGGCAATGATATTGTCAATGAGTTTCGGAAGTATAACCTGACTGTAAATGGATTATGGACACCTTCACGCGAAGGATTTGAAAATCGGTGGAGAGGTGAAGGTAACGGTAATTTTGTGGACAAACCGTCTAAAAACAGTGGCAGTACCATTCGTGACTATGCAAACAGTTTATGGGTTGAAGATGGTTCCTATTTGCGTGTTAGGGATATCACGCTGGGTTATACATTTCCATCCAGGCTGTTTGGCGGCTATATTTCCATGTTGCGTATTTATTTGAGCGCGCAAAACTGGATAACCCTGACAAACTATTCGGGATACGACCCTGAGGCATCTTGGAGTTCAGCAGTAATAAACGGTTGGGATAGAGGCGTTTATCCTTCTACTAAATCCATTACCGGAGGAGTGAGAGTGAATTTTTAATATAAAATAAAACAGTTATAAAAATGAAAAAATATTTTATCAACATCAGTTTATTATTAGCGATATTTGTATTTCAACAATGTTCGCTCAATGAAGAGCCAAAAACTTTCATCAGTCCAGATACTTTTTTTTCCAGTCCTGACAGCTATAATGCGGCTGTAATGGGTATATACACTGATGTTCACAATCTGTGGGCATCTAATTGCATGATGATGAAAGAAATGTTTTCCGATATATGCGGAGAGCCTTCTGCTTCGTTTGAACAAGCCTATCCGACATATACAAATGCTACGGAGCCATTTTATTACAATACGCGTGATATGTGGTCAAGATGTTATTCAATAATCAAAAATGCCAATTTTATATTAAGTAAGCTGCCTGAAGATCAAAAGGCATTGATTGGCGAAGCAAAATTTCTGCGGGCTTTCGCTTATTTTCATCTGGTACAGTTTTACGGAGATATTCCGTTGCGAATAACGCCTGTGGAGAGCTATGCTGATGTACAAATACCCAAGAGCAAACAGGAAGATGTATATGCGTTAATCGTTGAAGATCTTAAATATGCGGAAATAAATCTAAACGAAAAGGCGCCTCAGCAGGGCCGTGTTTATCAATTAGCCGCTACGGCGCTTTTGGCTAAAATATACCTGACGATGGCAGGTAACCCGCTCAACCAGACCGCTCTGTATAGCAATGCAGTTCAGAATGCCGTAAAGGTCATATCGTCGGGGCAATTTGCGCTCATGGATGATTATTCATCAATTTTCCATAATACGGTTTATACCTCCGAGTCTGTTTGGGAAAAATTATTCATTCCTGCAAATGGCGGTAACGGATTACATAACCTTACCAGTACGGCTGACAGTTACAGGCCGATAATGGTGCCGGCGACATGGTTTATCAACTCTTTCCCACAAGGCGACACCAGAAGGGAATGGGGAATACAACAGACTTATCAAGACCCCAATGGTCGTACACTGGCGCCCTTTTTTCAGAAATTTATCAATAATTCGTTTACGGATGATAACATCGGTTCTTCGGGTTCAGGGCTACTCAATTATACTATTCCATACTTGCGGTTGGCCGAAATGTACCTGATTGCAGCTGAAGCCGAAAACGAACAGAATGGTCCGGCTAATGCATACCAGTACATCAACAAAATCAGATGGCGTGCGAGGGTTGATAAGGATAACAGTGATCAGGTTCCCGACCTTGACGGGTTAACCAAAGAACAGTTCAGAGATGCGGTATTGATGGAACGCAAATGGGAATTGCATTTGGAAGGAAGTACATGGTTTGACCTGAAACGAACCAATACTTTCAACCGGATACAGGAAATCAGGGGAGATGCGCTCGTTCATCCGATAGGAAATTATAACCAAACCTGGCCAATCCCGGATACGGAGATTACCAATAACAACATCGATCAAAATCCGCTCTATAAATAAACTGTATCATCGTAAAAATGAAATCCAATCATATCATTCTATTTACGGCTTTCATGCTATGTGTTTTGGCAGTTTCAGAAATGAAAGCACAATCTCTTGAAATAAAACGGAATAAGAGCAGCTTCCTTTATGGCGCTCAGGCATCTGTTACCGGAGATATTAAAAGGCAAAACGGCGACTTTTTCCCGTGGAAAGGAAATGCGGAGATGGCATGGAATATCGTGATTCCTGCCAATGAAAAATACGATTTGTACTTGATAGCGGGAGTTCCGGAAGAGAGTGAAAACCTGCCATTACATTTTGATATCGGGAATATTTCTTTTGAATTTCCGCTTCATCCAACATCCGGTTGGGTAGGCGGAAGTTCAAATTTTCAACGTATCAAAATCGGTAGCGCGCTTTCGCTTCCAAAAGGCGATCAAAAATTAGTACTAAAAACTGCCGGAATCATGGGCGATCATGTGTTGTTTAATCTTCGTTCGGTTGAAATGGTCCCTTTATCTGCTCTTCCGGCTAAAGAGAAAGATCGAAAAAGAGCAGAAGCAGCCAGAGCAAGTACCGAATGGCAGGTAAAAGCAGGTTATGGCTTGATGTTTCACTGGACTTCGCAATCTGTCAACCCTGACGGTACAATTAAACCCTATGAACAGGCAGTCAACGAATTTGATGTAACTCAATTTGCCAATATGGTTGAGAGTACAGGCGCAGGATATGTGATTTTTACCATCGGTCATGCGGAACAGTACTGTCCGGCGCCAATAAAAAGTTGGGAAGCCTGCCATCCGGGTAAAACGACCCAGCGTGATTTGATTGGAGAAATAGCCGATGCATTGAATAAAAAGGATATCCGGTTTATCTGTTACTTACATTCACTTGGAACAGCAAGCTTCAGAAGGCAAAGTAATCAGGACTTCTTTAAAACGTTTAAGGGTATTCTGACGGAAATCGGAAACAGATACCGGCAAAAAATAGCCGGATACTGGTTTGATTGCTGGTATCAGATATTTGAGGGATACCCTGAAATTCCGTTCAGGGATTTTTATAAAATAACCAAAACGGGAAATAAAGACAGGATTATCTGTTTAAATTCATGGATATATCCTGCTGTTTCACCGTGGCAGGATTATTGGGCTGGAGAAACTGCCAGCCCAATTTCTCCGCCTGAAAACGGATTTCTGAAAGAAGGGTGCGTTACAGATCTCCCTTATCATGTTTTACTTATCATGGAACCGTATTGGGTACAGGAAAAAGGTGAAATGCCGGATCCAAGATTCAATGCTGACGAACTAAGCGACTATATTCGTAAGTGTTCGGAAAATGGAGGAGCTGTTACCGTTAATATGGGTATTTACCAGAATGGAGCAGTAGGTGAAAAAGCATTACAAGTGATGAAAGACGTAAAAAATCAGATCAGAACTTCGAAATAAACTTTTTTAATGATGATTATGAAAAAACTATTTATTATTGTGCTTGGTTGTGTTTTCTTTGTTGCCTGCAGCAGGGAAACTGTTTATTATGTTGCACCTTCCGGTAATGACAGCAATCCCGGAACAGAGCAATTACCGTTTGCTTCGATTACTCGTGCACAAAAGGAGGCGAGGCAAACAAAAGGCGTCGTTACCGTGTATTTACGGAAAGGGGTCTATTACATAGCAGAACCGGTTATTTTTACTCCGGAAGATTCGCGTAAAGAACATTCGCCCTTACGCATTGTTGCTTATCCCAATGAAAAAGTGGTGGTGAGCGGTGGCGTCCTGCTTGATGGCTTGCAATGGCAAACCTGGCGCGATGGTATCATGCAGGCAAAAATTGGGCAGGATGTGCCTTTCGACCAACTCTTCGCCAATGGGCAACTGCAACCGATGGCGCGGTATCCGAACTTCGATCCGTTGGCTTCGCACTACAACGGTACGGCTGCCGACGCCATAGCTCCCGAACGTGTGGCGAATTGGGCGAATCCATCAGGAGGATACATACATGCATTACATCGGCACGAGTGGGGAGGCTATCACTGGATGATTACCGGAAAGAATGAGCAAAATGAGTTGTCCATGGTTGGCGGATATCAGAATAACCGGTTGATGGGTATGCATGAACGTTTCCGTTTCGTAGAAAATATATTTGAGGAGCTGGATGCGCCCGGCGAATGGTACTTTGACAAAACAGCGCATGTACTTTATTTTTATCCGCCTGAAAGCATGAATCTGGCGACTGCCCGTATTGAAACGCCATGCTTGAAAGAACTTTTTGTTTTCAAAGGTAGCGAACAGCAACCTGTCAGAAATATTTCGATTGAAGGACTTGAACTGGCGCATACGCTTCGTACATTTATGGATACGCGTGAACCGTTGTTACGTAGCGACTGGGCGATATTTCGTTCGGGCGCTGTACTGATGGAGGGCGCAGAACATTGTGCTGTACGAAACTGTTTCTTTAATCAGGTAGGTGGAAATGCGGTTTTCATTAGTAATTACAATCGTTTTAACGAGGTGACCGGATGCCATATAGATGGAGCTGGCGCAAGCGGCGTATGTTTTGTGGGCGATCCGGCGGCGGTCCGTTCACCCCTATTTGAGTATAACGAGTCTAACCCGCTGGAAGCGCTGGATTTGACGCCCGGACCCAAAACCGGCAACTATCCTGCTGATTGCAGGGTATACGACAACCTGATGTGCGGACTTGGGCGGGTAGAAAAACAAATTGCCGGCGTGCAGATTTCCATGTCGCAACGTATCACCGTCAGCCACAACACGATCTATGACCTTCCCAGATCGGGGATCAATATCAGCGAGGGTACATGGGGCGGGCACATCCTTGAATTTAACGATGTATTTAATACCGTTCTCGAAACAGGAGACCACGGCTCTTTCAACTCCTGGGGACGCGATCGCTATTGGCATCCGCGCAGCAACGAGATGCGACAGCGTGTTGCCGACAACCCTGATTTGATCCTGCTGGATGCTATCGAAACCACCATTATCCGGAATAACCGCTTCCGTTGCGATCATGGATGGGACATCGACCTGGATGACGGGTCGAGTAACTACCATATCTATAATAACCTGTGTCTAAACGGCGGACTAAAACTGCGGGAAGGTTTTTACCGGACAGTAGAGAATAACATCATGATAAACAATTCGTTTCATCCGCATGTATGGTTTAACAACAGCGGCGACGTTTTCAAGCATAATATTGTCATGGCGCCTTATTTTCCGATACAGGTCAGGGACTGGGGAAAGGAAGTGGATTACAATGCTTTTCCAGATAACGAATCGTTACAGAAAGCCAGGGAAAACGGGACCGACCAACATTCGGTATATGGGAATGTCGAGTTTATGGATCCTTCAACAGGCGATTACCGCGTAAAAGATTCTTCGCCTGCGCTTACCGTCGGATTCAAAAATTTTGAAATGAATAAATTCGGCGTCGTTTCGCCCGATTTGAAAGCCCTGTCTAAAAAAGCGCCACTACCTGATCTCATTGAGTTTTTATCTGCCACAAGCGACGAAATACAACATTTTATGGGTATGCAACTGCGAAATGTGACCACAATGGGAGAACGTTCGGCTGCCGGTTTGAGTGAAATTGCTGGCGTATGGGTTATAACTGTTCCGTCCGGTACGAAACTTCGTGAAATATTCCAACCCGATGATGTGATTCTGGCTGCTGACGGGAAGCGAATTGCCAATGCAAACGGTTTAACAAAAGCCTGTAAGGGACAGAATATTGAAAAAATTACATTCACTGTTTCACGAAATCAGAAAGAACTGAAAGTGAAATTTTGATATTGTCCGGCGGCTTGCCTGACGCATTGACGGACAAAGATATCTTTGTAGTTATATTATATCATGAAAATCAAACATTTTTTGATTGTATTGTTTGCAGGATTTTTTTTTGCCTGTAACTGGCCTGCCGGGATATTTGTCGAAACGGAAAGTTTTACAGACAAGGGCGGCTGGGTTGTCGACCAGCAGTTTATGGACCTGATGAGATCGTCTTACCTGTTGGCTCACGGTATGAGAAAACCCGTGAAGGATGCTTCCACCGAAGTGACTTTTCCCCGAAAAGGCAATTTCAGAATGTTCGTTAGAACATTTAACTGGACATCACCCTGGTTTAACGGCAAGGGGCCGGGGCGGTTTCAGGTACTGATTGACGGAAAACCTGCCGGAACGACCTTTGGAGATGCCGGTAAAGAATGGCTTTGGCAGGATGGCGGACGTATTGCCTTAGAACCGTATCCTGAACTGGGCGGTATCGTAAAGGAGTTAAGTCCCGAAAAAGGCGGAAACGCCAAGCCTGAAAGCCAGTACGAGGATGAAAAGAAAACGGCGCTGAACAATGGCGAACCCAATATCACCCGGTTCATGAATTACCGGGCACATCAGTGTGACGCATGTGGCGCTGGGTACTGTACGGGTCATGCGCACGACCGGCCTGATGGGCGAGGTCGTGAGGATGGCTGCCGCCGTGTGCAAGCAAAACAATGTGAAACCGCGAGGCGTGTACGAAAATCATTTGGAAAACCTGAAAATTTTGATGGAGAAAGGCGTCGGAAAGGAAGGGGCATCACCCTATCCCGATTATAATCTTGGCGGTACATTGCGGAGGCGATCTTTTGATCCTGAACGCAGAAGCCGAACTGAGAATTGAAAATTCATTCCTGAATCAAGTTCAGGATGACGTAATAATTAATAATTAATAATTAATAATTAATAATTCATTATTCATGATTACCTTTTTCGTTTCCATTGTGTTGCTGCTCGGAGGGTATTTTCTGTATGGCAAATTAGTTGAGCGTATTTTCGGCGTGCAGGCCGATCGCCAGACCCCTGCCTACGGACTGGCCGATGGCGTGGATTATGTACCGATGAGCTGGCCAAGGATTTTCCTGATACAGTTTCTGAATATAGCAGGACTTGGTCCAATTTTCGGCGCTATCATGGGCGCGGTATACGGACCTGCCGCTTTTTTATGGATTGTACTGGGAAGTATTCTGGGCGGCGCTGTACACGATTATCTTTCGGGGATGATGTCGCTTCGAAACAAAGGTATGAGTCTTCCTGAAATAACCGGTAAATATCTGGGTGCGGGCTTTAAGCAGTTCATGCGCATTTTTACCGTTTTACTGATGATTCTGGTGGGAACGGTATTCGTTGCCGGACCGGCCAGGCTGTTAGCCAACATGACGCCCGAATACCTGAGCTATACGGTATGGTGTGTTATTATTTTCCTTTACTACATCCTGGCTACGCTTTTACCCGTTGATAAAATTATTGGCAGGGTATATCCGGTTTTTGGTTTTGCCATGCTGTTTATGGCGGTGGGTATCGGAATAGCGCTCGTATGGAACCGTGCGGCGATACCGGAAGCTATCCCTGCAAATCTGTTTAACATGAACCCTGATCCGTCGAAATTTCCACTTTTCCCGATGCTTTGCATTTCCATCGCATGTGGCGCCATTTCGGGCTTTCATGCCACACAGTCGCCCCTGATGGCGCGCTGCCTGAAAAACGAGCGTGAAGGGCGCCGCGTTTTCTACGGAGCAATGATAGCCGAAGCGGTTGTTGCCCTGATATGGGCGGCTGCAGCGATGAGTTTTTTCGGTTCGGTAGGCGGTTTGCAGGCGTTCCTGAAAGCGAATGGCAACAACGCCGCCGTGGTCGTCAATCAGATTGCCGGCAAATGGCTGGGTGGATTGGGTGGGCTGTTGGCCATCATTGGAGTGATTGCTGCGCCTGTCACATCAGGAGATACCGCTTTCCGGTCGGCACGGTTGATCGTGGCCGATTTCATCAAATACAGCCAGAAAGAAATAAACAATCGGCTCATCATTACCATACCGTTATTTATCTTAGCCTTTGTTTTGTTACAGGTCAATTTTGATGTGATCTGGCGTTATTTTGCGTGGTCAAACCAGACACTGGCTACATTTACCTTATGGGCTATCACCGTTTATCTCGCCAGGAAGAAGAAATTCTACTGGCTGACCTTGCTTCCGTCACTGTTTATGACCCTGGTGATTTCTACCTATATTGTGGTAGCTCCCGAAATGCTCGGCTTATCTGTTAACATCGGGTATGCAGTAGGCGCAGTCTGTACAATTGGCCTGTGGGCGGTATTTATTGGATGGAAAATGAAATTTATAAATAATAATAATCATGAACATTACACCTTATGAACGTCTGCTGGCCATGATGGATGGCAGGGCGAATGAATTGGACAGGGTTCCCAACCTGAATATTATGATGTTTTTTGCAGCAAACTATACCGGCAAGCCTTTCGCACAGTATTGTACGGATTACAGGACGCTGGTGGATGCAAATGTGCGCAGTGTGGAACAGTTCGGCATCGACATTCTCAGTACCATGTCTGACCCGTATCGGGAAACGGCCGATTTCGGGACGGAGATGACCTTTCCCGAAGACGAACTGCCTCATCCAAAGCAATTACTGTTATCGAATCCTGAAGATGTGAAAAATCTTCAGCTGTTTGACCCGTGGAAATCGGTTCGCATACTCGACCGGATTCATGCCATCAAGTTATTCAAAAAGCAAAAAGGCGATGAATATCCGATACTGGGATGGGTGGAAGGACCCATGGCTGAGGCATGTGATCTGCGCGGAATGGGTGAATGTATGATAGATATGTTTATGGATGAAGCGCTATTTCATCAGTTACTGGAAAAATGTACGCAGGAAGCGATATGGTGTGCAAAAGCGCAAATTGAAGCCGGAGCGCATATCATCGGAATGGGAGATGCTGCGGTTTCACAGATCGATCGCGATTCCTATAAAAATATAATATTGCCCTACGAGAAACGGATTGTGGATGCCATCAGGGAAGCAGGCGGAATTGCCCGTTTGCATATTTGCGGCGACATCAGTCATCTGCTGGAAGATATTGTGACGCTTGAATTGGACATCATGGACATCGACTGGATGGTGGACCTGAAGCGAACGGTGGAAATTTTCGACGGCGTTTCGGTCGTTAACGGTAATGTCGATCCGGTGGCTGTCATGCTGAACGGCTCAGTGTCAGATGTTAAGAATGCAGTACGGCAGTGTCGTATCATCTCAAACGGAAAAGCCTGTATCAGTGCAGGTTGCGAGATACCCAAATTCACCCCTTATGAAAATATGCACGCTTTTACAGAAGCGTTGTATGAGAAGATGTAAGCTCGCTTCAAAATTATTAACAGTTATATAAATCATAATATTTTTCATATGAATACAAATAAATTAATTTCAAGGCGCAATTTCCTCGCAACCTCCGGGGCAGTGATTGCAGGAAGCACATTCATCCACCCTTTGTCGGATATCCGGGCGGCGACTGCTCCGCTCGCCCAACCCAACGCAAAACTGAAATTAGCCATGGTCGGTACGGGTAGTCGCGGCACCAGTATGTGGGGTAGGGATTTGATGAAACGGTATCCGGACAGAATCGAGTTTGTGGGACTGTGCGACATGAATCCGGGTCGCGTGGAAGCAGGTAAGGAAATCATCACAGCCAACTGTCGCACATACAGCGACCTCAACAATCCGATGGCGGCTTTCGAAAAGATGATTGCGGAGACCAAACCCGATTTAGTGATCGTAACCACCGTTGACGCCACCCACAACGACTATATCGTGCGAAGCATGGAACTGGGCGTGAACGTGCTTACCGAAAAGCCGATGACAACCGACGAGAAAAAAATACAGCAGATCCTTGACGTGGAAAAGAAAACAGGCATGAAAACGCGTGTAGGACACAATGCCCGCTATTCACCCTATTGCGTCAAGATATGGGAGCTGCTGCGTGCGGGAGAAATAGGCGACATCACCTCTGCGAACCTGAACTGGTATTTAGACACGTCGCATGGGGCGGATTATTTCCGTCGCTGGCACAGGCTGATGGAAAAAAGCGGTTCGCTGTTGCTGCATAAAGCCTGTCACCATTTTGACTTGCTGAACTGGTGGATTGACAGCGATCCCGAATCGGTGTATGCGCTCGGTTCGCTGGATTTCTACGGAAAAAACGGACCATACCGGGCCGAAAACTGTCGTTCGTGCCCGCACACATCCCAGTGTAAATTCTATTTCCGGCTGGAACGCCCCGTATTATCGGCAGAAATGCGGGATGCGGGAGGCATTACGGATGCAGGAGGTGAACCCTATAGAAGGCTGTATATCGACTGTGAAAAATATGACGGCTACCTGCGTGACGGATGCGTTTTCAAAAACGACATCAATATTTTCGACAAAATGTCGGCTACCATCAAATATGCGAATAACGTGCATGTGTCCTATTCGCTCACCGCCTATTCACCGTACGAAGGCTACCGCATAGCATTCAACGGCACCAAAGGTCGCATCGACGCCTGGATTCAGAGTTCGCACCCCATACAGGATGTAGACTATACGGAAGTCATTCTTTATAAGAACTTCTCACGGCGTCAGTATTTTCAGATACCCGTCAATTCATCGGCTCATGGCGGCAGCGACGATCTGCTGCGCGACCAGATTTTCATCCCCGGCACCCCTGACCCGTACAGGCAGTGCGCCGGTACACGCGATGGCGCTTTATCCTGCCTGATTGGTATCGCAGCGCGTAACAGCATCGCATCGGGACAGGCAGTGAAAATTGCCGATTTGACCACCCTCAAGCCACAGGCACAAAAAGAATACCAGCGGGATATCCTGAACATGTGAAACCATAACACTATTATTGGTGAATCGTTACCTGAAAAAAATATTTGCGGCATTGGCCGTTGTGGGTCCGGGCCTGTTCCTGATTGGCTACAACATCGGTACGGGAAGCGTAACCACGATGGCCAAAACAGGCGCTAAGCATGGTATGGGGCTGTTTTGGGTGTTGGCGCTGTCGGCCATCTTTACGTACATCCTGATGGTGGCTTACGGTAAGATCACGCTTGTAACCGGACAGACAGCGCTGTATAATATAAAAACGAACTTCAACAGGGGCTGGATACTGGCTTTTTATATCATGCTGGCGCTGATTATCGGTGAGTTGCTGGCGCTCATTGGAATCATGGGGATTGTGGCCGACTTGCTTCAGGAAGGAATCCTGATGACTACAGGTTTGTCTGTCAGTACTTTCTGGATTATACTGGTGATGGCTGTTGCCTGTTATATATTGCTGTGGTACGGGCGATACCAGGCTTTTGAAAAAGTGCTGGTGTTCTTTGTAATCCTGATGGGCTTATCCTTTCTGGTCGTCTTTGTGCTGGTGAAGCCAGGTATTGTTGTCCTTGCAGAAGGATTGATACCCCGCGTACCCGAACAAAACTTCGGGTTGATCGCAGCTATTGCGGGGACAACCTGTTCGGCGGCCGTATTCATCATGCGTAGTGTGGTCGTGGCTGAAAAGGGATGGACGATCAAAGACCTGAAAGTTGAAAAGAGGGATTCCTTTGTGTCGGCCGCCATGATGCTTTTCCTGAGCGCCGTTATTATGGCGGTTGCAGCCGGAACGCTCCATGTGATGGGTTTGAAATTGGATAACACGACTGAACTGATTGCGCTATTTGAACCCATCGGAGGGAAAGCGGCCGCTTTCATTCTTATTCTGGGTATCGTCGGGGCAGGATTGTCGACCATCTTCCCGATTGCACTGATCGCCCCGTGGCTGATTTCCGACTATACGGGAAAACCGCGCAACCTACATTCAACGCAATCGAGACTGTTGATACTCATTGCCATATTGATTTCTTTCAGTTCGGTGTTCCTGAAACAAAAACCTCCGGCGCTGATGATTTTTTCCCAGGCGTTTCAGGCGTGTATCCTGCCTGCGGTAGCCATTCCCGTCTTTCTGTTGCTGAACCGCAAAAAGCTGATGGGGACACACCGCGCAACAGCAAAGGAAAATATAGGAATTGCGGCTGTTATTGTTTTTTCGCTCTTTACAACTTATTATGCCGTTACCGAATTGTTTTAGAGAGAGATTAATGGTTAATGATTTAATGATAAATGATTTATAATTGACAGATGGATAAATTAGTAGCAACAGCCGTTATGGTTCTCTTTTCGTGGTGCGTTTATGCTCAGGAAGCCAGACTTTCGGGCAGTAAAAGTTTGCATGGCGATCCCGCGCGACCACATTCGCCTTATCTGATCCAGCGCGATACGCTTGACAATGGTTTTTCCGGCGGCTGGATGCCTCACTTCCAGCCCAGCGAGGAATATTGGGTCGATGTTCATGTTCACCTGAGCGGCATTTCCGATGCCGAAGGTTTGCAACGACTGCTGGATGAATGGTTTTCACGGTTGGATGCGTACCGGCTTGGCAAGGTGGTAGCCATCACGGACAATGAGAAATTATTCCGGGCGCTTGGCGAGGCTGCCAAAAAGGATCCCCGTTTTGCGTGGATGTACTGGCCTAAAATTGATGCGCCATCCCTGTCGTTAGTTCGCGAGGCCGTGCAAAACGGCGCCTGCGGACTCAAACTGCATAATAAGCCGCTGATAGAAGGTGCTACGCCGCGTTCTGTATGGCAGCGCAATGTCTGGCAGGAAATCTTCTCGTTTGCCGAGGCAACCGGTCTGCCGCTTCTCTGGCATGTGACACAGCGGATGGGGTACTCTCCCTATCATGGCGGCGGACTCAACTCCTACTGGAAAGACGGCTGGGCGAAGGGTGTGGACTTTACCAACGAAGACCTGCTTCAGGATATGCTGACGATCATGCGGCGTTTTCCGAAGCTCAGGGTCATCGGAGCACACCAGTTGCATGTCGGACTGGAACGCCTGCAAAAACTATTTCAGGAATATGAAAACCTGTATATCGATTCAAGTTGCGGTATGTACCTGCGTTGGGCCGATGAGTTCATCGAGGAAGACCGGATCGTTTTGCGCGACTTTATCGAAAACTGGTCGGAACGTATCCTGTTCGGCACCGATGCCGACATGAAACCGGCTAATATGGACGAGTTTGCCATGCAAAGTTTTCTTTGCCATGCACGGTTCATGCTGAAATTAGGCCTGAGCGACAAAGCATTACAGGATGTAGCCTGGCGCACAGCGTCCGGCATGCTGAAACTGTCGCCGGTCAGTTCCGCCCGACGCGGGAACGTGAGGCCCTGAATGAGAATTACAATTGTCAAGGTCTCAAAGATATCCGTTAAAATAACCAAAAATATTTGCATATATTATTGATAGTTATTTTCTTTGTAGCGATAATAAGGATTTGATGTTTAATGTAAGAAATTGAATTGATGGAACAGATACGTTTACTTCCGACAGGGATACAATCGTTTGAGGTATTGCGAACAGATGGTTATATGTATGTAGATAAAACAGCAATGATCTACCGATTAGCTACAACCTCTGTCCCTTATTTTTTGAGTCGCCCCCGCCGTTTTGGGAAAAGTTTGCTGCTTTCCACTTTTAAGGCATACTTTGAGGGAAGAAAGGATTTGTTTGAAGGCCTTGCCATTTCCGAACTGGAAACCAAATGGGAACAGTATCCGGTTTTGTATCTGGATTTGAATGCAGAAACATTTGACAGTGTTGAAAGTCTGGAAGCCAGACTATCTGCTAATTTAGATGAATGGGAGGATCTTTTTGGAAAAGATAAACGTAAAGATACGTTACCACTGCGTTTTGAAAGTGTTATCCGTCGGGCATACGAAAAAACCGGCAAACGGGTAGTGGTATTGATTGATGAATACGACAAGCCGATGCTGTCGGCAATCCTGAACGAACAGCTGACGAAAGATTACCGCACCGTTCTGAAAGCTTTCTATGGCGTTCTGAAGAGTTCCGGCCAGTATTTGCGTTTTGTTTTTCTGACGGGCGTTACCAAGTTTGCACAGGTAAGCGTGTTCAGCGATTTGAATCATTTGACGGATATCAGTCAGGTGGATGAATACGCGACATTATGCGGGATTACCGGAGATGAATTGCTGCAAAATTTTAAGCCGGAACTGGAAAGACTTGCCGCCAGGCAGGAGATGACATTCGATGAGGCCGTCGCTAAAATGGCGCAGCAGTATGACGGTTATCATTTTGCATTTCGTGCGGAAGGCATGTTCAATCCGTTCAGTGTATTGACCGCATTGAAAAACGGTGATTTCGGCAATTACTGGTTTCAAACCGGCACACCTACCTATTTAGTCAGTCTGCTGAAAGAAAGCGATTACGACCTGCGTCTGCTGATAGACGGGATAAAGTTGAAACCGTCCGATTTTGCGGAATACCGTGCGGATATAAACAATCCCATTCCCATGCTTTATCAGAGCGGATATCTGACGATAACGGGTTATGATAAGAAATACAGCATGCATGGTCTGGGGTTTCCCAACGAAGAGGTGAAATACGGTTTTCTAAATTTTCTAATACCCTATTATACATCCGTCACCAACGGCACAGGCAGTTTTCACATTGCGGAATTTTGTGCGGAGCTTGAGGCCGGCGATACGGAGGCGTTCATGAAGCGGTTAAAAGTATTTTTTGCAGACATGCCATATGAATTGAACAACAACAACGAAAAACACTATCAGGCAATTTTTTATGTAGTCTTCAGCATGATGGGGCAGTACATAGAGGCCGAGGTGCGCAGTGCGGAAGGCAGAGCTGATGCGGTCGTGAAAACGCAAGATTTGATCTATGTTTTTGAGTTTAAGTTAAAAGGTACAGCCGAAACGGCCATCCGTCAGATTGATGACAAAGGTTACCTGATACCTTATCAGCTGGATGGCCGGAAGCTGGTGAAGGTTGGCGTGGAATTTTCAAAGAAAAAGCGGAACATCAGTCGTTTTATTGTGCAATAGATAATTATCAAGATGATGTTGAAAAAGATTGCCCTTCTTGCCGTTTGTTTGACATGTGCGACTTTGATTTCCGGACAAAAGACATTTTTTCTTAGTGATTACTCACCCATCAGCGATGGAAAAAGCGATGATACGCAGTCATTCAGCAAAATGTTTGAAGATGCAGCCCAACAGGGTGGCGGCCAATTATTAATACCTGCCGGAGATTATTTTTTACAGGGCGATCAGACGATTCCAATCTGCTCCAATATGACTGTTTCGGCTTATGGCGCCCGTTTTTTTCTACCCGAAGTATTGGGCGACCGCAAGCGAATCGTGCTGTTCGAAGGTACAGATATTTCAAACTTTACCTGGGTGGGAGGCTATTTCAGGGGTTATTGCTTCAATCCGGATCATGTCGTCAATAATTGGGAACCTAATGTCACGACGCGAATGATTGTGATCAATACCACTAAACAGGGCATTACCGATCGGATTACATTCCGTGATCTGGCTGCCGATGGTGTGGCAGGCGCTGTGATCAATGTCAACGGTTTTACTGAAAGACCTGAAATTCACTACAATACCGATATAAATTTTGCCACCAATGTTTCCGTATTGAATTGCACCTTTATCAATTCAGGTAAATTCATGTGGGATTATGGATACCTTTGGCAACTCATTGTTTTTGCTGAAGAATCGACTCCTGCCCAACTTGAAATGGCTAAGCGATATTTCCGGAACGATTTGATCAGGGAAAATCTGGAAATGCGGGATGGAAGCGACAAGGTGTTATTTGATAATAGCATAAATCCAGTTCCAATCACTAAAAACATTGACAGGGCACGTGAAGTATTATGTTTTTACGGGAATCAACTGCCGGATAATATCGTGAAAGGCAAGCAGTATTATGTAGTTGAATCGACCGGTGAATATATCAGGATCGCTGAGACTTTTAACGGAAGCCCAATCGTTTTCAAAGGATCATCGGGCGAAGGCGCCAGTTTGATTTGGAACCTTGATGCGGCATTTTATGGACTGTATGCGCCAACAGGCGAAGGTCCGGGCAAAGGATGCATCGATCTTTCAAGGTGTAGAAACACGTATGTATCAGGTTGTAAAATAAGCGCCCTGGGCGACGCCATGCATATTTACAACTGTCATAACAATATTTTTTCCGGTAATCACATACTGGGTGCACGAATGGGCGCTTTTTTCCTTGCCGAATTTTGTAAAAATTCAACCATAACAGGTAATACGGTTGATGGCTGTAACGGCTCGCGTGTGATGACGATTGAGGAATCCAATGAAGATGTAACCGTTACCGGCAATACATTTCGCAACGGTGGACGCGGCGGATGGGTGAATCAACCCAAAAACCTTATCATACAGGGAAATATTTTTATCAACAATACAAATAAGGGGACAAAAGAGCATAACAGCGGAAGACGCAGTTTTAAAACAGGAGGATGGCAATCCTATACGGAAATCTATTTTACAACCTACCAGGAAGGCGCCTCCTACGGCCCTGTGGTTGTATCCAACAATGTGTTTGATACTGGTCGCGATGCGGCAGCCGTCCTTAACTTTGAAAAAAACGGAGTAGATTTGCGCGTGGAAGGAAATATATTTAGAGGTTCAACCAATGTAATACTTCTTGACGAAAAAATCAAATCAATTCATATCGACAAGTCGCAGGGCGCGAAAATCAAAGTAGGACGCAAATATTCTCAAATGTTTAAAAATAACTGAATAATAATATTTTCTGATGAAAAAGGGAATTTCTCCACAACGTGTATTGGAAAATTAAACATTTGAAATTCAAATAAATATAATGAAAGAGAAAAAGGTCGACAAACTTTTTTTTGATAAAAGTTTTTTTTAACCAAAAAATCTTACTTTCTTTGCGATAATATTTTAATGTAAAAAGTATGAAATATCAAGTAGGTGAAAAAGTAAAATATGACAGTGGTGACTGGTGGTTTTATGGGACAGTAACCGCCGTCATTGACAATTCCATATTCCCGTGTTATCGAATAAATGTTGATAGTATGGTTAAAAAAAACTGTAAATTTTCAATCACTCAATTCGAGTTTGAATTAAAAAGGGATAATGAGGAAGTTGTAAAATCAGATTCGGAACCTGAATCAAAACCAATGAAAAAGCCGGGTAGAAAACCGGGTAGAAAGCCGGAAAATAAAAATAAAAAGCAAATTGAAAATCCCCTTTATCCAGATTCCGGGACGCCAAAACCTGAAAAAAGAATAAGAGGCGAAGCATGGGACAGGAATTTTGATAACTATAGAAACGGTGAAAAAAGCAATACGGTATATACTTGGGTTGCCCATAATCGTAAACTGTATCAGTCAGGCGCTTTGAAAGATGATAAACTCAAAAAACTACTTGAAATAAATTTCCCTTTTGAAGTTAAAAAAAAAAGCCCGAAAAAAAGATAGTTGAAAAAAACAAAAATGAATATTATTTGAGTGATGCCTGGTGGCGTCACAAATTTAGTCAGTGGGAAAAAGGGGATAGGGAATCTTTACAGGGCTGGCAGAAAAAATGCGAAAAACTATACATCAATGGCAAGTTGCCAAAAGATAGGATAGACAGTTTAAAAAAAATCGGAATTTTGAAATAGTGTCTATTCTGCGACTTTCTCATTTCTAATATCCATACCCGTCCAATGTATCCCACATCGCCCAAAAGTTTTCAGGCGGCACATCTTCCTGTACATTGTGAACGGGAGCAAAGACGAACCCGCCACCGGGCGACATAATATCAATGATGCGCTTTACTTCGTCGCTGACCTGTTGCGGTGTACCGTTGTTCAGCGTCGACTGGGTATCGACGCCGCCACCCCAGAACGTAAGGTCTTTCCCGAAATCTTTTTTCAAACCTTTCAATTCCATATCTTTGGCTGTAAACTGAACCGGATTCAGAATATCCACGCCCGCATCAATCAGATCGGGAATGATCGGACGAATCGAACCGCAACTGTGCAGGAATATTTTTACATGCGGCAACCGTTTTTTGATATGGGTAAAAAAGCACTTCATGCGAGGAATAATCATTGTCCGCAAAACGTCGACTTCCAGAACGGTAGAATTTTGTGTGCCAAGGTCGTCGCCTTCCGATATCACTTGTATCCTTTGCTCGTTTCCGGTCTTTAACAGCCAGTCAATCACCGCATCCCAATATCTCGTCTTGTCTTCCAGAATGATTTCCATCAGGGCCTCAACGCCTGCCGGATCTAACAGTGTGTCGAGAAACCAGTTTTCATATCCCCTGATGCGTAACGAATTTTCTGTAAATCCGGCTGTATTCCGGTCGGCAATACCGCAAAAATCGCCTACCATGCCTATTTGTCGATTCAGACATTCTTCCAGATTCGAGATGTAGGTATCCCACTGGGGACGCGGTAACAGATCGAGGTGATCCGAAATATTTTCACAGGCTCCCAAAGGAGAACTGACAAGATTAAAATAAATGTCTGTCGACGGCTGGTATACCCATTTACAACCGTAAAAATCATAAACGGCAATCGTGTCGCCTTCCATAATTTTATTCTTTTCGTATTGAAGAATACGTGTGGCGCCGATTCGGCGGGTATCCGATTTCAACTTTATCAGATTTTCCTCTGTCGGGGTGATGATTTGTTGTATCGGATCGACCAGTTCAGGATTGTAACCGGTCGACAGTCCGCGGAATGTCATTGCCTTTTGATAGGCGTTTCGGGTGATAGCCGTTACGGTGGTGCCGGATAAGTCATAAGGCACGCGGTCAGCCTCTTCATGATTCAGCGATTTTAAAATTCGTTCTTTTCCAGTCATAATTGTTTTTTTAATAGATTGCGGGTTGTATGCGCGGAAGCAATAACTGTATGATTGTCAGTGCGATGAAGTAACCGAAGGCGGCGATGGTAAACAGCATCGCATAGCCTTCCATTCCCGATCCCTGTAGTGTTGTACCGATAAGTACCGGTACGATCACGCCGCCCATTGCACCGGCAAAACCGCCCAGTCCGGATACGGAAGCGACAACTTTTTTAGGGAATACATCACCCATCAGGCTGAAAATATTGGCCGACCAGCCGCAATGACCGCCGGCGGCAACAGCAATCAGGGCTACGGCAGCCCAGACATTATCCATATGAGGGACAAACATGACAGGCAGAGCGCAAACGGCACAGGCCAGCATACTCAACTTCCGTCCGCGGTTCAGGTTATTGCCCTGCTTCAACAGTTTGGACGATAACCATCCCAGAAATATTCCTCCACCCCACGACACAAGGTAGATCGTGAAAAACGGCAGTCCGATCTCCGAAAGGTTCAGTCCGAATTTGGCATACAGGTATTTGGCGCCCCAGAAAAGATAAAACCACCAGATAGGGTCGGCTATAAATTTCCCGACAAGAATTGCCCACATCGCGCGGTATTTCAACAATTTCAGGTACGAAACTTTTTCTGTTGTCGTTTCTTCTGCATCACTCATGATGTAATCCCGTTCTTCCGCATTGACTTTCCGGTTCTGTTCTGGCCTGGAGTAAAGGAGCAGCCAGAAAACAATCCATATCATTGCAATGGGAAATGTCCAGATAAACGCCACGCGCCATGAATCGAAAAACAGGACGACGGCAGGAATTACCAAGGGCGCGATCATCGTGCCCACGTTGGAACCGCCATTGAAAATGCCGACAGCCAGCGCCCGTTCCTTTTTAGGAAACCATTCGGTCACCGTCTTGATGGCTACCGGGAAATTGCCTGACTGACCGATGGAAAGTGAAAAACGGCTGACAGCAAAACCTATCCACGACGACACCAGCGAGTGCGCCAATTGGGTGATACTCCATAATCCCATCGAAAGGGCATACCCTTTCCGCGAACCAAACCGGTCAATCAGGCGTCCCATGATCAGAAAACAAATAGCGTAACCGATCATGAAAGACGAGGTGATATACCCATACTGTTTTTCTGTCCAGCCGATCTTGTCCTGCAGGTACGGCGCCATAATGCCCAATGCTGCGCGATCAATATACAACAGGGTGGTTGCAATAAATAGCAGGGACAGAATGTACCACCTGATATTTGTTTTTTTTTGCTTCATATCGTTCGTTAAAATTTGAAATATTTTTCCCTGATGGGAATATCCAGCATGGCTGAAGCAGCATTATCGCCGATAAAATCCTCTTTTACCGGATCCCATTTTAATGGCGAGCCAATTTTTACGGCTATCAAACCCAACTGGCATATCGAACAAGCCCGGTGAGCGGTTTCGAGCGGTTCGAGCGTCTGCCTGTTTTCCTTGATGGCCAACAGAAAATCATCCTTGTCGCTCAATTCCACTTTGAATGACTTTTCATTACTCCCCAGTGGCGTATTCAAAATTTCAGGTGATGAAGCCGTTAATTTATCGGGATAATCTATCTGTACCCATCCATCAGTTCCTTCAAATCGAACAAATGCACGATCAATTGTATAAAATACTTCCACGCCGTTGTCGAATTTATACCGGATATCAAAACGGTTCATTGTGTTCCACAGGCCTTTATCGAAATCGCCAGTTCCCTCTATTTCCACCGGGCCGGTATATTCCGTATTGTTTCCCCATTGCATGATGCTAACGATATGCCCGCCCCAGCTTGAAATCATACCGTTGCAATAATCGCTTACCCGCAGCCATCCCGGTCGCGGTGCATATGCCTTGACGGGATGTACCCGCTTTTCGGTATAGGGCGCTTCCCATGCCGGGCCCAGCCAGAAATCGTAGTCGAGCTCTGCCGGTACAGGCATGGAGGATTCCGGAGGCAATGCGCTACTGCCTCTCTCACCCCATTCGGGCGGTACGGCAATATGAATTTTCTGTAATTTCCCGATGCGACCGTTCCTGACGACTTCCACCGCTTTCCACATATCCGGTAATGTACGGAATTCACTGTCGTTACGAGTGATTAACCCGGTTTTTTTGATGGCATCCACTAATTTGCGCCCGTGTTCGATGCAGGTTGACATCGCTTTTTCCAGCGACACATGCTTTCCGGCGCGAAGAGCATCAATGGCCATCGGAACATGCCAATGGTCGGGCGAGGCAATCATGACAGCATCAATACCTTTGTCAAGCAGTAACTCGCGATAGTCCGTATAAGGCTTGCACGCTTTATAGGCCGTACCATTTTCTTTGGAGTAATGATCGTCCACCTGTTTTTGGGCGTTGGCAAGCCGCCATGTGTCAACATCGCAAACGGCTACCACCTGTCCGTGCGGCGATTTCAAAAACTGGGGTATATTGGGATTTACCATCTGTCTGCCCAGTCCGATACAGCCAACGGTAATTCGGTTGCCTGGCGCTGTTTTGCCAAAAACCGACGCCGGCACAATGTTTGGCATCAGGATGCTGCCTGCAGCAAGCATCGCGCTCTTCTTTAAAAAGTTTCTACGCTGATTCATCATTATATTTATAATTACTTGGGTTTAGAAATATGCTAATCGTTCCTGTATTTCTCAAACTGTCCGGCAATATCGGCTGTTTTGTGGTCGCCTGCATGGATCAGTACGCGATAACGTAAGGTGGTTTTATCGCCTTTGCGAAAACTGAATCGATCGGTATTATCGGGTGGCCAATAAAAGGGTGTTGGTGAAAAGAAGCCGTAATCGCGTGTAAACCATGGAAACGGATAACCGATATTTGACGGGTGCTGCAGGATGGCAATCCCCTCGACAGTATTGCCGCGCCTGCCATGGAAATCAATCCAGGCTGACGGTTTGCCAAAAGTGGCCGCTTCTCCCTGATTGCCTTCGGCATTAATCATCACACCTCCATTCCTCACGCTGATATCTGCAATCACACGGGCGGCAAAAAGTGAATGATTGTTTTTCAGTACTACCACATCTGTCAGGGTTTCCAGCGTTATTTCAAAGTCGATTTGCCGTATGTCCCCTGACGGAGCGGTAATGATAATCCTGCGCGAGTCCTTCATCGGCGAATCGGCGCCGGGTCGTTTCCAGATACACTCGTCGGTAATCACTACACGACTGCCCTGTTCTACGATTTTAGCCCCATCAGATACGATCTGTCCCTTTTCGGGAATGTCATACCAGTAGTTGCCTCCATTTACCAGGTCGCATCCGATATACAGCGAACTGTGATGCGGATACTCGCCATTGCACATGGAGGTGACACTTCCGCCCGTAGCAGGCCCGTTCACAGGATAGAAAAATGGAAATTTCTCCTCAGAAGAGAAAACATAACTGGTAAAAAACTGGTCGTCAATGGTTACATTTATTTTTGAACCAAAACGTTCTGCTTTTATTTCTGCAGCGGAAACCGTTTGCATAAAAACCGCCAGAAAAAATGTTACTACTAAAATACTTATTTTTTTCATATTATTATGATTTATTAAGATGTATGATCTTGAATTTATTTTTCAATTATGAATAATGATTTACAAGCATCTATATACAAACGAAAAGAGGTCTTTCCGTTTTCGGATTGGGTTGCAACACTTCTTCCTGTTTCGCCTGTATGCGGATCCCACGCTTCCAAGCGATAGGTGTCATTCAGTTCAACATCGACGGTTTTGGGTGAACTGTCCGGATTGACGAAAAACCACAAGTTTTTGCCGTGAAGTTGTTTGTGTATATTACGCAAGTATGTACCGGAGGTAAATCGCAAACCATGTTTCCATGATTGCCGTTCAAAAACTGCTTGCAGACGGGACGGCGAAGACTGTTCAAGAAAAATCGCTTTATGGTTGTCCAGTAAGTCCTTGACAATAGCCGCCACTTTGCCGTCGTCAGCGGCAAGGGTCGCTTTTTCAGGCAAAAAGGAAGTGAAAATAACAGTTCCGCCGGCTTGAGCAAAGTCGTGCGCCTTTTCGAGGTTGGACAACGAAACAGTACGGCAGGCAGGTATTATCAATGTCGTGAATGTGTTATGCCGGGTTTTGTTTTTCAAAAGCAATTTATCGCCCTCGACAAGGCATTGTTCGTCTAATACTTCGGGGTGCAGAAACAGATAGTCGCAACCCAGACTGTCAAATAACGTCACGCCTGCGTCCACGTAGTCCAATCCCTGTCCGGAGCGGCAATAAACGGGGTC
>Ga0082212_10001894_pt1 | contig 30730 bp, 28 predicted proteins | sample TergutNt197P3_FD_71548 | JGI IMG/M metagenome (GOLD analysis project Ga0082212, IMG submission 71548) | Neocapritermes taracua P3 segment gut microbial communities from Petit-Saut dam, French Guiana - Nt197 P3 | ecosystem: Host-associated > Arthropoda: Insects > Digestive system > Gut ...
TCAGGAAGAAGCAGAAAGAGAATGATAATACTGCGTAAATATTTTATATAAACGATAGAGTCAGGGGCAGATTTATTTCTGTCCCTTATTGAAATTGGGGCGGAATTTATTTTCGCCCCTTATTTATTTTATCTATTTTATGTGTGAATCTATATCTTCCCGCTGAGCTTGTTTATGTTATTTGCCAGATATAGTAATATAAGTTGAAAAAGGTCTACAAAAATGATATAATAAATCCATGAGTTATGATAAAAAATATAGAGAACGCGCAGTGCAGTATAGATTGGACGGACACACAGTATTGGAAACAAGCAAAACATTCAAGATAGGTACAACGACATTGAAGAAATGGGAGAAAAAGTACAAAGCCACAGGAGATTTGTCGAAGGAACCATTGAAACGCAACCCGAAAAAAGTGTGTCCGAATAAACTGTTAGAATATCTGCACAAACACCCAGACGCATACCAGTCAGAGGTAGCGGAGATATTAGGGTACAGCCAGCCGGCAGTATCGCAGGCGATGAAAAAGTCCAAAATCACGCGTAAAAAAGACATTTCGATACAGAGAGCAAGATAATCCATCTGAGCCGCAGTATATTCTGACTGACATCGGTATAGGCTACCGGATTATTGAGCCAATATAAAAACACCAGAGGGCGGCATTTTGCCGCCCTCTGGTGTTTCTGCCTGTAAATTTTATCTTCTGCAATTCGGTTTTGGCTCTCTATCTCTTTCCCTGTCGTCTGTTTCCACGAATTCTTCAGTAAAACTTATATTTTTCAACGGCTGCGGGAAGAACTCGTTCAAGGGGAATTTCATTTTTTTGAAAAGCTCGCAGGGTTCTTCTTCGCCTACTGGAATACATTCTTTTTCAGGGATATAAAAATCACTGTAAGGCACTACTATCTGGGTGGGGCGTTCAAGCCGTATTATGGCAAATATGCCAAGCGTACAGACAAGGTCTTTTTCGCCTTCGTCCATTAATTGTCCCCTTACATAATTATGAACGTGTTCCGGAATAGATTCTACGGAAAAATGGTGATTATCATCGCATTTTTCTATGATTTTAACACCCAGACATATCGGATCGACCACTTCCACGACTGCGATCGGCAGATTGCTGTGGTATCCTTCAGAGTTGAAATTGGGTTCGAAACAGAAATTGTTAGACGCGGGGTCTGATTTGAATATATTGACGTTTCCTTCGCTTCCGAATAAAATAACTGTCTTGTCAAATATGACTATACCTTCAACTTCCTGCGATCTTCCGAGATTTACGCATGCCTCGCAGGTAATTTTGAAGAAAAATCTTATATCAACCCGATAAAATCCGCGGTTGAACTGGACCGGCTCAACGCTAACTTGCGTCCATATAATTTCAGCGTCTTTGCACCGTATATTATTCGCTTTATCAATTATTTCCTGTGAATAATCGGTCAGGTACACTTTCAAATCCGCAAGACAGTCTTTATCATAGGATTATCAATGATATAATAAATTCAATAAATATAGCTTAATTAATCTCACTCCATAATTTATCGTATTTCTCCGCGGCGGAAATATCATACAAAAAGGCTTCGCAACGCTCAAGCTCTTCTTCTGCCGGAAACATGATTTTATTGCCGCCAAATTCAGCCCATGCTCCTTTGACCGGCGAAGTATAGCCTATTTTTGACATATTACGCACAGCTATATTCGGACGGCACATAAAATTTATAAACTTTTGCGCGGCGGCTAAATGCTGCGTATTTTTTACTATAACAAACCCGTCGACCCATTTGTTCGAGCCGTCTATGGGTATCGCGTAAGCCAAATCAGGATTTCTGTCTATCGCAATTTTAGCGTCGCCCGAATAAACGACGCCCAGCACACCCTCGCCGGCAACCATTTTATCGCGGATTATTTCGCTCTCGTCATAAGTAAAACGCATATTATTTAATTTAGATTTAACTTGCGCCAGTTCGTTATCATCGCCGGAATTTAAACTATACCCAAGCATTTTAAGCGTAATACCGATAGAATCGCGCTGTGAATCAAGCATCAAGACTTTGCCCTGATATTGCGAATCAAATAATATAGTCCAGCTGTTAATATTATCAGTTGCGTATTTTTTGTTATATAATATGCCTAAAGTCCCGACCATATAGGGCGCGACATAATCATTTACAGAATCATAAACAGGATTAAGATATTCTTCCGCAATATTTATAATATTAGGAACTTTGTCTTTGTCAAGTTTTTCTAATTTATCTTCTTTGATAAGCCGGTCTATCATATAATCAGACGGCACTAAAACATCATACGAATTTAAATTTTTTGAAATTTCGCTATACATATCCTCGTTGCTTTCAAATTCAGAATATTCTATTTTTATCGCAAATTCTTTTTCAAAATCCGCAATAGTAGTCATGTCGATATATTCGCCCGCGTTATACACTCTCAAAGTTTCGGTATAATTAATTTTGTCTATATTATCATCAGGATTTTTGTTTAAATTATTATTGTTATCTTCGCAGCCGGCAAATCCCGCAGACAAAACAAATATCATGCAAACGGCAACGATTTGTTTTATAATCTTCATATCGCTCAAATACCTCTATACTTCTTAATAAATAAAAATAAATTTGATTATTTTCTGCACATCACGTCTGCGATTTGAACAAACTTTCTATTCTGTATATTATATTGTCCGAATCGGCGTTCATTGACGGCGCTTCGTTTATATCCGATAATTTCCGCAAGATTTCTATATTGGCATTATAACCTATCGTATAAATCGGAATCCTTAGGCCTCTTGTCATAGTTTCGATATCCTCAAAAATATAACCGCGGTTAGATTCGCCGTCTGTCAAGACAAAAAGCATTAATTTTGTGTTGGGGTTTTTGTCTTTTGCATCCATCAGCATTTTTTGGGCGACTACAATCGCGTCAAACATTGCAGTCCCGCCGCCTGCGGTCATGTTTTTAACGGCATTGGAAAAATACGATCTTTGAACATTGTCAAATTTTGCGATTGGCACCGCGATATTAACTTCGTCCGAAAAAGTGACAAGCCCGATATTCGCGTTTGAATCGATAACGCCTATTGCCCGATATAGGCTCGCCTTTAAATTCAAAATCGGCGAATCTTCCATACTGCCGGAAATATCGGCGACAAATACGGCTGTTATATCGCTTGAGCCGTTCTTTTCTTTTTTATAAATTTCCTGCGCCTGCAAAACAGTTATTCCCTTGAAAGAAGTCGCGCCGGAATAATCGTTTAATCCGTTAAATCCGTTATCAGACGCCGATTTTTGCGAATCTTCGGTTTTACAAAAGTCTATAAATTTTTCTGTGATTTGCTTTTTAATCGCAGGTAAATCGCCGATTTCATAAACAGGGTTATCTTTACGGTCGCCTATGGGGGTAAATTCATATAAAGAATTTAAACCGGCTGAATTAGAATATGTCTGGTAATCTAATATAATCGCGTCCAGTGTCCCTCCGGTCAAAGCCGCTCTTAATTGGTCGTTATCGTATGCTATTAAAATAATATTATCCTGAAATTTCCGCAGATTTATAATCGATTCTTCGCTTAATAAATTATTATTGTCAAAATTCGATAGCAGCGTCAGAATAAAATGAAAACCGTTTTCGTCTGACAAAGGCGTGGTATATCCCAAAGTCAGATTATTATTTAAAACGCTGTCAATTATATTTTTGCTGTCGGGATTGCCGTATTGATTAGTTAATTCGTCGCTTTTTTGCTTAGTCATAACTACGCCGACAACATTTCCCGCAATTCGTTTTTCAGCCAGTTTAGCGTTTATCCCCTGACTTATAAGCAAATCGCCGTAAATTTCACTTGACGGCGCGTAAATATCAGGCGTATATTTCCCCGAGGTTATAAGATCTACGCCCAGACTGCTCGGAATAGCGCGGATACCTACTGAAACAGGTTTGCCGTCAACGGTTATTCCGCTTTGATTAAATTTATTCGCAATATCAATAAACCACCCGCTTTTCTCAACAGAAGAATATACAGTCAAAAAATCGTCTGTCGTAGGATTAACTATAAACGGATATTCTGAAATATCGGGTAGGACCGCAATTTTTTCAACCCCCTCGTCGTCGCCTTGGAAATTGGGGTCTTGTTTAAGCGGCAGTTTATTAATATATAATTTTGAATATAAATTATCTAATTTTTTCATCGATTCTTCTTTTGTCATCGGGTTATCTTTTTTTAATATATTATTGTTTTTACCCAGAATCTGAGTAAGCAAAATCGCGCCGATAATTAAAACCAGAACTATAACGGCGACAGATGCGCGCATCACGGTCTTTTTTTCTTTCATCTCTCTATCCTCCTTTAGAATTTAGAATTTAGAATCTGATTGTTTAGATATTTTAGATATATAATATATATTTTGTCATATATTATTATTTTTGTTTAATATATCTATCAGTCCGTCTTTTGCCATCATTGATTCAAGAACTTTTATATCAGTAGTTATATCAAGCATCTCATCGGTAAACATATAGTCAAGTTCTTTTTCAAACGCTTTTTTTATCAGGGGGAGTATTGCGGATACCTGATTTTTTGTCTCTGTGGCATTTTTACCCGTAAGTTCGTTTGTTTCAATACGTTTATAACTGTTCAGGATTTTCACGATCAGGGGCATATAATATTCAAAAAATTCTTCTAACTGGTTTATTCTTTTTACGCTTACTGTTTCGTCTTTAAGCTGATTTTGAATTTTATATATGTTTTTTTCTGTTTCTGAAAGCTCGTCGGATATATTTTTATCTGATATATAAGCGTTTAACTGTTTTATTTTTACTAAATGTTCGCTTATTTTAGCGATAAGTTTTTTTACTTGTTCACTGTCTGATGAAATTGTACCAAAGCCGTTCCCGGGAATTTTTTGTTTATTTTCTTTTATTATCAAAAACGTAAATAAATATATAACAAGCCCGCACATTATTACAGACAGCACAGTTATAATAATATATACAAGTCCCTGTAAAGCAAAAATATTCCGGACAATAATAAAATTAACAAAAATACCGACAATCAGACATCCCAACACAAATAACACAATATTTCTTATATTTAATTTTTTCACCAAGTATCCCTCCTTTATATATAAATAAATGTATATAAACATAATAAATCAATCTTATATTTATTATATCTGGAAATTTATAAAAAGTCAATAAAAAGATGGTTTTATAAATTCAAAACTATCTGTATGTCAAAATTTGAATCCCATTGTTGTTTTGTTTTACTGTACACTACATAATTTATTATTTTTTTTAAAAGTTTATTTTTTTCTCCGGGATTTAAAATTTCGTATTTTTCCAGCATTCCGGTAATTTCAGGGATTAATTCATACGCTGGTTTTGTTTCTTTCTCTAATGCATTATTAAAATTATCTATATTTAATAAATGTTTTGCTATCTCACTGTCAATATATTTTTTGCGCTCTGTAAATATTTCAATATCGTAAATCTTTTGTTCTAATAAATCATAAAGGCTGTTTAACTGCGTTTTAAATTTATTTATTTCTGAATTTGAATTTTCTATGGCTTTTTTAATATTATCACAATTTGAATTTGCATCTGTATCTGCCAAAACAGGAACATCAAATTTATATTCACCGACGATTTTTTTTAGTTTTTGAATAATAACATTTTCGAGTTTATCAACTCTTATTCCTCTGCAGCAGCCTTTCGTCGTGCATAATAAATGAGGCGGCTGTTTTTTGTTTTTATCGTCCTGCATTTGCAGTTTATGCCCGCATACGGCGCATATAATAAGCCCGGCCAAAGGATTTTTTATTATCCCTGCGTTGTGGGGAACACAATTTTTATTAAGCCGTATCTCTCTTGCCTTGTTAAAAATTTCTTCGCTGATAATGGGCTCATGTAATCCATTTGTAATATTCCATTTATTTTCGGGATTATAAATTATTTTATTTTTTGTGTTTTCTTCGTTTTTACGGATATGCGTTTTCCTGTCCCAGACTATTTTCCCGGCATATACCGGATTTTTTAATATATACCGGACAGTATTGCGGCTAAATTTATTGCCCCTGCGCGGTTTTACCCCTAAAGCGTTGATATAATCTGATATTTGATTTGAGCCTTTTCCGGCTGTATACATATCAAAAATCATTTTGACGATTTTTGATTCTTCGGGGTCAGGCTTGAGCGACGGACGGTTATTGATAGTTATTTTATTATATCCGAACGGGGCGTTTGCTATATATCCCCCGTCAGAAATTGTTTTTTTAATTCCGGCGCGTAAACGGCGTTTTATGATTTTTAATTCTTTACGCGCCATAAACGCTTCAAATTCGCTGTATTCTTCATCAAATTCGTCGTTTAAATCATATATTTTACGCGGCGTGATAATTTTTGTCCCCGATGTTTTAAAAGTTTCAAGAATAGCTCCCTGTTCACGCATATTGCCTCGCCCTAATCTGTCTAAATCCATACAGATAACCGCGTCGTATATCTCATTTTCGATATTTTGAAGGAGCTTCAGCATCTCAGGGCGCGCAAACAGGCTTTCACCCGAAACCACTTCTTCAAAAATATCTATTATATTTAATTTATTTTTTTCGGCAAAAGACAATAATTGCTCTTTATGGCGCGAAAGCGTTTCTTCGTTAGTTTTTAATTCTTCTGCCCTTGACTTTCTTAAATACATTGCTGTTTTAATAATTATCACCCCTAAATATTAAATATCAATACTAGTCAGTCTTATTATAGCGCGGCATATAATATTTTGCAATATATTTTTTGTTTTATAAGCCGCACAGCTTACAAAATAAAATTTTAAAATTTGTATATATTACATACATACTTGCGTCAAGATTTTCAAATATATTTATTTATAACAGATATAGAAAAAAGAACAGCATGCGATAATATTGTGCCAGACGGTAAAAAATAAAAATAAAATAATAAGAATTTATCAATTAATCCTGTAAAATTAAAAGGGTAAACGGCTCTCCCGAAAGACGGGAAAGTTTTACCCTTTTTAGCTAACGTGATTTATAAAAATAAAAATCGGGTTGCAGATACAGTTATTAATCAGGAGAATAAATATATGTTTAAAAAGAGTTTTAAAGTAAAAATAATTTTACCCACATTCGCCGTACTTGTTGCTTTGGTAGTCGTTATAAATATTTTTCTGGCGTTCAGATTTTTGGCTATGCGCGAAAAATTAATAGACGAAAAACTTGTCGCAAATATAAATACTTTGAATCTTTTCTTGGATGAAAGCGAATCAAATTCTAAAGCGGCGGCTGTTTCTATGGCGTTAAATCCTGAAGTTATCGAAGCAGTCAGGGAACGCGACACATACGAATTATTACGGATTTTTAATCCTATGCAGGACTTGTACAGGATTAATTATTATATTATAGCAGACGCCGAGGGAACAGTGCTGGCAAGAACTCATGAACCTGAGCATTCCGGAGATTCGGTCGCGAGCCAGCCAAATATCGCAGATGCGCTCAATGGCAAAGTGTCGTCGTATTTTGAAACTGGATATATCGTAAAAGTTTCGGTCTGCGCGGGCGCGCCCGTATATGATACGGACGGAACGCTTATCGGGGTTATTTCGGCGGGCATAAGATTTGACACGCCCGATACTGTACAGGTATTGAAAAAATTGCTTAATTCTGAAGTCACGGTATTTTTCGGCGATACACGAATCGCCACGACTATCACCAGAGAAGGACAAAATTTGATCGGCACGCAGCTTGATCCGGGCATAGCGGAAATTGTTATTAAAGAAAAGCAGGAATTTACAGGCGAAGCGGAGATTTTCGGCGAAAAATATAAAGTTTTTTATAAACCTTTGCTTGATGCGCAAAACGAAGTTTTTGCCACGTTTTTTTCGGGCATGCCGGAAAAAGAACTTATAATTGAATCAAACAAGTCGATACGCGACGGAATTATTCTCGGTCTGGGCGGCCTTGTCGTATCGGCAATGCTATTATTTTTTATTGTCTCAACAATAAGCAAGCCTATTACTGTATTGACAGGCGATATGAACCATATAGCAGACGGCGACCTTCACGTTGATATAAATATAAAAGGTGAAGATGAAGTGGGCCATTTAGGCAAATCTTTAAATAAAATAGCTAATATTTTACGCAAACTGCTTGATGATATAAATATTATGATTGCCGAACAGGAAAAGGGAAATACAAATTATGTTTTAAATACCGAAGAATTTCACGGCGATTATGAAAAGCTTGCCTCTAATATTTTGGAACTGGCTGCTATCAGCATGAAGGACCAGCTTACAGGAATGCCCAACCGGCGCAGTTTCGACAACCGGCTGGAAGTGGAATGGCAAAGGGCTTTGAGGGAACAGGAATCAATCAGCATATTGATGATGGACATAGATAAATTTAAAAACTACAACGATACATTCGGACATCAGCAAGGCGACGTAACGCTTCAGACTATATCTAAAACAATTACGCAGTCGCTCAAACGCGTGACTGATTTCGCCGCCCGCTGGGGAGGCGAGGAATTTGTGGTTTTGCTGCCGAATACTGAGAAAGAAGGCGCGGTTATCGTTGCAGAAAATATTCGCAAAGCAATAGAAAACGAATTGATTCCGTGCAGCGACGAACGGGGAAGAAAAGCCACGATTAGTATCGGGACAAATACGCTGATACCTAAACCGGACGATAAAATCCCTGAATTTATCACAGCCGCAGACGCCGCGCTTTACCGGGCAAAAGAAACAGGACGAAACAAAGTCTGCCATTCGCCAAAAGATATGTAATACTTATAGTAGAAAAGTATAAAAAGAAAGGAAAATATATAATCAAATCCCCGTGATTTTTTATTATATAAGGCGTATAAATGAAAGATACGTTTTCATCATATCACCCGGTTGTAAATATGCTGTATTTCGTAGCAGTCATAACATTCGCCATGTTTTTCACTCATCCCGTCTGTTTGGTTATATCGTTTATCTGCGCTTTTACATACTCAATTTACTTGAACGGAAAAAAAGCGTTGAAATTTAATCTTGTATTTATGCTGCCCATGCTTATTTTTGCCGCGCTGATAAATCCTGCGTTTAATCATCAGGGCAGAACGATTCTGGCATATCTGCCGAGCGGAAACCCTCTCACGCTTGAATCAATAATTTACGGCATAGTCGCCGCGCTCATGTTAATCACGGTTATATCATGGTTTTCGTGTTTTAACAAAATCATGACTTCGGACAAATTCGTGTATCTGTTCGGGAGGGTTATACCGGCTTTATCGCTGATTTTTTCAATGTCGCTGCGGCTCGTGCCGCGATTTCAGGCGCAAATTAAAGTTATATCAAACGCGCAGAAATGCATCGGACGTAATGTATCGAACGGGAGTATTTTGCAAAGAGCGAAACACGGCATAAAAATCCTGTCAATCATGGTTACGTGGGCGTTGGAGAACGCAATAGAAACGGCTGACAGTATGAAAAGCCGCGGATACGGTTTAACGGGTCGGACGGCGTTTTCGATTTTCAAATTTCAAAAGCGCGATTTTTACGCGCTTATATATATTTTTTTATGCGGAGTATATATTTTCGTCGGTTCTTTGATCGGAGGTTTATATTTCAGATATTTCCCCACGATCAAGGGCGTAATGACGGAGCCATATACTTTTACTTTATTATTTGCATATTTCGCGCTGTGCATGATGCCGGTGATTATAAACGTACAGGAGGACCGAAAATGGGCGGCTTTACACTCGAAAATCTGACATTCACATATCCTGAACGTATAAATCCTGCGCTTGATGACATAAACTTGACTATCAAACAGGGCGAATTTGTGGTATTATGCGGAAAATCAGGCTGTGGAAAGACTACTCTGTTACGGCAGTTAAAGCCGTCGCTCAACCCTCACGGAATTAAAAACGGCAGGATTTTATTTGACGGTACGCAGTTAAACGAGTTAAGCCACAGAGACGCGAGCTCGAAAATCGGCTTTGTTATGCAGAGTCCGGAAAATCAAATCGTGACGGATAAAGTGTGGCACGAATTGGCGTTCGGGCTTGAAAGCTTAGGTTTCACCACGCCGGATATACGTCTAAGAGTGGCAGAAATGGCGTCGTTTTTCGGCATACAGACATGGTTTTACAAAAACGTCACGGAATTATCCGGCGGGCAGAAGCAATTACTCGCCCTCGCTTCGATTATGGCGTTACAGCCGGCTGTGTTAATACTCGACGAGCCTACAAGCCAGCTTGACCCGATTGCCGCGTCTGAATTTCTGGCGACAGTCAGTAAAATCAACCGCGAACTCGGCGTGACTATAATAATAACAGAGCACAGATTAGAAGAAGTTTTTCCGTTGTGCGACAGGGTTATAGTAATGGATAAAGGGCAGATAATCGCCGACGGCACTTCACGTGAGGCGGGATTGCATTTGAAAGAACGCGGCAGCGGTATGTTTCTGGCGATGCCTGTCGCCATGCGGGTTTGGACTGCGTTATCGGGTGAAGTAGATTCTATTGACGAAGTGCCTGTGACGGTTAGAGACGGTAGGGAATGGCTCAGCCAATATGTTGAACAAAGCAATGTAGTAGGGACGATCGCCCTCAGTCGTCCGCAAAATCCACACGAAAAATCCGAACTTCCCGCAATCGAATTATCGGAAGTATGGTTCAAATACGCGAAAGACTTGCCTGATGTAGTAAAAGGCGTGTCGTTTAAGGCATATCCGGGCGAAATAACTGCGATTCTCGGAGGCAACGGCACAGGCAAAACGAGTATGCTCTCGCTTATACCCGGCATAAACAAGCCGTACAGAGGCAAAATAAAAATTAACGGCGAAGAATTTGATAAAATCCCGGAAAATAAATTATTTGATAAACTTCTCGGCGTATTGCCGCAAAATCCGCAAACGCTTTTCGTCGGAAAAACTGTCGAGGAAGATTTGCTTGAGATATTGTCCGGCGCGAAAATATCTAAGCAGGAGAAACGTGAAAAAGTATATGAAATGGCCGAACTGTGCGAGATAAGCGAGCTGATGAAATCGCACCCGTATGATTTGTCGGGCGGAGAACAGCAGAGAGCGGCGTTGGCTAAAGTATTATTGTTACAGCCGCGGATTCTTTTACTCGACGAACCGACGAAAGGATTTGACGCGGAGTTTAAAGTGATTTTCGCGGGTATATTAAAACGATTGAAAGCGGCGGGCGTATGTATTGTCATAGTCAGTCACGACATAGAGTTTTGCGCGGAATATGCCGAGAGGTGCGCGTTATTTTTCGATGGGAATATAGTGACGGAAGGTAATCCGCACGAATTTTTCTCCGGCAACAGTTTTTATACATCAAGCGCAAACAGGATGGCGCGTCATATAATTCCAAATGCCGTAATCGCTAATGATGTGGTTTCGGCTCTCGGAGGAAAAATTGTAGGGGACGCGCACCACCCGGACGTCCCGACGAAATATATGGAAACACGGGCTGCCCAGTGTGCGATCCCTGCACATAAAAATAAAGAAAAACTGTCGTTCAAAAGAAAAATAATAATTATGTTTTGCATTGCAGTTATGTTTGCGACGTTGATATTCGCCGCGTTAAATATGCAGGGTTTGGCTGATTTTATATCAGGCGGCGATATTGCTGTGGCTGCTGCGGCAGACCCTGTAATGGTTTGGCGGTATGTCTGGATTATACTGCTTCTTGCAACTGAAGCCGCTATTTTGGTTTTGACAATATCATACAAACGCGGAAATCCGCAGTTTGCCGTACAGACTGCGGTAAATAAGCGCAAATTATCAAAACGGACGCTTGCGGCGGCTGTTTTGATATTGCTTGCGATACCCGTAACAATTTATGTCGGGGCATATTTTTTTGGCGACCGTAAATATTATTTTGTCTCGCTTTTGATTATTTTAGAAATTATGGTACCGTTTGCGCTGGTGTTCGAGGGCCGCAAGCCGCAGGCCCGCGAGCTTGTAATTATTTCTGTAATGTGCGCTATTGCAGTTGCGGGACGCGCTGCGTTTTTCATGCTGCCGCAGTTCAAGCCTGTTGTCGCGGTTGTGATAATCACTGGCGTGGCGTTTGGCGGCGAAGCGGGATTTTTGGTCGGGGCAATGACGGGTTTTGTGTCAAATATGTTTTTCGGGCAGGGACCTTGGACTCCGTGGCAGATGTTTTCTTTTGGTATTATAGGCTTTTTCGCGGGGGTGTTGTTTCGTAAAGGCATACTGCGGAGAAACCGTGCCGCATTATGTGTGTACGGCGGTCTTGCGACGTTTCTTATGTATGGCACACTCATGGATTCGTCTTTTGTTTTGATATACCAGTCGCAGATCACGAGAACAATGTTTTTCGCCGCATATTTGCAGGGCATACCGTTTAATATTATTCACGCGCTTGCAACGGTTGTATTCTTAGCGGTTATTTCACAGCCGCTGCTTGAAAAACTCGACAGGATTAAAATTAAATATGGGCTGATTGATTATTAACAATAATTAAAATAGCTAAAATACAGGGCAAAATTGATTGTCCTGTATTTTTTATGTATTATTTATAAAATTTATAGAATGTTTTATAGGTTATTAGTAATAAACATATATTGACTGCCAAACTATTTCGAGAGGGTGAAAACTATGACAAAAAAATATATAAAACCAGACATAAATAATATAAATACATGGGCATATCCGAATATACCAAGCGGAGTTACTGTAATAAGAAAAGAAGCTATAACAGAAAACGAAATATATAAAATATATAAAGATTGCATTGAAATACAGCGATACGCGTACATAAGTTTATTGAAAACAAATAAAAATAGAATTAAATACTAAATATTGATAATCTTTATCTCTGCATGAGTCCATTATTTTATTGCAATCAATGCAAACGGTGTCTTTGAACCCATAACAAGGCTGATTATGAAAATTATTGTTTTTTTCCGGCATAATATATTTATCCTCCTAAATAAAACTAAATAAAATTATTTTTAGGGTTATCAAGGCAGATAGAGATAATATAAAAAAAAGTTTATATAATCCCGGTAAATAATTATAAAATTTTATAATAAATCTGCCATCAATATATATTATGCTTTTGATTATATGATTGACATATCATATCTTAAATATTTAACAAAATTTTGGAGGCGAAAATATAAACTGTAAAAAATTTATGTACATACTTTACAAAAAGATATTATTGCAGTATAATATAAATATTGAATTTGCATAAAAAAATAAAAATAATAAAAATTTTTAAGGAGCGTAATTTATGAAAAAACTAAAAATAGTTATAGCGATACTGCTATGTCTTGTTTTTGTTTTGCCGTTATTTATTGCGTGCGGAAAAGAAGAATCTAAAACAGATGATAAAACGACGACAATAAATGATAATTCAGGCGACAGCTCTGATATTGCGAAAGAAGAAGAAAAAGACCCCGACTCGCCAGATTTGCCCGCGGCGGTTGACATGGGCGAAAAAACGTTTACTGTTTTTACGGCAGGCTGGGGAGAGGGCAGCGAATTAGCTAAAGATATAGGGGGCGAAGAACAGACCGGCGACCCGATTGACGACGCGGCGTATAACAGAAGAATAAAACTCGAACAGATGTATAACTGTAAAATCAGGCAGGTAAACGAGGGTGATAATACCGAAGCTATGAATAAATACCAGACTTCTATACTCTCGGGCGACGGCTCGTATGATTTCGCGGTTACAAACTGCACAAATTTTGCGTCTTTGCTTACGGGCAGTTATCTGATGGACTTTAAAGAGCTGAGTTATATAGACATGGATAAACCGTACTGGGATAAAAATTTCTATGATTCTATGGCGATTTTGGGCAGGCATTTTGCCGCAAGCGGGGATATATCCAAAAGAAGGCTTGAATGCGTCTGGATTATGTGTTTTAATAAAGCCATGATAGATGCAAACAATTTTGAGTCGCCGTATGATTTGGTCAAAAACGGTCAGTGGACATTTGACAAAATGGTCGAAATGGCAAAACAGGTCGCGCAGGATTTGGACGGCAACGGAAAAATGACTGAAACTGATTTATACGGGTTAAATTACACAGGCGACACAATCATGGGAATAATAAATTGCAGCGGGGTAAAAATAGCCGAACTCAACGAGGACGGCGTGCCCGAATTGACTATTGGTATTGAGAAAAATTTAGAGAAACTGATAAAAATATACGAAACGACCAGAGACGATACGTTCAGTATAGATACTTTATTCAGGTTCTGGCTAAACGATACATTTATTTTTTCAGAAAACAGATGCCTGTTCTTAGCGTGCGCCACGCATAATATAGGCAATGCAAACGGTGAAGTCACTCTGAGAAGCATGGACGTAAATTTCGGGATAATACCGTATCCCAAGTGGGATCTGGCGCAGGATAATTATACGCCTCACACTGCGGGAAATTATCATCCCGTTCTGAGCGTGCCTAAAACAAACGTTGATCTTGAAAATACAGGAATACTTTTGGAAGCCATGTCTTACGAGGGCATGAAAACTATCAAGCCGGCGTTTTACGAGAGTTTGCTTAAAACAAAAACTGCCAGAGACGACGAATCAGCCGAAATGATAGATTATATTTTCGGCAATCTAAACTACGACATCGGCAATATGTATAATTTTGGCGAAATCGTCGGCAAATTCGGTTACGGCATGTCAGCCAATGATAATAAGAGAGTAAATATAGTTTCTACAATAGATAAAAACGTGAATGTATGGCAGAAAGCGATAGACGATATAGTCGCGGCGATAGAAAACAGCGATTAAAATCAAAAAAATATTAAAAAATATAAAATAATCTCTTGCAATTAACGACAGAATATGTTATAATATAATTTATGCTTGCAGTTAATTTCAGAGGGGAGGTTATTTTATCATGGCAAAATGCGATTTTTGCGGCAAAGGCGTCAGTTTTGGTCATAATGTTTCGCACTCTATAAGAAGAACAAACAGAGCATGGAAACCAAACATAAGAAAAGTAAAAGCCGTTGTAAACGGTTCGTCCAAAACGGTGAATGTATGCGCGCGCTGTCTTAAAACAGAGGGAGTCGTTACAAGAGCGTTATAATTCAAATAATCTACAAAACGCCGCTTTATAAAATAAAAAACCGTAGGGGCAGATATAGATCTGCCCCATTAAATTGCGTAAAAATATTTTAAGTTAATTCGTGGTGCTAATTAAAGAACTGCAAAAAATTGGTGTTTTCCAAAAAGCCCCCTCTCTCAAAAGGGGTGCCGTCCGCAGACGGCGGGGGATTCCCCAAGAGACATCAAACTTTGGAATCCCCCGGCACTTCTTCGTGTGCCACCCCTTTTACGCGGCTTTGCCGCTAAAGAGGGCTTTATTTAGCACCTTACATTAAGTTATTATTTATATATTATGATTGGCTAATATTATTGCCTTGACATTTCAGGGTAAAAAGTGTATGATTAAAATAAAGCTGACGGTGAGGTGATTAATTGCATAATATTAACGAAAATAATAAAAATAACAGATGGAACTATACTATAAAATCAGAAAAAATAAAATTTATTTCAACGATTCATATAATTTCGCTTGCCGTCGTCCTGCAATTTCTTCTTTTCAGGGAACTTCCCGAAATCATATACGGATTTTTTGGCTTTTTGATTTACGATTTAGGCTTTTTTGCGGATTTATTTTATTTTCTCCCGATAGACGAGGTCAATTATTTTTTTTATAATATCATGTCAATTATAACTACGCTGACTGCCTGTTGCATAACCTGCGTTTTTATTGTATTATGTATCCGGAAATTCGTTTCAAAGCCGGATATTTATATAAATTATAAAATTACTTATAAATTTAAACTGCCGAAAAACACTCTGTTTTTATTGATCACGGGATTATGTATAATAGAATTTTCTACGTTTTTATATATTTTTTTAAATTTTTTTCTTGATAAATTTTTCGGCGTGGCGCCGATTCCCCCGTCTGAATTTCAGTTATATTTTCCGCAGACAGGCTTCGGGATATTTTTATATTTTATATCTCTTGTTATAATCCCGGCGTTTGCCGAGGAATTTGTGTGCAGATATATTATGCTGAACGCGCTAAGAAAATACGGGAATATTTTTGCGATGATAGTTACATCTGTATTTTTCGGATTTATGCACGCGCGCGTAAGCGCGTTTATATATGCGACAGCAATGGGATTTTTTCTCGCTTATATCGCGATAAAAACAAAATCTGTCTGGTTTCCGGTAATAATGCACGCGGTCGTAAATTCCGTATCTTTTATATTTCAGTATTTATATTCGCTGCCTTCTTTTGAAGATTCGGGCGAGATAATATATTTTATATTCCTGAGCGTCATAGCTGTAATTTGTTTTATATATTTATTAATTTTAATAATCAATAAAAAAGAATTAAAGCTAAAAAAACCGGAAAATTATATTTATATAACAAACAGGCAGAAATTAATTTTTTTCTTTAATATAGCCTCTATAATATTTTTTATACTCGTTATACTGGGAAGTATCGAAGATTACAGTTTTAAAGATATTCTGAAAATATATTAAGTATATAATATAGGTAATAAATGGAAACGGATTTAAAAATTTGCGAAAATCGCGAAAATTCTGAATATTTTGAATATTTTATGGAAAAAGCCCTCGAACAGGCAGAGATTGCGAAAAACATAAACGAAACGCCGGTCGGCTGTGTTATTGTCGAAAACAATAAAATAATCGCGACAGGATATAACCGCCGCGAAAGCGACCAAAACGCATTGGCACATGCGGAGATTGCCGCGATAAAAGCAGCGTGCGAAAAAACAGGATTCTGGCGTTTGACAGAGTGCGATTTATACGTGACGCTTGAGCCGTGCCCTATGTGCGCGGGGGCAATAATAAACTCCCGGATAAAACGCGTTATCTTCGGGGCGTTTGATAAAAAATCCGGAGCGTTCGGGAGCGTGATAAATTTAAACGATTACCCGTTCAATCACAAACCTGATATAATAAGCGGGGTTCTTGAAAAAAAATCAGGGATTATATTAAGCGAATTTTTTAAAGATTTGAGGGAAAATAAATAAATTTATTATAATTTTTATTTTTCTTCGCTTTGTTCTTTTATAATCCTGCCTTCTTTTAAAAGATCATATAAATAATTTTTATCCCCGTTTTCTAACGAATATAAATATTGATTTAAGTTATTTATGATATTTTGCAGTTCAAAAATTAAAAAATTCCGGTTTGACGTCATAAGAGACGACCACATTTCTTCGTTTAGTTTTGCCACTCGCGTCAAATCAAGAAAACTTCCTGCGGAAAATCCGGTTTTGTTATCAATAGTCGGGCTTTTAACATAGGCGTTTGACACAATATGCGCAAGCTGTGAAGTATAAGCTATAATTTTATCGTGTTCGCGAGGAGTTGTAATGACAAACTTTCCGAACCCGATTTTTTTTGTCAAATCTTCTATTGTTTTTATTTTTTTATCCGGAGTTTCGGGATAAGGTGTGATTATAAAACTCGCGTCCTGAAATAAATCGGCCTGCGAATAATCATATCCGGAAAATTCGCGTCCCGCCATAGGGTGCGCTCCTATAAAATCAACGCCGCTGTTTTTAAATACCGGATATAATTTTTCGCAGATTTCTGTTTTGATTCCGCCTGCGTCTATAATTATCCCGCCTTTTTTGAATTTATTTATATTTGCAGCCGCAAACGAAATTATCTGTTCCGGATAAAGGCAAATTATTACAATATCGGCTTCGTTCAGGTTATCGGGCGTGATTTCTTTTTTTATAGATTTGTCTGCAAGCGCGGCGGTAACTATGTTTTTATTTGTATCAAGACCAAAACATGCGTAATCTGTGTTTTTTTTTATAGCTTTGCATATCGAGCCGCCGATTAATCCGAGACCTACGACTGCTATATTCATAAACAAAAACTCTCCGTTGATATTGATATTTTTTATATATTTTAAAATATCAATATTAATTTTTATCGATTATATTTGTAAAAATTAATATTTTTTATGTTTTATTTGCGATAAATTCTTGACTTTATTTTTATTTAGTGTTAAAATAATATGATTAGACAAAAAACGCGATATAAAAAAGTGGGGGAGGAAAATTTAAAATGCCAATTAACGACTGGAACGAAAAATTTCCCTCAAATCAACCTAATCAATCACACCAGACAGTCGAAATAGAATTTGATGACGATTCCGCTCCAAGGCAGCAAAAATCGTCTCCCATACAAAAACTTTACGAGCCTGTCAATATCAATAATATCAATTCAAGTAGGGGCGATTATCGATCGCCTGCCGCTAAACCGCCGCCGAACTTACCGGTTCAACCGCAATCATCGCAAAACGATATAACAGAAAAAGAGCGAAAATCCAAAACTTTTTCTTATAATTTAGACGGCGGCATTTTAATGACCTGCAAAATAGAAGAATGGAGCAAAGGCTTTACTCTTTTCGGCGATTTTTTGAGGGACGCTAAAAAATATTACAGAAAAACCTGCATAAACGCGAATTATATATATTTTTTCTCTTACCGGCCAATGTACAGGGAATTGTCTCACGAACAATTATGCTGGTATCTTTTCTGGCGTTCGAGAGTAAGGGAGGGCACATATCCCAAAACCGGGCTTTCATATATTTTTTTGTATTTATACGAACAGATAAATTTAGCTGATATAATCGGGTATGAAAAAGTTTACGCGAATATTATTAAAATATGGAAAAATTACAGGACTGAATTTCCCAGAATCGACAAGTATATCGCTGAATGGCTTATTGATTTTTCGTTTATAAATAAAATAAAAATAGACTTGGCAGATATAGAAGCTATGCTCCCGGATATAATAAATATCGTCACTATACCGGAAGTTTATATGCGCGAGGATTTTTTCAAAAATAAAAATAATATAGATTTAATATTAAAAAACCTGTCGGTTTATGATTATAAAAAAAGTAAATTTTATAATGACAAAAACGAGAAAAACAAAGAACTTTTCGATTATCATATTTTTCAGATACTTCATGCCGTTATGTCAGGACCGGGATTTGAAGAGATAATAAAAAAAGAAATTGACGACGGCGTTAAAATAAGAACCACCCGTGAAAGTTTTATGGGGGCGGTTTGCGTATATGAGCATAAAAAAAGAATAACTGTCGAGTATAAAAATTTATACAAAAATTTTTTTATAAGGCAATGTATAACTGATACTGTGCGGTACGCCGAAAATATCCTGCGCGATTATTTAAACATAAAATCTAAATTAACTGTCACGGCATATCCTGAGCAATTAAAAAAAATAATAGAAGAATATAAAAGTATATATTTAGCTATTGTAAAATCCCCAAAAATTTCTGTTAAAACAAAAAGCAATAAAAAAGACGAAATTGAAGAAGAAACTGAAGTAATCGAGTTTAACCCAAATATAGAAGCGGCGGCTGAAATAGAGAAATCTTCATGGGATACGACAATGACGTTAGTAGAATTGCAAAACCGTGCCAATGACTTGAAAATAACAGAAGAAAATGATGATATTATCGAAAATATCGAAAATATCGAAGAAATAGAAACAGACGAAATCGACGACGACGGCGAATTTATCGCGATAGACACAGGGGTTGAAGAAACATACGAAGAACTTGAAGAAATCGCGCCGCAAACCCCAGTCGGCGTTGCCGACACCCCCCTTCAAAAGGGTGCTGATATTGATATTTTCGACGTTTTGGAGAATTTGGAATCCACAGAAGAACAAACCCGTATGGGCGATTATCAATCACCTGCAGAAATAACAGAAAATGTTGAATTATCAGACATGGCTAAATTTATCGCAAATCTTAACGAAGAAGAACATACGGCTCTTGAAATGTTGATGAAGGCAAAAACAGAAAATAAAAACTTTGATATGTTATGCAATGAATTTTTAAGTAAAATTGGCGGAATGCTGGAGTCTGTGATTGATATAATAAACGAAAAAGCGATGGATTTTAAGGGAGATATTATATTTGACACGGCAAGCTGTGAGATTATAGAAGATTACAGAGGAGAAATAGGGGAGTGTTTGAAAAAGTAAAAGAAGATAATTGCAAGTTTTATTGTTATCGCGGAGAATTAATAAAAAATATAGATATATGCGGCATATCCGTAAAATATATCGAGCTTGAAAAAGAAAAAATGGATTGGGGCGGAAAATTTTATGTGCCTCTCCAATACATACAATATAATGACGACAACAGCGTTTTAATACAATCATTTCCAGAATTTATGAATTTTATTTTTGACTTTATAAAAAAATTTCACGATGATTTATTTTCAAAAAATGCTTTTGATTATTTATATAATTATCTTTCGAAAAAATTAGAAAAATCTTTTAATATTGTCCCCAATACCGATTGGTATGAAAGTATCAGCATCGGTTATGGAATAAATGCCAAAGGAGCGTTAAATATTTCGAAGAAACAGGATTCCACCGTAAAATTCGACGAAAAGACAGAATACGAAGTCATTGATACATATACCGGCGTAGATAAAAATACTCGCGGGATATATTACGGAACGTTAATCGATGGTAAAATAGTATCAGTTGCAGGGTGGAATAATTATCATAATTATATTGATTATCCTGATTCTATAAACGTGGTTGAAATTGGAAGCGGCACGCACGAGGATTACAGAAATAAAGGATATGCCGTTTCAAATGTTGTCGCAATGGCTGAATGGATTTTGGATAAAGGATTATATGCCGTATATAATACGAGCAACTGGAATACAGCGTCACAAAAAACGGCGAAATCGGCGGGATTTTCAGAAGTCAGAAAATGGAAAATGTTCGTATTTAAACAAGAAGAAATGAATGATAAATAATAAACGGAGCAAAATTAAGATGATGGATAAACAAGATAACACAGAAGCAAAAATCCCGAAGCGGATACTCGGCACGCTGATAAACTCCGTAGGTTCCGGAGTTGTGCCTCGATTCGGGCTTGAATATATCGCAATCGGCAGAAAAGACGAAATAAACGCGTTTACTACTGATTTGAATTTTATTTCTGAGGGCGGAAGCGCGTTCAGGTTTATTATCGGACGTTACGGCAGCGGAAAAAGTTTTTTATTGCAGTTGATTCGCAATCACTGTCTTGAACGCGGGTTTGTCACGGCTGACGCGGATTTGTCGCCTGAAAGAAGATTGTCCGGCACAAACAGGCAGGGATTGGCCGTATATAAAGAGCTTGTTTCAAATCTCGCGGTGCGTTCTTCGCCCGACGGAAACGCGATCGTGCAGATTGTGTCGCGCTGGCTTTCTTCCCTGCAAACTAAAATAGTCGCCGAAAAAAAAGTCGCGCTTGATTCAAAAGATCTTGAGATCGAAATGTCAGCTGAAATATTAAGTATTTCACATGAACTCGAAAATCTTGTCTGCGGATTTGATTTTGCCGCTGTTATATTAAAATATTATATCGCGTATAAAAACGGCGACGAGAATATCAAAAGCGCGGCAATAAGATGGCTTCGCGGCGAATATAATACAAAAACCGAAGCCCGGAATGATTTATCAGTCAGTACTATTATCGACGATTTGAACTGGTATGATTTTATAAAACTTCTGGCTGTTTTTGTCAGAAGAATCGGCTATAAAGGCCTTGTGATTTTTATTGATGAGTGCGTGAATTTATATAAAATCACAAATAAAATATCGAGGGAAAACAATTACGAAAAGATTTTGTCTATGTTTAACGATACTCTTCAGGGAAAAGCCGAGGGGTTAGGGATATTTTTAGGCGGAACGCCGCAGTTTCTGGAAGATAACAGAAGGGGACTATACAGTTACGAGGCACTGAAATCAAGATTAACAGAGGGGAAATTCGTCTCGGACAAATATAAAAATCTTATGGGCCCGATAATACGGCTTGAAAGATTATCGGACGATGAAATTTTCGCGCTTGCGTTAAGGATTTATTTGCTGCATCAGACATATTACGAATATGAAAAAAATTTGAACGAAAACGATATTCTGGAATTTCTTAAAATCTATATGTCAAGAGTAGGGGCGAGTTCTTATATAACGCCGAGGGAAATTATCAGGGATTTTCTCGCTGTTCTCGATATTTTATACCAGAATCCGGACGCTGTTTTCAGTGAAATTTTGAAAAAAGAAGAAAAAAATTTCGACAAATCGTCTCAAGATTCGCTTAAAGCCGTTCAAATCGAAGAAAATGTTATAGAAAGCGACGAAAACGGCGAAACGATAAAAGCGTTCGAAGTAAAATTTGAAGATATTGAAATGTGAAGTTTTTATAAAAGTTTGTATAAAATATACAAACTTTTATAAATTATTTTAATTAATTTAATAAATAGTAAAAATAATTGTAGTATAATTATTTTATATTGACATTATCCGAAAGTTTAGATAAAATAATAATATTGTATTTATCTGAGTTTTATGTCTTTATTGATTGTTTTATAGTTTTTACTAAAGTAATAGTTATTTTTATAATTAAAACATAAATTTAAAATAATAGTTTTATGTTTTAAGATCATATAAATAATATATTTTTATGTATTGACGTTCCAAAAAAACAGAATATATATGTTTTATTGGCGTTATTTTTATAAAAAATTGAATAAAGAACAAAATTTAGACCTGCTTTGTGGGATTTTGGCGCAATTTTTCTGGTTTTATTTGAGTTTATTTGATTAGGCGATTTAATTAAACTGATTTAATTTAATCGGATATAGTCAAATTGGCTTTCGGTGCGCAAAAAATACAAATACAATATATAAATTATTAACTAATTAATAAAAAAGTATTTAAAAATAACACAAGGAGGTGCATATTTTGATATTTGACGTAATAAAAATAGTCGCGGGATTAATAGTAGGGCTTGTCGCAGGCGGGTTTATCGGGATTATTTTCAGAAAGAGAATCGCGGAATCAGAGATTGGCTCTGCTGAAACAGAAGCCAAAAGGATACTCAGCGAAGCCGTTAAAACAGCCGAGACAAGAAAAAAAGAATCTTTGCTTGAGGCAAAAGAAGAGATAATAAAAATAAAAAACGAAGCGGACAGGGAACTAAAAGAGAGAAGAGGGGAAATCACGAAACTTGAGCGCAGGATCGCTCAAAAAGAAGAATCACTGGAGAAAAAGATAGAGGCTCTGGATAAAAAAGACGAAAACATAAACAAAAAAGCGGCGGAGCTTACGGTTTTAGAAGGGGAAGCGCACAAAAAAATCGAAAAACAAAACCAGATTTTACAGGAAATCTCAGGATTTACTCAGGAACAGGCAAAACAAATGATCATGGAAAAGCTTGAAGTTGAGCTAAGGCATGAATCAGCAATGAAAATACTTGAATACGAACAGCGGTTCAAAGAAGACGCCGACAAAAAAGCCAAAAATATATTATCGCTCGCAATACAGAGATACGCGTCGGATTATGTCTCGGAAGCAACGGTTTCGGTAGTGCCCCTGCCAAACGACGAAATGAAAGGCAGAATTATCGGGCGCGAGGGAAGAAATATAAGAACAATCGAAACTTTGACAGGCGTGGATTTAATTATAGACGATACGCCTGAAGCAATAACTTTATCGTCGTTTGATCCTGTAAGACGAGAAGTGGCAAGGCTAACTCTTGAAAAATTAATTTTCGACGGAAGAATACACCCGGCAAGAATCGAAGAAATGGTGGCAAAATCCAAGAGGGAAGTCGATAACGTAATAAAATCCGAGGGCGAGCGCGCTACGTTTGAGACAGGGGTCCACGGAGTAAATCCGGAACTTATAAAATTACTCGGGCGGCTTAAATACAGGACGAGTTACGGGCAGAATGTTTTGGCCCACTCTATCGAAGTCGCACAGTTGTCGGGATTAATAGCCGCAGAGCTTGGGGCCGACGTAAATATGGCGAAACGCGCGGGACTTTTGCATGATATAGGCAAAGCGATGACTCATGAAATCGAAGGCTCGCATATACAGATAGGCATTGATATTGCCAAAAAATACAAAGAAAACAAGGATATAATTCACGCAGTCGAAGCCCATCACGGAGACGTTGAGCCGCAGACTGTTCTGGCTATAATAGTTCAGGCCGCAGACGCAATATCAGGGGCGCGTCCCGGTGCAAGGCGTGAAAATCTCGAAAGCTATATAAAACGTCTGGAAAAACTCGAGGAAATCGCGAATTCGTTTAACGGCATAGAAAAATCTTACGCGATACAGGCAGGGCGCGAGGTCAGGATTATAGTAAGCCCGGAAGAAATAAACGACGATAATATGGTCTTTCTTGCCCGAGATATAGTCAAAAAAATAGAGGACGAACTCGAGTATCCCGGACAGATAAAGATTTTGCTTGTCAGGGAGAGCAGGATAATAGATTACGCCAGATAACTTACTTTTATTTATTTATTTATTTATTTATTTATTTCAGGCGAAAAAAGAAAAGTAAGCAAAAAATCGATACAAGTTTTAATTTTATAAATATATAAGGGCGGCATTAATGCCGCCCGCAAATTTGAACAGGGGAAATATATTGAAATGCTGAATATTTTGTGCGTAGGGGATATAATCGGGGCTTCAGGGGTTGAATTTATAAAGAAAAATTTGTGGAATATCAGAAAAAATAATAATATAGGATGCGTCGTCGCAAACGGCGAAAACTCAGCCAACGGGAACGGTATAGATCCTAAATCTGCGGGCGCGATTTTTGAATCCGGCGTTGATGTTATAACTACGGGCAATCATGTCTGGCAAAAAAATAATATTTATGATTTTCTGGACGAAAACAAGTTTATTTTAAGACCTGCAAATTTTCCTGATTTTTGTCCGGGCGCGGGATATAATATAATTGATATAATGGGATATAAAATACTTTTTATAAATTTATTGGGCACGGTTTTCATGGAACCCGGCATAGAATCCGGATTTATAACGGCTGACAGGATATTTTTGCGCGAAAATGATAATTATGATTTTGCCGTAATAGATATTCACGCTGAAGCCACAAGCGAAAAAAACGCGCTCGCAAAATATATCGACGGCAAAAATTTAAAAGCAGGCATAATTTTCGGAACGCATACGCATGTTCAGACAGCCGATGAAAAGATATTAAAAAACGGGGCCGGATATATAACGGACTTGGGAATGACGGGGCCTGCTGATTCTGTTCTGGGAATAAAAAACGAGCTTATTATTCAAAAATTCCTGACAAAAATGCCGGTTAAATTTGAAGTAAGCGATGATAATATAGAACTTCAGGGAATTATATGCAAAATAGAGACGGAAACAAAAAATTTCAAGTGCGTTGAAATTAAAAGAATAAATTTTACGGAAAGTTAAATTATTTGTTATTGAATTTTTCAAGTAAAAAATATATAATATAAGTGTAAAGACTAAATATCTGAATCGTCAAATAAAAATTTATATTATGGGGGATATGAAAAGTATGGATGTACCAGTAGTACCAATATTAAAAGTGTCGTCGAAATCAAATCCGAATTTAGTAGCGGGAGCATTAATCGGAACAATAAAAGAAGCCGGAAGAGCGGAACTTCAGGCTATAGGGGCGGGAGCGATAAACCAGGCGATAAAGGCAGTCGCGATAACGCGCAATATATTGGCAGAAGTCGATTTAATTTGTATTCCATCTTTTGCGGATTTAATGATAGACGATCAGGTCAGGACGTCAATAAAACTTGTGGTCGAGCCAAGATAAAAAAATAATTTGCAGGGCGGACTGTGTTCGCCCATATTATGTTTTATGTTTTATGTTTGACTATAAATAAAATCGGGAAGGAGGGAGAGAGAGTTTATGACAAGCGTCAGAACGGACCAAATAAAAATGAGCGACTCGGAAATCATAGAGAAAGTTTTGTCGGGAGATGTGGATTATTTTGAGATTATAGTCAAAAAATACGAAAAAATGATATATAATCTTGCAATAGTAAAAACGCATAACAGAGAAAACGCGCAGGATATATCGCAGGAATGTTTTCTCAGGGCATATAAAATGCTCAGAAGCTATAAAACTGACAGCGCGTTCTCTACATGGATTTACAGGATATGCCAAAATTTGATTTTTGATTTTTACAGGAAAAATAAAAAAATAAAAACAGTCTCTCTTTCTGCTCCGGATTTATATGATGAAGATCAAAATCAAAAAAATAAAGAAAAAGATATAGAAGATACAGACAGCGAGCCGGCAGAACAAGTTATAAGAGCCGAAAAAACAGAAAAAATCCGTGAGATTATAAATTCTCTTCCGGAAGATTTAAAAGAAATAATAATTTTAAGGGATTTAAATGATATAAGCTACGCGCAAATCGCGGAAATGCTTGATATTGAAATAGGGACGGTAAAGAGCCGACTAAGCAGGGCAAGGGAAAAATTGAAAGATTATATAATAAAAAATAACAAAAACGGCGAACTTTTTTGATTTATGAGCGTCTAAATAAATAATATTAATATAAAAATTATAAAAATAAAAAAAGAGCGGGAGGTGTTTGATTTGCCTGAAAAAATAAAATCAGGACTAAATATAAATAATTTTGAAAACGACTGCGAAAAAGTCAAATTCATGGCAGACGAATATCTTCACGGCGAATTATCAGAAAAAGATAATGATTTTATACGCAATCATATAATTACCTGCAAAGAGTGTTTTGATTTTATCGAAAAAGAAAAAAAATATCTTGAAGAAATAAAACTTGGCGAATATATTCCTGAAATTTCTGTTTCGCAGTCTGTAATGGATAAAATAATAGAAAATAAAATTATTATTGACAAACCCCCGAAAAGAAGATTTGTGCCGTTCGGGTTTATTACGGCGGCGGCTGTAGTAGTAATAATGTTTATCGCGTCGAGAGACGGCGTATTTAATATATTTATAAAAAATTCAGACACATACGGCATAGCAGAAAACGATGCGGGTAACGCGGCGCAAAATGAAAACGCTATATTTGATGACGAAGCTGAAATAATATTCGGGGCGTATGACAATGACAATGACAATGACGGCGAAATACAGGACGATATGGCAAACGAAGCGGCAGAGAGAGGTATAGAAGAAAATCTTCTGATGTATGAGTATAATAATATGTATGATGAGGCGGATTATGATAAAGCCGCAGGCGATATGGATTTTAATGCGGCAGAGCCGGAAATAGCGGCGTTTATTTTGCCAGAAGAAGAAAGCCCGGCTCCGGCGGCAGAAGCTCCGTATGATATAATCGCGACTGAAGAAGAATTAGAGGCAGAAACGCTTGCCGCTGCTATTCCTCCGACTGTTGAAGAGTCGCAGTTTGGCGCGGAAATGGAAGAATATATATCAGAAATTTCCGGCTTGGAAATGAGTGAGATTTATCAGTTTTATTATATCGGCGTAATAAATATGCCGGACGAAAAACGGGAGGTTATTACTAAAGATATTGAAATTTACATGCATGACGGCGAGCATAATATGTTTGATATGTTTGATAAAAAATATCAGGATATACTTGAAAAAAATCTGATTGAAAATAATATTGAAATTTCGGAAATACTAATTAAATATCAGGACGGCGGATATATAGCCGTTATATACTGGTCTAATTAAATTTTAAAAAGAGGATTGATAATATATGCCATCATATAATATTAAAATAAACAGAATAAACGAAGAAATGATCAGGGAAATGTCGCAGATAATACGCACTGTAAAAGATCCCAGAGTAAATTCGGGGTTTATAACTATAACTCACTGCGACGTGAGCGGAGATTTGAAATTCGCGAAAATTTATTACAGCGTATTAAACGGAGATTTTGCCGAAGTGAAAAAAGGCCTGATTTCAGCTAAAGGGTATATAAGACGCGAAATAGCGGAAAGGCTGAATTTAAGAAACACTCCCGAACTTACTTTTATTTCAGACGATTCAATGGAAAAAGGAGCAAAAATCTCGAAAATTTTAAGCGAGATGGAATTCGGTGACGAAGATGAATAAATCTATAAATCTACAGGAATTAAAAGAAAAAATTTTATCTGCTGATTTTAATAATATTTTGATTATCTGTCACATAGACCCCGACCCGGATACTTTAGGCTCGTCTCTTGGATTAAAACAGATATTCGAAAAACTAAATAAAACTGCCTGTATAGTTAGCGATACAAAAGTAAACGATCGGGTATGCGGATATTTTGGCGTTGCCCCGGAGCTTGATTTATCGTATATAAAATCTTCTGGATTCAGGCCGGATTATATTATCTGCGTTGACGCCGGGGATATAAGTCAAATCGGGAAATACGGGGAATATTATTCTGAAGATATTTCGCAAAATAAAATAGATATTGTAATTGATCATCATTATACAAATTCTTTTTACGGAAAAGCAACTTATCTCGATGAAAAAGCCGCCGCGACAGGCGAAATTATATTTGACTTGGCGAAAGAATTAAATCTTGAAATCGACAAGACTTTCGCAAATAATATATATTGCGCCATAATCTGCGATTCCGGGTCTTTTAGATATTCTTCGACTACTGCTAAAACTATGTCTATCGCCTCAGAGCTTATTTCAACAGGATTTGATTTCGCAAAACTCAACAGGCTTATTTTTCAAAGCAAAACAATGATTCAAATTGCAACAGAGCGTTTAGCATATAATTCCCTGAAATTATTCGTAGACGGCAAAATTGCGTTTATAACTATAACAAAAGAAATGAAAAAAGCCGCAGGGCTTGAGGGAGTTGAACTCGACGGCATAAACGAAATACCGAAAATTATTGAAGGCGTTGAAGTGGGTATTACGATAAAAGAAGAAGAAACAGGGAATTTAAACGCGAACACAAAAGTTTTCAAAATTTCGCTCAGGTCAAACGAATATGTAAACGTAGCTGAAATTGCTATGAGTTATAACGGCGGAGGGCATCCACGCGCTGCCGGCTGCAAATGTGAATTCAATATTGATTTTGACGTTGATTTATTGGAAAAAGAACTTGTTGAAAAGATAAAAAAAGTTTTATAATAGCAAAAATTTTTAAATTAATTTTCTAAATGGCACTCTCTTGGCAATGGGGAGGGGGATTTCTTAAAGGGGGAACGGATGGTTCCCTCCTTTAAGTCAATTTTTTTGCTACTTTTTTGTTTGATTACAAAAAAGTAGATATAATTTTTATTGCTTTATTATCTGTTTATTTATTTAATTTTAATTAAAGAGGCTATAAATTTATGACAAATATAAATAATATAAACGGCGTATTAAATCTAAATAAACCGGCGGGCTGTTCGTCTCACGATATGGTATATTTAATGCGCCGGCTTTTTAATTTGAAAAGGGTAGGGCATACCGGGACGCTTGATCCTATGGCAACTGGAGTTTTACCCATGCTTTTCGGCAGCGCGACTAAACTTTCGGATTTGCTGTCAAATCATGACAAGCAATATAAAGCCGTTTTAAAATTGGGGATTACTACTGATACTATGGATGTTACGGGCAATATATTAAATCATACGGAAACAGAGTTTTTACCTGATTTTCCTGAAATAAAAAAAGCCGTTGAAAGTTTCATCGGTGAAATCGGGCAAGTTCCTCCGGTTTACAGCGCGATAAAAATAAAAGGCAAAAAACTTTATGAATATGCGAGGAACGGCATAGAAATAAAACCGGAGCCGAGAAAAGTAAATATCTATTCTATAATCTGTGAAAAAACTGAAAATCCCGGTGAATATATATTAGATATAAACTGTTCAAAAGGAACATATATACGTTCTATTTGCCATGATATAGGCGAAAAATTATCATGCGGCGGAGTTATGGCAGATCTCGAAAGAATTCGCACGGGAAACTTCGATATATCAAAATCTTTTACGCCGGATTATCTTGAAAAATCCAAACAGGAAAAAGGGATAGAATATTTAAAGTCCCTGTTGATTTCATGCGAAGATATTTTAATAAACATAACAGATAAAAAAATATTTCTCGATGAATTTTATTCAAAGCTTGCGAAAAACGGCGCAGAAATATATATATATAAAATAAAAAGCCGCAATATCTTAGATTTTAGCATAGGGGACAAAGTTTTGATGTACGATTACAATAATATTCTTTTCGCGCTCGGCGAAGTAAAAGATTATCATGACGGGATTGCGTGCAAGCCTGTAATATTTATATAAAAATCGCTAATATATGCAACGGGCCGGCATAAAAGCCGACCCCTGCAAATGATTTCCCTCAAATAAGATGAATATATTTCTCAAAAGAAAAATCTTCTTTTGCGCACTTTTTCATAATCTATAGCTTCGCCTTTGAAAGCGTACTCTTTTACGTCTACTTTTACAAGAATAATATCGTCGCCGATTTTTTCGATGCATTCCCATAAAATCACTAAACTCTTGCTCCTGCCGAATCCGAAAAGCCTGCCGTCGCACGGGACAATAATTGCAACAAGCCTGCCGCTTATTATATCGACTTCAACGTCGTCAACGCAGCCAAGTTTACGCCCGTCGCAAATATTTATAACTTCTTTGTCTCTCAGATCATTTATACAGCAGCCCATTTTATTTCCTCCCGACAATTAATAATTAATTTTCGTAGGGGAGACCCTCGCGGCCGCCCTTAAATCTGCTTATATAGTTAAATAAGTTTAAAAGAGTCTGAAATAGCAAGGTCGAGAGAATCGAATTGAGAAATGACTTTTTTGAGCCTGCGTTTAAGCCAAGACCAAAAATTCTCAATGAGATTGAGTTCAGGC
>Ga0082212_10001895_pt1 | contig 30716 bp, 25 predicted proteins | sample TergutNt197P3_FD_71548 | JGI IMG/M metagenome (GOLD analysis project Ga0082212, IMG submission 71548) | Neocapritermes taracua P3 segment gut microbial communities from Petit-Saut dam, French Guiana - Nt197 P3 | ecosystem: Host-associated > Arthropoda: Insects > Digestive system > Gut ...
TCGATCGGCGCGACGGGGTCCATGCCCGAACGCTCGCTGGGGAAGAAGCGTCAACACCTCATAGCGGCGAAGTGTCAACGATCTCCTGGCACAGAACTGTCAACCATGTCCTGGGAGATGACAACGCGATGACCCGTCCGCAAGCGTCCACGCGTCCGCAACCGCGGTGCGGCCTGCGGTGATGCCCCTGGACAGGACGAGACCGGTGGACACTTGGATGTGTCCACCGGCCTCCGTTGCAGATTGGCTCAGACGAGCGTGGCGGCCTGCACGGCGCGGGCGAATCAAGCGCTGGAGGGTCGCGGCGACACCCTCGTGCAGAGCGACCCGCAGCGCGACCATCGCCTCGATCGTGTCCAGCACTTCGTCGACTGCCGACGAGGCAGGCCCGACGGCAAAGTCGGACTCGCTGGATGGAGACCGCATCGGCCTTGCTCATGCCGTTCACGCTGTGGGCGTGGTGGCCAGTTGGGATGTTCAAGGCCGATAGCCCGGGGCACACACCGCGCTCATCGAGCCTCGCCTGCGGCGAAGAAGGTCGAGGGCTCATCTGACCGCAGGTGTCAGCAGCGTCGCCGCCGTTGGAGCGGTGCGGCGCGGCCGGTCTGTTCGCGGTCGGAGACGAAGAGGTCAAACGTCCGTTGTCGTGCTCTTCGATCGCGTGTCCGCAGGTCATAGGCCTGCGGCGAGTGCTCAATCCCAGGTCAAGCACGTTGGCATGCCTGACGATGCACGGATGTTGATGGACATGCCTGGCGGGGCAGTCACGATGCCCGGCGTTTGTGTCCAAATGCTGTCCAGACGGCCGTGAACCGCAACGCGAAAGGCCCTCCGCACCGCGCGTTTGCGCAGGTCAGAGGGCCTTTCGCACGGTGGGCGATACTGGGTTCGAACCAGTGACCTCTTCGGTGTGAACGAAGCGCGCTACCACTGCGCCAATCGCCCGGTGCGTGGACGACCTTAGCAACGATCCGACCGTGCTCCAAACTCGTTCCGGGTCCGCGCCTGGTCAGGGGTCGTTCCGCTCCCGCTGGACCCGCGCGAACAGCTCCCGGGCGGCCAGCGAGACGGGCCCCACCCCCACCGGAGAGCCGTCGAGCCAGGTCACGGGCTGCACGTTCCGCCCGGACGAGGTCACGACAAGCTGAGCCTCCCCAGACCCGACGAGGTCGAGCACCGAGAACGGCAGCACTGCCTCCCGTACGGGCAGCCCCGACTCGGCCCCCCACTCGAGCAGCAGCTCCCGCGTGATCCCGGCGAGGCATCCGCTGGAGAGCGGCGGCGTGAGCAGCTCCCCGCCGGTCTCGACGAACACGTTGGACCCGGTCCCCTCGCACAGCTCGCCGCGCGTGTTGGCGAGCAGCGCCTCGTCGCCGCCGCGCGCGACGGCGTCGGCGAGCGCCACCACGTTCTCGGCGTAGGAGGTGGTCTTGAGACCGGCGACGGCGGACCTCTCGTTGCGCACCCAGGGCGAGCGCACGCTGCGGCTCTCGACGGCCATGACGGAGTCTGTGGCGGCGACCACCACGGTGAAGGGCGAGGGGGTGCGCCCGGACCCGAGGGGCCCTATACCGGAGGTCACGGTGATCCGCAGCCGCCCGTCAGTCGGACCGAGGGTCTCCAGCACGGCCCCCACCCCGTCGACGCACCGCGCGCGGTCGTCCACCGAGAGCGCCAGCCCGAGCCCCACCAGAGACCGTTCCAGCCGGCGCAGGTGCCGCGTCAGGGCGAAGTCCTGCCCGCGCACGACGGTGAGCGTCTCGAACGCCCCGTCGCCCACGGTGATGCCGTGGTCGAGCGCGCTGAGCGTGCTCTCGTTCTCGTCGACCAGCTTCCCGTTGACCCACACGACGGTGCTCATGCGTGCCAGTCTGCCGGAGGGTGGTCAGCGTCGGTACACCACGTGGTTGACCTCGGGGGTCCAGCGGCCGGTGACGGCGGTCCAGGCGATGGGTCCGACGCCGTCGAACACGCGCGCCCCGCCGGTGAGCCCGGCGGCGTACGGGACGACGTGGAGGCGCAGCTCGTCGATCTCGCCCGCCGCGAGGTAGGCGTTGACGGTGCTGGCTCCTCCTGCGACGGAGATACGGCCGTCCGCGGGGGCCACGGCGCGGGCCTGGGCGAGCGCGGAGTCGGGGCCGTCGGTGACGAAGTGGAACGTGGTGCCGCCGTCGAGCTCGATCGGAGCGTGCTCGTAGTGCGTGAGCACGAACACCGGCGCGTGGTACGGCGGCTCGTTCCCCCACCAGCCGATCCAGTCGGCGGGCCAGGCCTCGGACGACTTGGGCGAGAACATGTTGCGCCCCATGATGTAGGCGTCCGCGCCGACGATGGCGTCCGCCTCCGCCTGGTGCCGCTCCAGGAGAGGCCCGAAGTGCCAGGCGTGGAGCGTCTCGGTGTCGATCTCCCCGAAGGGCCGCTCGAGCGTCTGGGAGGGCCCGGCCGGGTACCCGTCGAGGGTGGTCGCGAGGTCGCAGGTGACGATGGTCATGTCACGTCCGACGACGTCGCGGCCGCGGACTCATCGGGGCGGCGACGACGCGAGCCCCACGAGCCGGGCGGCCTTGAGCTCGGTCTCCGCCCACTCGGCGGCGGGGTCGCTGCCCCAGGTGATGCCCGCGCCGGTGCCGAAGCGGAGCACGCCGTCGTCCCACCAGAACGTGCGGATCCCGACGGCGAGCGCGGCCGTGCCGGCGTCGCCGTCCACCCAGCCGACGGCGCCGCAGTACGGCCCGCGCGCGACCGGCTCCAGCGAGCGGATGATCCGCAGGGCCGACGACTTGGGCGCCCCCGACACCGACCCGGGCGGGAACGTCCCGGCCAGCACGCGCCCCCAGAGGTCGGCGGCTCCGGGGTCGGCGAGCGTGCCGTGCACGCGCGAGACCAGGTGCACCAGGCCGGGGTGGTGCTCGACGGCGAGCAGGTCGCTGACCTCGACGGTGCCCGGCCGGCACACGTGCTGCAGGTCGTTGCGCACCAGGTCGGTGATCATCACGTTCTCGGCGCGGTCCTTGTCGCTGAGCCCGTCGGGCGTGCGCGCGGTCCCCTTGATGGGCCCGGAGGAGAGGTCGGCGCCGTCGAGCGACAGGTACAGCTCCGGCGACGCCGACACCACCCACACGGGCTCGACGTCGGCGCCCCGCGGCACGTGGACGGCCGCGGCGTACGGGGCGGGGTTGCCCGAGGCCAGCCGGCGCGCGAGCGCCCCTGCGTCGGGCTCGGCCCCGTCGGGGCGCAGGGGCAACGGGGCCGCGAGCACCCGGCAGACGTTGGCCTGGTAGACGTCCCCCTCGAGCACGTGCTCGCGCACGCGCGCCACCGCAGCCTCGTAGGCGGCCTGGTCCATCGAGCTCGTCCAGGCGTCCGACGCCGGCCCCACCCACCCGGGCCCGTCGTCGGACGCACCGGCCTCCGGCGCCTCCTGGCGCACGTGCGCGAACCGCCACGCGCGGGCCCGGCCGGGCCGTCCCGTGGTGCCGCCGCCCAGGTCGGCCTCGAAGTCGACGACGACGAACCACAGCCCGGAGCGCAGCTTCTCGGGCTCGCGGGCGATGTCGACACACTCGACCGCGTCGGTGGCGACGCGGCCCGCGAACCGGGCCCAGGACGGCGAGGGAGGCACAGGAGAACGCTACTGACCTCCCCGTCCGCGGCGGCGATTGGACGATCGCGCCGAATCTCAACTAGTGTTCGGTACGCGCCGGACGCCCGGGGGTCACCCCCAAGTGCCCGGCCGCGCGGATGTGGCTCAGTTGGTAGAGCATCACCTTGCCAAGGTGAGGGTCGCGGGTTCGAGTCCCGTCATCCGCTCGGAGGCCCACTCCCTTTCTGCTCCGGCAGGTCGGGAGAGCACGTCTCAAGGTGGGTTGGCCGAGAGGCGAGGCAGCGGCCTGCAAAGCCGTACACACGGGTTCGAATCCCGTACCCACCTCGCGTCCTGAGCAATCAGGTACGGGCGATTGGCGCAGCGGTAGCGCGCTTCCCTGACACGGAAGAGGTCACTGGTTCGATCCCAGTATCGCCCACCAGCACGTCTTAGCAGGTCAGAGGCCGTTTCGGAGCAATCCGGAGCGGCCTTTCGGCTTTCCCGGACCGCCCCGTCCCGCCACGCTCCCCTCGCACTCGCGCCGCAGCCGGCGCGCACCGCGAGGCCGGCTCGTAGCCTGCCCCCATGCTCGAGATCCCCGAGGCGGCGACGCTCGCCCGCCAGGCACGCGACACGCTCGTCGGCCGCGAGATCGTCTCCGCTGTCGCCGGATCGAGCCCGCACGGCTTCGCGTTCTACACGGGCGACCCGTCGACGTACGGCCCGCGCCTGACCGGTCAGCGGATCACGGGTGCGACGTCGTCGGCGGGCTATCTCGAGCTCGCGACCGACGACTGGAACCTTGCCTTCTTCGACGGTGCGCGCGTCCGCCTGGTCGACGCGGGCGCGGCCCGCCCCGCCAAGCACCAGCTGCTCTGCGAGCTCGACGACGGCAGGGCGCTCGTCACGACCGTCCAGATGTATGCCGGCATCCTGCTGCTCCCCGACCCCGAGTGGGACGACGACCCCTACTACGACGCCGCACGCACGGCCCCGTCGCCCCTGACGGGCGCGTTCACGGTCGCCCACCTGCGGGCCCTCGCCGCCGAGGCGCGCCCCGCGCTGTCAGCCAAGGCGCTGCTGGCCACCGAGCAGCGCATCCCCGGGCTGGGCAACGGCTGCCTCCAGGACGTCCTGTTCACCGCCGGCGTGCACCCGCGGCGCAAGGTCCGCACGCTTGACGACGCCGACCTGGTGCGTCTGCACCGTGCCGTCGTCGACGTGCTCACGGCCATGACCGACGGCGGCGGGCGGGACACCGAGCGCGACCTGTTCGACCGTCCCGGTGGGTACGCGACCCTCCTGTCTGCGAAGACGCTCGAGCGGCCCTGCCCCGTGTGTGGCAGTGGCATCGTGCGCACGGCGTACCTGGGCGGCAACGTCTACTTCTGCCCCGTGTGCCAGCCGGAGTGACGTCGTCGGGCGCGCACGACCGCGACGCGATCCGCGCCAGAGAACCAGGTCACACCGCTGTGATTGGACCTTCCGGCCGCCCGTCGTCTAGAGTTCCGGAGGTGCCGGACGCCGAGGGAAACCTCGAGCAGAAGGTTCTGCGGATGTGGCTCAGTTGGTAGAGCATCACCTTGCCAAGGTGAGGGTCGCGGGTTCGAGTCCCGTCATCCGCTCTCGGTTCGCCTCGAATCGGTCTCCGGACGTTTCAGGCAAGCCTTCGGGCGATTGGCGCAGCGGTAGCGCGCTTCCCTGACACGGAAGAGGTCACAAGTTCGATCCTTGTATCGCCCACCGACATGAAACCCCCAGGTCATCGACCTGGGGGTTTTCGTTGCTCTCAGCCGCGGGCCTGGCGCGACTTCCTGTCGTTGGCCTTCTGGATCGCGCTGACCAGCTCCCCCTTGCTCATGGTCGAGCGGCCCGGCACGTGCAGCTCGCGGGCCACCTGGTAGAGGTGGGCCTTCGAGGCGTTGGCGTCCACGCCGCCCGCCGTCTTGCGCCGGGTGCGCACGCCGCCCTCGGCCTGGGCGTCGGACGGGCCAGACCGCCCCTTGGGACGCCAGTGGTCGCCCACCTTCTCGTGCGTGTTCTTGAGCGCCGCGTACGCGACGCGGTGCGCCCGCTGCTCGTCGTGGTACTGCGTCATCGCGGCGTCGTGGGCCTCGGCGAACGTCCGCTGCGCCTTCTCGTCCGAGCGCTGCAGCGTCGACGGAAGCTCGCTGCGGCGCGGCTCACCGCTCCGGGTCGTCTTGGGCATCGTCCGCTCCTCTCGCGTCCAGCCTCGCGCGGAGCCGGGTGGCTCGCATGACGGCGGGCAGGCGTGGGCGGGGCGTAGCGTCGGGAGCATGTGCCGCAACATCACCACCCTGCGCGGGCTCGAGCCGCCCGCCACCGACGAGGAGATCCGCGCCGCGGCGGAGCAGTTCGTCCGCAAGGTGACCGGCGTGCAGAGCAAGGCCGGCCCGGCCACGCGGGAGCCGTGCGAGCGGGCCACCGAGCAGATCGCCGCCATCGTGGACGCGCTGCTGGCCGAGCTGCCCGAGCGCAAGGTGCCGCCGCGCACGGTGCCGCCCCTGCGGCGCGAGGAGGTCAAGGCGCGCATCGCCGCGCGGATGCGAGAGCGCGAGGAGCACGAGCGCCTCCACGAGCTCGGCATCGCGCACACGCACTGACCCGCGGCCGGTCCCGCCGTAGAGTCCTGCGCGTGGACAGACAGGCTGGCGTCAGCGCCGCGATGCACCGGGCCAAGAACGCGGCGCGCGCGTCCCACGTGACCGTGGGCGAGCTGCGGCGCCGGCCCGGCGGCGGGTTCGAGATCGACTGCTCCTGCGGCATGGTGCTCACCAACGGCCCCGAGTGGACGCTGGACGAGCACATCCGCCTGCACCGCGCCGAGGCCCGCTACCTCGCGCTCAGCGAGGTGGCGCCGGCGGGGATGCCGCGGCTGATCCCGGTCGGCACGGACCGGCGACCGCGGTAGGGGCCCCGCGGCAGGGACTCAGAGCTCTTCGGGGTCGTCCCAGGTCCGGCCGCTGGAGTCACCCTCGATGGGGTGCAGCTCGACGGCGGACAACGACGTCGGGGCCTTGCTCGCGTCGCCCCCGGAGCGCGGGGACGCGGCCGGGTCACGGTCGGGGCGCGGCAGGGCGATTCGCCCACCCACGGCCGCCGCCTCGTCGCGCAGGCGCTTGGCGCGCTCGTTCGCGTCGTCGGCCACGTCGGGCTCGTTCTGCATGCTCATCGCGCGGTCGCTCATGCCGCCATTGTGGTGCAAGCGCGGCGCCCAGGCACGCACCCGGACCGAACGCGCACGTCGCGTGGCCTCTAGCCCCGGCGCTGGGCGTCTGTGAGGATCGTCAGCATGCAGACCTGGCCAGGACGCCCCTACCCGCTCGGCGCGACGTTCGACGGCACCGGCACCAACTTCGCCATCTTCTCGTCGGTGGCGGACCGCGTGGAGCTGTGCCTGATCGACGACGTCCGCGGCGAGAGGCGGGTCGACCTGCACGAGGTCGACGCCCACGTGTTCCACGTGTTCCTGCCCGGCGTCGGGCCGGGCCAGCGGTACGGGTACCGCGTGCACGGGCCGTGGGAGCCCGCGTCGGGCCACCGGTGCGACCCCACGAAGCTGCTGCTCGACCCGTACGCCAAGGCGATCGACGGGCAGGTGGACGGCGACGCCTCGCTGTTCTCCTACCCGTTCGACGACACGTCCGTGGCCGTGACGGGGCTGGCGCCCAGCGGCACCGACTCGGCGCCGCACACGCTGACGTCCGTCGTCGTGAACCCGTTCTTCGACTGGGGGCACGACCGGCCGCCGCAGATCGACTACCACGACACCGTGCTCTACGAGGCGCACGTCAAGGGCATGACGATGCTGCACCCGGACGTGCCCGAGGAGCTGCGAGGCACGTACGCCGGCATGGGGCACCCGGCGGTGGTGGACCACCTGAAGCGGCTGGGCGTCACCGCGGTCGAGCTCATGCCCGTGCACCAGTTCGTGCAGGACGTGTCGCTGCAGGCCAAGGGCCTGGCGAACTACTGGGGCTACAACACGATCGGGTTCTTCGCCCCGCACAACGGCTACGCCGCCTACGGCACGCGCGGGCAGCAGGTGCTCGAGTTCAAGGCCATGGTCAAGGCGCTGCACGAGGCCGGCATCGAGGTGATCCTCGACGTCGTCTACAACCACACCGCCGAGGGCAACCACCTGGGCCCCACGCTGAGCTTCAAGGGCATCGACAACGCCGCGTACTACCGCCTGGTCGACGACGACGCCGCCCACTACTTCGACACGACCGGCACGGGCAACTCGCTGCTCATGCGCTCCCCCGCGGTGCTGCAGCTGATCATGGACTCGCTGCGGTACTGGGTCGAGGAGATGCACGTCGACGGGTTCCGGTTCGACCTCGCCGCGACGCTCGCCCGGCAGTTCCACGAGGTCGACCGCCTGTCCGCGTTCTTCGACATCGTGCACCAGGACCCGGTGATCTCCCAGGTCAAGCTCATCGCGGAGCCGTGGGACCTGGGCGACGGCGGCTACCAGGTGGGCGGGTTCCCGCCGCTGTGGACCGAGTGGAACGGGCGCTACCGCGACACCGTGCGCGACTTCTGGCGGGGCGAGCCGGCCACGCTGCCCGAGTTCGCGTCGCGGCTGACCGGGTCGTCCGACCTCTACGAGCACACCGGCCGCAAGCCCATCGCGAGCATCAACTTCGTGGTGGCGCACGACGGGTTCACCCTCGACGACCTGGTGAGCTACGACGACAAGCACAACGAGGCCAACGGCGAGGACAACAACGACGGCGAGAGCCACAACCGGTCCTGGAACTGCGGCGTCGAGGGCCCCACGGACGACCCGGCGATCCTGGCGCTGCGCCACCGCCAGCGCCGCAACTTTCTCACCACCCTGCTGCTGAGCCAGGGCGTGCCGATGATCGCGCACGGCGACGAGCTGGGCCGCACCCAGCGCGGCAACAACAACGGCTACGCCCAGGACAACGAGACGACGTGGGTGGACTGGGACCTCACGCCCGAGGACTCCGCCCTGCTGCAGTTCACCCGCCGCCTGGTGCGCCTGCGGCTCGACCACCCGGTGCTGCACCGGCGCGCGTTCTTCGCCGGGGCGGGCGCCGGGCTCGAGTCCCCCGCGGCCGACGGCGGCGACGCCGAGCTGCCCGAGATCGACTGGCTCGACCTCACCGGTGCCCGCATGGACGGCACGGACTGGGCCAACGGGTTCGCGCGCTCGCTCATGGTGTTCCTCAACGGCGACGCGATGCCCGAGGTCGACCGCCGCGGCGCCGTGCTGGTGGACGACGCGTTCCTGCTCCTGTTCAACGCGCACGCGGACCCGCTCGACTTCGTGCTGCCACCGGCCGCGTACGGGCCGCAGTGGACCACCGTGCTGGACACCGACGGCTCGACCCCCGAGGGCGCCACCCACGACGCCGGCACGACGCTCGTGGTCGAGAGCCGCAGTGTGGTGGTCCTCACACGTCCGTCGGAGCGGCGCCTCCGTGGTGCGACGCGCGCGAGCGAGGCCGACGTCTAGGGTGACCAGCGTGCGCACCGGGTCACGACCTCCCGAGCCCGGACCGATCACCACCTGGCCCGGGACGCGCCCCATCGTGTGGGCGCCCGCAGCCCACACCGTCGACGTCGTCGTGGTGGGGCCCGACGGCGCGGGACGCCACCCCATGCGGCTGGTCGGGGCGGAGCGACCCGGCTTCTGGGGCGCGGACGCCGAGCTCGAGCCCGGCACGATGTTCGGCTTCTCCGTCGACGGCGCCCCGCCCGTCGCCGACCCGGCCGGGTCCTGCTTCCCCGACGGCGTCGACGGGCTGTCGGAGGTGCCGCAGCCGCTCACCGGCTGGACCGACGACGCGTGGCAGCCGCCGGACCTCAGCGGCGGCGTGCTGCTCCACCTCGACATCGCCACGGCGACCCCCGCCGGCACGCTCGACGCCGCGATCGACCTGCTGCCCGACGTCGTCGCGTGCGGCGCGCAGGGCGTCGAGCTGGCACCGCTCGCCGCCTACGACCCCGCGACCGGCCCCGCCGCCGGGGTCCGGCTGTTCGCCGTGCACGGGCCGCTGGGCGGGAGCCGCGCGCTGGCCCGGTTCGTCGACGCCGCGCACGCCCAGGGGCTGGCCGTCGCGCTGACTCCCCCGCACCGGTGGGCTGCGACGCCTCGCCTGGGACTCGACCGCTTCGGCCCCTACGCGACCGGCGGGCACCTCAACCTCGACGGACCGGGCAACCGGGGCGTGCGCGACTTCCTGGTCGCCGACGCGCTGCGCTGGTTCGAGGAGCTGCACGTCGACGCCCTGTCGCTCGACGTCGAGGCCCTCACGCACCGCACGTCGAGCACGTTCCTCACCGACCTCGCGAACGCGACGCTCGCCGCGGCCGACCGCACGGGCCGCGCCCTGGCGCTGTTCGTGGACGGCCCGGGCCGCTCCGACCGGCTCACGGGCCTGCTGGGGCGCGTGCTCACCGAGGAAGGCCCTGACCCGGTCGCGCTCGGCGAGATGGGCCGCCTGGCGCGCACCCTCACCCCGACCGCCCGGCTGCCGCTGCGGGCGGAGCGGTGGGCGCGCGGGCCCCACCCGCTCGCGCCCCGGGCCGCGTCGATCGTGGTGGGCGACCTCACCCGGCTGCCGGGCGCGCGCGTCGCCATGCCGTGGTCCCGTGGCGCGGTCCCCGTCGGCCCACGCGGTCTCGACACCCGCGCGAGCGTGCTCGCGTTCGCGCTGCTCGCGGGCACGCCCCTGGTGCTCGACGTCGGGCACGTGCCCGTCGGCTCGCACGACGCCGGCGACCGGCGGCTGATCGCGTGGTGCGCCGAGCTCGCCCGCCTGCGGGCAGCGACCGCCGGCGACCTGGCGCTCGGCGTCGAGCTGGGCGAGCTGCACGGCGCGCTCGTCGCGCGGCGGGGACGCACCGCCGTCGTCGTCGCTCCCGGGGCACACGACGTGCGCCTGCCGCTCTCCGCGCTCCCGGGTGCGCCGGGCACGTGGAGCGCCGCGGCCGCGTGGTCCGCGGGAGCAGCCGTCGCCGACGACGTGCTGACCCTCCCCGCGAGCACCACAGCCGTGCTGAGCGCGCAGGTGTGACGCGCCCGCGCTACGCTCGCGCGACAGGCCTCTAGGCGTGTGACCTGCACCTTCGAGAGGTGACGAGAGCGATGAGCGGACGGCACACCAGGCACGACCTCGAGCGCACGGCCGACGACGACGCTCTGCGCGACCTCGAGAAGATGTGGCACGACTCCCCCGAGCGCGACCTGCGCTGGCACCCCGGGCTGGACGTGCACGACCTGGACTGCAACAGCACCCCCGGCTACGACGGGAACAAGGGCGACGGCGAAGCGCTCGTCGCCGCGCACGCCGCAGAGCTCGACGACCTGCAGGAACGCCTGTTCGCGGAGGGTCGCTCGGGCGGCAGCCGGTCGGTGCTGCTGGTGCTCCAGGGCCTGGACACCGCCGGGAAGGGCGGCATCGTGCGGCACGTCGTCGGGCTCGTGGACCCGCAGGGCGTCGCGCACCGCGCGTTCGGTGTGCCCACGGAGAAAGAGGCCGCCAAGGGGTACCTGTGGCGCATCCGCAACGCCCTGCCCACGCCCGGCATGATCGGCGTGTTCGACCGGTCGCACTACGAGCAGGTGCTCGTGGTGCGCGTCGACGAGCTGGAGCCCGAGGAGACGTGGCGCGCCCACTACGACGAGATCAACGAGTTCGAGGCGGAGGTCGCGGCGTCGGGCACCACGATCATCAAGGTCGCGCTCATGGTGTCCCGCGACGAGCAGAAGAAGCGGCTCACCCAGCGGCTGGAGCGGCCCGACAAGTACTGGAAGTACAACCCCGCCGACCTCAAGGCCCGCAGGCAGTTCGGCGCCTACCTCGACGCCTACCAGGAGCTGCTCGAGCGGACCTCGACCGACGTCGCGCCCTGGCACGTGGTCCCCGCCGACAAGAAGTGGTTCTCCCGGCTCGCCGTCTCGGAGCTGCTGCTGGCCGCGCTGCGCTCGCTCGACCTGGGCTGGCCGCCCGCGGACTTCGACGTCGAGGAACAGAAGCGGCTGCTCGCCGAGAGCTGAACCCGCTCAGACGGCGAGCGCGCGCCCGTCCTCGGCCAGCGCGCCCAGGCGGGACAGCGCGCGGAAGTACTTCTTGCGGTAGCCGCCGCGCAGCATCTCGTCGGTGAACAGCGCCCGCTCCCCCGCGCCCGCGAGCAGCACCGGCACGTCGCGGTCGTACAGACGGTCCACCAGCACGACGAGCCGCAGCGCCACCTCCTGCCGCGTGATCGGCTCGACGTCGGTCAGCGCGACCAGCCCCACGCCGTCGAGCAGCGCGCCGTAGCGGCTCGGGTGCACCGTGGCGAGGTGGTCGAGCAGGGCGCCAAAGCGGTCCAGGGTCGCGTCGGGTCGCGCGGCGGCGACGGCCTCGACGACGGCGGCGGGCAGCGGCTTCGCGTCCGTGACGACGGCGCGGTGGCGGTAGTCGTCGCCGTCGACGCGCAGCACCTCGAAGCGGGCGGAGAGCGCCTGGATCTCGCGCAGGAAGTCCTCGGCGGCGAACCGGCCCTCGCCGAGCGCCTCCGGCAGCGTGTTGCTCGTGGCGGCCAGGGCGACGCCCCGGTCGGTCAGCTCGCGCAGCAGGCGGCTCATGAGAGTGGTGTCGCCGGCGTCGTCGAGCTCGAACTCGTCGATGCACACGAGCTTCTTGGCCGCGAGCGCCGCGACGGTGTTCTGGAAGCCGAGCGCGCCGACCAGGTTGGTGTACTCGACGAACGTGCCGTAGGCGGTGTGCTCGACGCCGACGGCGTCGGCGAGCGAGGCGAGCAGGTGCGTCTTGCCGACGCCGAACCCGCCGTCGAGGTAGACGGCGGGGGCCGCGGCGCGCTTGCGGGAGCCGAACAGCCCGCGCCCCTTGGCGGGGGCGGCCACCTGCTGCGCGACCGCCTCGAGCCGCACCACGGTGGCGGCCTGCGAGGGGAAGGCGGCGTTGGCGCGGTAGGTCGAGAAGCGCGCTTCGGCGAAGTGGCGCGGAGGCACCAGGTCGACCAGGAGGCGCTGGGGCGAGGCCGCGGGGCGGACCGCCGTCAGCGACGCCGACGGCGGGGCCTGGGGGGTCCGGGTGGCGCTCGTCACGGGGAACAAGGCTACGCGCCGTCAGCACGTTCCCCGGTGTGAGGTGGGACACTGCCCGCATGCCCCTGCCCACCCTGAACCTGCTGGTCCCCGACGCGCGCCCGGTCCCGCCGGACGACGCCGAGCCCGACCTCCTGGCCCTCTACGCGCACGCCCCAGGGGTGGTGCGGGCGAACATGATCGCCTCCGTGGACGGCGGGGCCTGGGGCGCGGACCACGTGTCCGGGTCGATCAACGACGACGCCGACTGGCGGGTCTTCCGTGTGCTGCGGGCGCTCGCCGACGTCGTCGTCGTGGGTGCGGGCACCGCGCGGGCGGAGCAGTACACGCAGCTCGGCCGGCCCGACGGCCTGGAGGGCTTCGCCGAGGCGCCGCTCGAGCTCGCGCTCGTGACTCGCAGCGGGGACGTGCCGCCGCTGCTCGGCCAGGCCGAGCGGCCGCCGCTCGTCATCACGGGCGAGCGGGGCGCCCCCGCGGCGCGCGCGGCCCTGCCCGACGACCGCGTGATCGTCGTCCCCGCCGCCGAGGACGGGGGCGGCGTCGACCTCGCGGCCGGGCTGGCGGCGCTCGCGAGGCGCGGCCTGCGCCGCGTGCTGTGCGAGGGCGGCCCGCACCTGCTGGCGGACCTGCTGGACGCCGGCCTGGTCGACGAGCTGTGCGTGACCACGGCTCCGTTGCTGGTGGGCCCGGGTCCGGGCCGCATCGTGTCCGGCGGCGCGGACGGCGACGTGCCCGCCGTGCCGCCTCGCGGGGCGGGCCTGGCGCACCTGCTGCACGCCCCCGCGACGGGCACGCTCCTGGCCCGGTGGGTGGTCCCCGCGCCGCAGCGACAGGTCTCCGTGCCGTCGGGCCGTGCAGCGGCTAGGTTCGCCGCATGAGCACCGAACCATCGTCCGACGTCGTCCTGGTCCTCACCGAGGCGGCCCTCAGCGCCGACGACGTCGAGCACGTGCTGGACATCTACCGCGACCCCGACGGCGACGGCGTGCCCGACCCCGTCGCCTTCCGGCTGCTGGTGCCCGCGCGGACCGACCGCCACCTGCTGGCGTCGATCGTCGACCACGTCGGGTCGGGCGAGCTGCGCCAGGCCTGGGCCGACCTGACGGGACACCGCCCCGACCCGGCCGCCGCGACGGCCACCGCCGCCGAGAAGCTGGCCACGAGCCTCGCGGGGCTGCGCGCCGCGGGGATGCCGGTCGACGGCGACGTCACGGCCGACGACCCGCTGCCGGCTCTCCAGACGGCCGTCGGCGCCGGTGGCATCCGCGAGGTCGTGGTGGTCACCTACCCGCACGCGCTGCCCGACACGTTCCACGCCGACTGGGCGTCGCGCGCCCGCGACGTGCTCCACGTGCCCGTCCTGCATCTGTACGCGGGCACGTCCGAGGTGGGCTGAGCACACACCTTTAGAGTGTCAGGGCACATGGTGAGGCGGGAGGACCGCCCGGAAGGGCAGGGATGACCGAGCGCAGGACTATTCGCAGCAGACCGATCGACCCGAGAGAGTTCGGTGCTCGGACGATCGACATGACCGGCGAGATCGACATGGTCACCGCTGCGATGCTGGCGTCCGCGTACGCGGCGTCGGCTCCGCCGGCCCAGGTCGAGGCGCCGGTCGCGCCCGCGGCGACCCCGTCGTCGCCGACGGCGCAGGCCGCGCCCCTGGCGCCCGCGAAGTCCGGCAGCCTCGGGCGCAACTCGCTGATCCTCACCATCGGCACGTTCGCCTCCCGCATGTCCGGGCAGGTGCGCCAGATCCTGCTGGTCGCCGCGATCGGCGTGACCGGCACGGTCGCCAACGCGTTCGACATCGCCAACACGCTGCCCAACATGCTGTTCGCGCTGCTCGCGGCCGGCGTGCTGCAGGCCGTGCTGATGCCGCAGATCATGCAGGCCATCAAGGCGCACGACGCCCAGGAGCGCCTCGACAAGCTGCTGACGATCGCCACGGCCGCGCTGGTGATCGGCACGGCGATCCTCGTGGCCGCCGCTCCCCTGCTCATCCGGATGCTGACCCTCTCGGGCGACTGGTCACCTGAGGCGCGCGCGCTCGCCGTCGTGTTCGGGCTCTGGTGCATCCCCCAGGTGCTGTTCTACGGCCTGTTCTCGGTGCTCGGCGAGGTGCTGAACGCGCGCGGCCAGTTCGCCGCGACGGGCTGGGCGCCCATGGCGAACAACATCGTCTCGGTGATCGGCTTCGGCGCGTTCATCGCCATCTGGGGCCGGTCCAGCCCGCACCACCCGATCGAGGTGGCGACGTGGACGACGGCCCAGACGGTGCTGCTGGCCGGCACCGCGACCCTCGGCATCGCCGCGCAGTCCGCGATCCTGCTCGTGGCGCTGCGGCGCGGCGGGTTCAAGTGGACGCTGCGCTTCGGGATGCGCGGCATCGGCCTGCGCTCCGCGGGCAAGGTGGTCGGGTGGACCCTGGCCGCCGTGGCGCTCGAGCAGGTGGGCCTCATCTACCTGAAGAACGTCACCTCGGCCGCCGGTGAGTCGGGGCCGGGGATCGCCGGTAACGCCATCTTCAGCAACGCGCTGACCATCTACCTGCTGCCGCACTCGCTCGTGATCGTCTCGATCATCACCGCGCTGTTCCCGCGCATGAGCATGGCCGCCGCCGTGCGCGACCTCGACGGCGTCCGCAGCGCCATGTCCACAGGCCTGCGCTCGGCGGGCATCTTCTCCATCATCTCGGCCGCCGTGATGATCGTGTTCGCCCGGCCCGTGCTGAAGTCGCTGCTCCCCACGCTCGCGCCCGCCAACGTGGACGCCGCCGCGCCCGTGCTCCAGGCGCTCTCCGTGGGCCTCGTCGCGCTCGGCGCCACCGTCATGGTCAAGCGCATGTACTTCGCGTTCGAGGACGGCCGCAGCATCTTCGTCATCCAGATCTTCGCCACGGCGTCGATGGCCGCGGCCATCGCGGTCGCCGCGGCCACGCTCGACGCCCGCTACTGGACCATCGCCGCCGCGGGCGCGTACTCGCTGTCCACCTGGGTCTCCGTGCTGCTGCGCATCCGCGGCATGACGGAGAAGCTCCAGGGGATCGACGGCCCGCGCGTGCTGCGCGTGTACGTCCGCTGCGCGATGGCCGCCGTGGTCGCCGCCGCGGCGGGCCTGGGCGTGGCCCGCCTGCTGCGCGCGAGCGAGGAGCTCACGTGGGTGCACGCGCTGCTCGTCACCGCGGTCGGCGCCACCGTGATGCTCGGGGTGTACTTCGTGCTGCTGCGGGCCCTGCGCGTGCGCGAGGTCGACGACGCGCTGCGGCCCGTGCTGCGCCGGCTGGGCCTGGCGCGCAAGGCTCCGGCGGCCGCGGCCGCGGCGCCCGCTGCGGCCCCCGCCGCGCCGGCCGCCCCCGCCCGGTCCGCGCAGGACGCGCGCCGGCCCGCGCACGGCCGCCCCGGCGGGCAGCAACCCACCGGCGCGCCCTACAACCCCCGGCACGCGCGCCGACGGCGCCGCTGAGAGGTCCTCAGCAGGCGCCGTCGGAAGGGTGCGCGGTCAGCGCGAGCGGAGCTTGCGCACGACCTGCTTCGCCGCGGGGAGCCCCCGCTCCCACAGCGCGTACAGGGCTCCGTTGAGCGGCACGTCGAGCGTGCCGACCAGCTCGTCCTCGTGCTTGGCGAAGGACCGCTTGAACTCGCTGATCCCGTCGTTGAGCAGCCCGTTCATGTCGTACCGGCGCAGGCCCGCCTGCTGGGCGAGCTGCACCGCATGCCACTTCACGGGGGCGTTGGCACGGGCCTTGCGGCCGGCGTCGTTCACGCCGCCGTAGAGCTCGAACGACGTGGTCGCCGAGTTGACGTTCCAGACGAACGAGCACGGCTCGCCCTCCTGGAACGCCGCCACCAGCATCGACGCGTCGCCGAGCTCGCGGTGGATCGTGCGGTAGTAGTCGTCGTCGTGCAGCGCGAAGCCGGCGTGGGCGGCCGAGACGCGGTACAGGGCGATCACGGCGTCGACCTCGGCGTCGTCGGTGACCCGCCGGATCTCCACCCCGCGGCCGCCCTTGCGGACGTCGGCGCGCGTGGTGCGCCCCATGTCGGCCATGAGGTCCTCGGGCGTGCGCGTGAGGTCCAGGATCAGCGTCGACGGGTACAGGATCGTGTTGCGCGCCTGGCGGACGTTCACCCCGGAGAGCGGGGTGCCCTTGTCCCAGTCGGGCTCCAGGCTGACGCCGATCCCGCCGACGTTCGCGGAGCACCACTCGACGACGGCCCGGGTCACGGCGGTGCGGTCGGCGTCGGACCCGATGCCGTCCGGCCCCACGGCGGGGCCGCGCGGCACGTAGCTGAGCGCCTTGAACGGCGTGGGCAGGTGGCGCACCAGCACCTGGGCGACGCCGAGCGTCGACCCGTCGTCGCCCGCCACCCGCAGGCGGCGCGGCGTCCACTCGCCCAGTCCCTTGACCTCGCCCCAGCCCCAGAGCTGCAGCGGGTGGCCGCCCGTCGCGAGCACGTCGGCGTCCCACGCCGCCCGGTCGAGAACCTCGGTCACGGTTGTCACGTCGCGGGGCCTCTCAGTCCGTCTCGGGGCGCGGGTAGTACTGGGCGTACTTGCGACGGTAGTTCTGCGTGATGCCCTCGACCACCAGTCGGCGCCCCAGGCCGGAGTCGGCGGCGTACTTGAGGGGGTTGACCAGGCCGCCGCGCGCCTTGACCGCCTCGAGCCGTGCGAGCAGCGCGGGGTCGAGGATGTAGCGCTTGAGCAGGCCGAACGGCACCACGGAGTACAGCACCTCGGTGGTGGCGGTCACGAGCGGCGCGCTCTGGCCGAGCACGGCGTCCTGGACCAGCACCTGCGCGGTGCTGGCGCCGCCCGCGGTGACGTACCAGTTGTTGCGGCCGACGCGCGGGTTGACCTCGAAGAACACGTGCCGCCCGTCGCGGCGGTCGCGCTTGAAGTCGAAGTTCGCGAAGCCCACGTACCCGACCTCGTCGAGGAACCGGGTGGCGGCCTCCATGGCGTCGTCGTACGGCTCCACGAGGATGGCCGCCGGGATGCCGAGCGTGCCCGGGGTGTGCTCCTCGAGCAGCACCCGGCCCGTGGCCAGCAGCGTGACCTGCCCGTTCGAGTCGCGGTAGGCGGTCAGCGACCGCTGCTGCGTCTCGTCGCCGGGGATGTACTCCTGGACCAGCAGGGTGCCCGGGTAGCCGGCGTCGACCAGGTGCCCCAGCAGCGTGGACAGCTGCTCGGGCTCCGTGAGCGCGTGGATCTTGCGCTTGCCGGGGAACGACACCGCGAACCACTCCGAGGAGTCGGACGGCTTGGCGATGACCGGGTAGGTCAGCACGCCGGCCGCCGCGACCGCCGCGGGGACGGCCGCCCGGCCGCCCTCCGCGGTCAGCGCGGCGACGTCGACCGGCACGGTGCGCGGCGTCGGGATGCCGAGCTTCTCGCAGACCTGCGCGAAGCCCTCCTTGGTGGACACCCGCGCCAGCACGTCCGCGCTGGGGTACTGCACGACGTACCCGGCGGCCTCCAGGCGCTCCCGGTGCTCGACCAGGGTGTGCACGTGCCAGTCCGAGTTGGTCAGCAGCACCAGCGTGCGCCCGGTCAGGCGCCGGGCCTGCTCCTCGAGCGCCGTCAGCAGCGTCTCGACGTCGTTGAGCTGCGGCACGACGACGTTCTCGACGAACGACGACCGCGCCATGACCCGCGTCGCGACAGACGAGAGCACGACCGCCGGGGCCCCGTACCGCTCGTGGAACGCGCGGCACAGGGCGTAGATCCCGACGTCACCGCCGATGCCGACGACCGTGAGGTTCGTGGCTTCCGCCACCCGTCAGGCCTCCGACTCGGTGCGGTCGCCCGACCACTCGGTGTGGAAGGTGCCGGCCTTGTCGACGCGACGGTAGGTGTGGGCGCCGAAGAAGTCGCGCTGCGCCTGGATCAGCGCGGCGGGCAGGCGCTCGGCGCGCACGCCGTCGTAGTACGACAGCGAGGAGGCGAACGCCGGCGTGGGCACGCCGTGCGTGGCTGCCGCGGCGACGACGCGGCGCCACGCGGCGAGGCCGCCCGAGACCGCCTCGGTGAAGTACGGGTCGGCGAGCAGCAGCGGCAGGTTCGCGTCGCGCTCGTAGGCCTCGGTGATGCGGTTGAGGAACCGGGCGCGGATGATGCAGCCGCCGCGCCAGATGCGGGCCATGGCGCCGCGGTCGATGTTCCAGCCGTTCTCGGCCGACGCCGCGGCGATCTGGTCGAAGCCCTGCGAGTAGGCGACCACCTTGGAGGCGTAGAGGGCCAGGCGCACGTCCTCGATGAAGGCGTCGCGGTCCTCGACCGACCAGGCCTCCGCCTGCGCCGGGAGGACGGCGCGGCCGGCCTCGCGCTGCGGGACGCCGCCCGACAGGGCGCGGGCGAACGTGGCCTCGGCGATGCCCGTGATCGGCACGCCCAGGTCGAGGCCGTTCTGCACCGTCCAGCGGCCGGTGCCCTTCTGCTCCGCCTGGTCGAGGATGACGTCGACGAACGCCTTGCCGGTCTCGGCGTCGACGTGCTGCAGCACGTCGGCCGTGATCTCGATGAGGAACGACTCGAGGTCGCCCGTGTTCCACTGCGCGAAGATCTCGCCGATCTCCTTGGCCGAGGCACCCAGGCCCTGGCGCAGCAGGTCGTACGCCTCGGCGATGAGCTGCATGTCGGCGTACTCGATGCCGTTGTGCACCATCTTCACGAAGTGGCCGGCGCCGTCGGGGCCGACATACGTGCAGCAGGGGACGCCGTCGACCTTGGCCGAGATGTCCTCGAGGATCGGGCCCAGCCACTTGTACGACTCGGCCGTGCCGCCGGGCATGATCGACGGGCCGTTGAGCGCGCCCTCCTCGCCGCCGGAGACGCCGGTGCCGACGAAGTGGAAGCCGCGCTCGCGCAGGGCCTTCTCGCGGCGGATCGTGTCCGGGAAGTGGGCGTTGCCCGCGTCGATGACGATGTCGCCCTCCTCGAGGAGCGGCAGCAGCTCCTCGATGACGGCGTCGGTGGGGCCGCCGGCCTTGACCATGATGACGACCTTGCGGGGGCGCTCGAGCGACGCGACGAAGTCGGCCATCGACTCGGACGGGACGAAGGTGCCCTCGTGGCCGGCCTCCTCCATCAGCGACTGCGTCTTGGCGAAGCTGCGGTTGTGCACCGCGACCGTGTAGCCGTGCCGCGCGAAGTTGCGCGCCAGGTTGCGGCCCATCACCGCAAGGCCGGTGACGCCGATCTGCGCCGTGCCAGTCGTCTCGCTCATCGTCTGCTCCTCGGGAGTCGTCCGAGCGCGCGCCTGGGCGCGCGCAACCTGGGCCAGCCTAGTGGGGAGGGTGGACGTGGCCGAGACCCTGGTCACGATCTGGTCGCGGACGGCAGGGCTGCGGCGAGGCAACCGCGCGCGGGCGCCCGCGCGACCTACCGTGGGCACGTGCCCCCCGACACCCGGCAGGTCCCCGCCCGGTTCGCGGCCGCGCTCGCCTCGATGCGACACCCCCGGCTGCGGCCCGAGGTGCGCCTCGAGGAGGTTCCGGGCCCGGCCCGGATCGCGCCCTGGACGGCGGCGCTCGAGGGCGAGGTGAGCATCGGCGGCCTGGAGCTCGCCACCGGCCGGTTCGTGCTGCTGCACGACCCGCAGGGCCAGGACACCTGGCAGGGCGACTTCCGCGTGGTGACGCTGGTGCGTGCCACGCTCGAGCCCGAGATGGCGGCCGACCCGCTCCTCGCGGACGTCGTGTGGAGCTGGGTCCACGAGAGCATGGACACCGCCGGCCTCCACGTCCTGGCGCTCGGCGGCACCGTCACGCGCGTGCTGTCCAACAGCTTCGGTGCCCTCGACGGCACGCCCGACGCCGTCGACCTGGAGCTGCGCGCGTCGTGGACCCCCACCGACACGGCGCTCGGCGACCACCTGCACGTGTGGGTCGACCTCATGTGCACCGCGGGGGGGCTGCCTCCCCTGCCCGACGGGGTCACGGCGCTGACGCCCCGGCGTTCCGGCTTACGGTAGGTCCGTGACGCCAGACCCGCCGGCCCTCGCCCTCGACGCACCACCCGCCGTCGTCCCCCTCACCGAGCCCGCCGACGGCGTCCCGGAGGTCGTGGACACGCCCGCCGGGCTGGCGAAGGTGGTTGCGGCGTTCGCGGGTGGCACGGGCCCGGTGGCCGCCGACGCCGAGCGGGCGAGCGGGTACCGGTACGGCCAGGCGACCTACCTGGTGCAGCTGCGCCGCGAGGGCGCGGGCACCGCTCTGCTGGACCCTGCTGCGCTGCCCGACCTGTCCGCGATCGGCGAGGCCGTCGGCGACGCCGAGTGGGTGCTGCACGCCGCGTCGCAGGACCTGCCGGGCCTGCACGAGCACGGCCTGTACCCCGCCCGCGTGTTCGACACCGAGCTCGCCGCCCGACTGCTGGGCCTGGAGCGCGTGGGGCTGGCCGCCGTCGTCGCCGAGCTGCTGGGGCTCGGGCTGGCGAAGGAGCACTCGGCCGTCGACTGGTCCACCCGCCCGCTGCCCGTCGACTGGCTTCGGTACGCGGCGCTCGACGTCGAGGTGCTGGTGGACCTGCGCGACGTGCTGGCGCAGCGCCTCGAGCAGGCCGGGAAGCTCGAGTGGGCGGAGCAGGAGTTCGAGGCCGAGCGCACGGCTCCCCCGGCGGCCCCGCGCCAGGACCCGTGGCGTCGCGTGTCGGGCACGCACACGCTGCGCGACCGGCGCCGGCTCGCCATCGTGAAGTCGCTCTGGGAGGCCCGCGACGCCTCGGCCCGCGCGCGCGACATCGCTCCCGGCCGCGTGCTGCCGGACCGCGCGATCGTCGCGGCGGCCCAGGCGATGCCCCGCACGGCCGGCCAGCTCATGACCATCGGCGAGTTCGCTGGCCGCGGCCAGCGGCGCCGTGCGGGCGCGTGGCAGCGCGCCATCGACGAGGCGATGGCGCTGCCGGAGGCAGCGCTCCCGTCGACGCGCGGGCCGTCCAACGACGGACCGCCGCAGCCCCGCCAGTGGGCCGACCGGCACCCGGAGGCCGCCCGCAGGCTCACCGCGACGCGCGAGCTCGTGGGGGTGCTGTCGGAGCAGCTGGCCGTCCCCGTCGAGAACCTGCTGCAGCCGGACGCCCTGCGGCGCCTGTGCTGGACCCCGCCGACGCCCGTCACCGTGGACTCCGTCTCAGAGTTCCTCGCGGGCCGCGGGGCGCGCGCCTGGCAGATCGAGCTCCTGGCCCCACGCCTGGCGCCGGTTCTGGCGGAGATCCACTGATCTTCGCCTTCTGAGACTCCGTCTCTTGATCTGCGTGAAACTCGCGGTAGCGTGTACCGCTGTCACGGGACGACGCGGTCCCGTCTGCCACGGATGGAGCACCGATGACCACCACCGCCCGGCGTCCGCAGCTGCGCGACGTCGTCTTCGTCGAAGGCGTACGCACGCCCTTCGGCAAGGCCCGCCCTGACGGGCTCTACGCCGAGACCCGCGCCGACGACCTCGTCGTCAAGGCAGTCCGCGAGCTGCTGCGCCGCCACCCCGAGCTGCCCGCCGACCGCGTCGACGAGGTGGCGATCGCCGCCACGACGCAGTCCGGCGACCAGGGCATCACGCTCGGCCGCACGGTCGCCGTGCTCGCCGGCCTTCCCGCCTCCGTGCCCGGCTACGCGATCGACCGCATGTGCGCCGGCGGCATGACGGCGGTGACCACCACCGCCGCCGGCATCGCGTCGGGCCAGCAGGACGTCGTCGTCGCCGGCGGCGTCGAGCACATGGGCCACCACCCCATGGGTTTCGACGCCGACCCCAACCCGCGCTTCGTCTCCGAGCGGCTGGTCGCGCCCGACGCGCTCAACATGGGCGTCACCGCCGAGAACATCCACGACCGGATGCCGCACCTGACCAAGGAGCGCGCCGACGCCTACGCCGTCGCGAGCCAGGCCAAGTACGCCAAGGCCGTCGCCAACGGCGACGTCGGGCCCGAGATCGTGCCCGTCGCCGTCCGCTCGGCGGAGCTCGGGTGGGGGCTCGCCACCGCCGACGAGCTGCCGCGCCCCGGCACCACGATCGCCGGGATCCGCGACCTCAAGACCCCGTTCCGCCCCGGCGGCCGCGTCACCGCGGGCAACGCGTCCCCGCTCACCGACGGCGCCACCGCGTGCCTGCTCGCCGCGGGCGACATCGCCGACGGCCTGGGCCTGCCTGTCCGGATGCGGCTGGTCGCCTCGGCGTTCGCCGGCGTCGCGCCCGAGGTCATGGGGCTGGGCCCCATCCCCTCCACCGAGAAGGCCCTTGCCCGCGCCGGGCTCACCATCGACGACATCGGCCTGTTCGAGGTCAACGAGGCGTTCGCCGTCCAGGTGCTCGCCTTCCTCGACCACTTCGGCCTCGCCGACGACGACGCCCGCGTCAACCCCTACGGCGGCGCGATCGCCATGGGGCACCCGCTCGCGTCGTCGGGCGTGCGCCTCATGACCCAGCTCGCCCACGAGTTCGAGCGCAACCCGCAGGTGCGCTACGGGATCACCACGATGTGCGTCGGCCTCGGCCAGGGCGGCACGGTGATCTGGGAGAACCCGCACCACCCGGACTACTCCGGCCACACCACCCCTTCGTCGACGCAGGAGGCCTGAGCCATGTCGGAGACCCGAGCCGAACGCGTGACCCGCTCGCTGGTGCGTGACGTCGAGCTGCCCGGCGGCGCCGGCACGCTCGCCCTGCTCACTCTCGACAACGGGCTGGACCACACCAAGCCCAGCACGCTCGGCCCGCTCGGCATCGCCGAGCTGACCGAGCGCCTCGCCGAGCTGCGCGCCCGCGCGGCCCGCGGCGAGATCGCCGCCATCGGCATCACCGGGAAGCCCTACTTCCTGGCCGCCGGCGCCGACCTGACGGCCGTCAGCACGATCACGACGCACGAGGCCGCCCTCGGGCTGGGCCGCGCCGGCCACGCCGCCTACGAGCTGCTCCATGACGCCGGCGTGCCGACCTTCGCGTTCGTCAACGGGCTCGCCCTGGGCGGCGGGCTGGAGATCGCACTGAACTGCGACTACCGCACCGTGGCCTCCGACGCCGCCGCGCTGGGCCTGCCCGAGACCGGGCTGGGCCTGGTGCCCGGCTGGGGCGGCGCGTACCTGGTGCCGCGCCTGGTGGGCATCGAGAAGGCCGTCGACGTGATCCTCACGCGGCCCGCCCAGAACAAGCCGTACAAGCCGGCCGAGGCTGCAACGCTCGGGCTGGTCGACGTGCTGCTCGACTCCGCCGACTTCCTCGAGCAGTCGCTGGCCTGGGCGGCCCGCGTCGTGCGTGGGGAGGTCGTCGTCGAACGGCGACCGCTGGACCCGCAGCCCGTGTGGGACGCCGTCGTCGGCGCCGCGCGGCAGCGGCTGGACGCCGTGGTGCACCGGTCACGGCCTGCGCCGTACCGCGCCCTCGACCTGCTGGCCGGCGCGCGTACCGCGACGCGTGCGGAGGCGTTCGCCGCGGAGGACGCGGCGCTCGCCGACCTGATCATGAGCGACGAGATGCGCGCGAGCGTCTACGCGTTCGGGCTGGTCTCGGGCGGGAAGCGGCCTGTCGGCGCTCCGGCTCGCGAGCTCGCGCGGCCCGTCACGCGCGTCGGCATCGTGGGCGCCGGGCTCATGGCGGCGCAGATCGCGCTGCTCGTGGCCCAGCGCCTCGGCGTGCCCGTGGTGATGCGCGACCTCGACGAGGAACGCGTCGCCAAGGGCGTCGGCTACGTGCGCACGTCGGTCGAGAAGCTCGTGGGGCGTGGCCGCATGACCGCCGACGCCGCGGCCCGCATCCTCGCGTCCGTCGAGGGCACCACCGACATCCAGGCGTTCGCCGCGTGTGACGTCGTCGTCGAGGCCGTGACCGAGGTGCTCTCCCTCAAGAAGCGCGTCTTCGCGGAGCTCGAGGGCATCGTCTCCCCCGAGACGATCCTGGCCACCAACACCTCGGCACTGTCGGTCACCGAGATGGCGGCCGACCTCCAGCACCCCGAGCGCGTCGTGGGCATCCACTTCTTCAACCCGGTCGCGCAGATGCCGCTGGTCGAGGTGGTCCAGGCGGAGCACACGTCGCAGGAGGCGCTCGCCACGGCCTTCGCGATCACGTCGAAGCTCCGCAAGACGGCGGTGCTCGTGCGTGACCGCCCGGGCTTCGTGGTGAACCGGCTGCTGGTGCTGGTCATGGGCAAGGTGGTCGAGGCGATCGAGAACGGCACGGCCGTGCAGGTGGCCGACCAGGCGCTGGCGCCCCTCGGGTTCCCGATGCCGACGTTCGAGCTGTTCGACCTGGTGGGACCCGCCGTCGGGCTGCACGTGCTCACCTCGCTGCGCGCCGACCTCGGCGACCGGTTCCCGGCGTCGCCCGGCCTCGAGAAGCTCGTCGCCGACGGCACGCGCGTGGTGCTCGACGCCCCCGCGCCGGGGCTGCACCGGCCCGTCGACCCGGCGATCCAGGGCGTGTTCGGTCCGGCGCTCGAGGCAGGCGTGACCGGGCAGCACGGCACCCCCGTGCTGGACGGACCCGGCGTGCTCGACTCGGTGCTGACCGCCCTCACGGTCGAGGTGGGCCACATGCTCGAGGAGGGCGTGGTCGCGGGGCCGCCGCAGATCGACCTGTGCATGATCCTCGGGGCCGGCTGGGGCTTCCACACGGGCGGCATCACGCCGTACCTGGACCGCACCGGGTGCAGCGAGCGCGTGCTCGGGCGGCGGCTGCTGCCCGACGGCGTCGCGAACGTCCCGGCCTGAGGCTCCTCGATCTGAACCTTCCTGCCCGAGAAAGAAGGAGCGGCCGGCGATCCCGGAGGATCGCCGGCCGCGCCGGTGGCGGCGCACGGGCGCCGCACGCTCACCTGGAAACAGGGGTGAGAGGTCTCAGTAGGTCGTCAGCCCGTGGGAGCGGAACTGCTCGCGCACGCGGTCAAGAAGCTCGGGCGTGGGCGGCGGGGTGTTCTTCAGCTCGTACTCGCGTCCGAGCGACTCCCACTTGTCGACGCCCATGTTGTGGAATGCCAGCACCTCGACGCGGCTGACCGTGCCGGGGCGGATCTCGTTGAGCTCCGCCGCGTACCGGGCCACGAGCTCGACGTTCTCGACGTCGTCGGTGAGGCCCGGCACCAGCACGAAGCGGATCCAGATCTCGACCGGGTCGTCGTGGTCGACGCCACCCGGAAGGCCCGAGCGGGCCAGACGCCGACCGAAGTCGAGCGTCGGCTGGAGCTGCCGCTTGGTGACCTTGAGGTAGGTCTCCGGGTCGCCGGCCTTGACGTCGAGGAGCACCAGGTCGGTGTCCGCGATCATCTCGTCCGTCATCGCCGCCCCGAGGAACCCCGAGGTGTCGATAGCTGTGTGCACGCCCATCTCCTTGGCGCCGCGCAGCAGGCGTGCCGCGAACGCGGGCTGCTGGAGCACCTCGCCACCGGAGATCGTCAGGCCGCCCTTGGTGGCCGTGAAGGCCGGCACGTAGCGCTTGATGCGGGTCAGCAGCTGCTCGGCCGTGACCGGCTCGCCGTCCTTCATCTCGAGCGTGTCGGGGTTGTGGCAGTACAGGCACCGCAGCGGGCAGCCGTTGAGGAACACCGTCATGCGGGTCCCCGGGCCGTCCACCGCCGTGACGAGCTCCCACGAGTGCACCGAGCCGAGCTCGCCCGAGCGCATCATCGCGAGCTTCTCGCTGCGGTCGAGGTGCGAGACCTCGAGCCCGGCGAGGCCCGCTCCGGTCCGGCGCGGGGGCGCCGTCGGGACGTCGAGGCCGTCGGAGATCAGCTCCGCGCCGCGGAGCGGCAGGCCGAGCGGGACGGCGGCCCGGCCGTCGGAGACGCCGCGGCCGGCGCCACCACCGAGGGGAGGGTAGGTGGCACCGGACGCGGGGTTCGTGGAGGACATGTCAGTCCTTGCTCGTGAGCCTCAGGCTCACATCGAGCCGTGGAACGTCCGGCTCAGCACGTCGAGCTGCTGCTCGCGGGTGAGGCGGACGAAGTTCACGGCGTAGCCGGAGACGCGGATCGTCAGCTGCGGGTAGTTCTCCGGGTGCTCCATGGCGTCCTCGAGGGTCTCCTTGACCAGCACGTTGACGTTCATGTGGTACCCGTTGCCGCCCACGGTCGCGTCGAGCAGACCGGCGAGGTTCGCCACCTGCTCGCCGCGGTCACGGCCGAGGCCCGACGGCACGACGGTGTTGGTCAGCGAGATGCCGTCCTGCGACTCCTCGTAGGGGAGCTTCGCGACCGAGAGCGCCGAGGCGAGCATGCCGTGCGTGTCGCGGCCGTTCATCGGGTTGGCGCCCGGGGAGAACGGCTCGCCCGCGCGGCGGCCGTCGGGCGTGTTGCCCGTGGCCTTGCCGTAGACGACGTTCGAGGTGATCGTCAGCACCGACTGGGTCGGCACGGCGTCGCGGTACATCTTGTGCGTGCGGATCTTGGCCATGAAGGCCTCGACCAGCTCGACGGCGATGTCGTCGGCACGGTCGTCGTCGTTGCCGTAGGTGGGGAAGTCACCCTCGGTCACGTAGTCGACCACGATGCCGCGCTCGTCCAGGACGGGCGTGACCTTCGCGTACTTGATGGCCGACAGCGAGTCCGTGGTCACCGCGAGGCCGGCGATGCCGCAGGCCATGGTCCGCAGCACCTCCTTGTCGTGGAGGGCCATCTCGATGCGCTCGTAGGCGTACTTGTCGTGCATGTAGTGGATGACGTTCAGCGCCTCGACGTAGGTGGCGGCCAGCCAGTCCATCGTCTTGTCGAAGCGGGCGCGGACGTCGTCGTAGCTCAGCGGGACGCCGGCCTCGACGGGCGCGACGGCAGGGGAGACCTGCTTGCCCGTGACCTCGTCCTTGCCACCGTTGATGGCGTAGAGCAGGGTCTTGGCGAGGTTGACGCGAGCGCCGAAGAACTGCATCTGCTTGCCGACGGCCATCGGGGACACGCAGCAGGCGATCGCCGCGTCGTCGCCCCAGTGGCTACGGATCTGGTCGTCCGACTCGTACTGCACGGCCGAGGTGTCGATCGAGACCTTGGCGCAGTAGTCCTTGAAGCCCTGCGGGAGGGCGGCGGACCACAGCACGGTCATGTTCGGCTCGGGCGCCGGGCCCAGGTTGTACAGGGTCTGCAGCATGCGGAACGAGTTCTTGGTGACCAGCGCGCGGCCGTCCTCGCCCATGCCGGCGATCGACTCGGTGACCCAGGTGGGGTCGCCGGAGAACAGCGCGTCGTACTCCGGGGTGCGCAGGAAGCGCACGATCCGCAGCTTGATCACGAAGTCGTCCATGATCTCCTGCGCCTGCTCCTCGGTGAGGGTGCCGGCGGCGAGGTCACGCTCGATGTAGATGTCGAGGAACGTCGAGACGCGGCCCAGCGACATGGCGGCGCCGTTCTGCTCCTTGACCGCGGCGAGGTAGCCGAAGTACAGCCACTGGACGGCCTCCTTGGCCGTCGTGGCGGGCTGCGAGATGTCGAAGTCGTACGAGGCGGCCATCTCCTTGAGCTCGCCGAGGGCGCGGATCTGCTCCGCGTGCTCCTCGCGCTCGCGCACGACCTTCTCCGAGAACACCTCGGTGTCGAGCGACAGCTTGTCGAGCTTCTTGGCGGCGATCAGCTGGTCGACGCCGTAGAGGGCCACGCGGCGGTAGTCGCCGATGATGCGGCCGCGGCCGTAGGCGTCGGGCAGGCCGGTGATGACGTGCGACGAGCGGGCGGCGCGGACGTTCGGGGAGTACGCGTCGAAGACACCCTGGTTGTGGGTCTTGCGGTACTTGGTGAACACCTCGTTGAGGTTCTCGGGGACGTCGTAGCCGTACGTCTTGAGCGACGTCTCCACCATGCGCCAGCCGCCGAACGGCATCATCGCGCGCTTGAGGGGGGCGTCGGTCTGCAGGCCGACGATGACCTCGTCGTCCTTGGAGATGTAGCCGGGGGCGTGGGCGGTGATCGCGGCCGGGGTCACGTTGTCGACGTCGTAGACGCCCTTCTCGCGCTCCTCGGGGAACATCGCGGCGATGGTGTCCCACACCTTCGTGGTGCGGGCCGTCGGGCCGGCGAGGAACGAGTCGTCGCCCGCGTAAGGCGTGTAGTTCTTCTGGATGAAGTCGCGGACGTCGATCTTGTCCTGCCACGGGCCGTTGGTGAAGCCTGCCCAGGCGGTGGTGATCGTGTCGGCGGCGGACGCTGTCGTCGTCATTGCTGGCCCTCTCTCCTTCGGGAAGGGATCGTCCTCCCCTGTTTCCGAGTACGACGTTACGCCCGTGGACAGACCACAGCGAGGCAGAACGGGCGCATTTCCCTGTCGCCTTCCTCACAGTGTGGTAAGACCACATTGTTCGCGCAGGTCAGGCCGTGAAACCGGGGATCATCGCGCGCCACGGACGGGTGCTCTGCGCGCCGCTCCCCCACGCTCCTGACCCGCCTCGTCCGAGACCGATGCTGCCAGCAGGGCGAGGGGTGCGCGAGCGGGGTCCCGGGGGTGCCTGTTCGGCAATCCGGGGCCGGTTCGGCAGTGCGGGTTGCCGATCCTTCGACGGCCTGCCGAAGCCACGCGGGCTGTCCACAGCCGGTCCGACGCCGCCGTGCGGTTCGCGGCACCATCCTCCGCATGGTGAGCGAGACGACGATCCTCGTGGCGCGGGAGAACGACCGGGACGCACTAGGGCGGGCGCTCCGGCGCGGGGAGGTCGAGCGGCTGCGGTACGGCGCGTACCGGGTGGTCGACGCCGGCGCCACCGGGCCCGAGTACCGGTCCGACGTCGTCGCCCGCGCGATCGCCGTGCACCGCCAGCTCGCCGCCCCGCACGTGTTCAGCCACCAGACAGCGGCCGTGCTGTGGGGGCTGCGCACCTGGACCGCGCCCGAGCGCACCCACGTGGTCCAGGGGTACCGCGCCTCGGCCCGGTCCGCCGCCGACATCGCCCGGCACCTCGTCCCGCTCGACCCCGCCGACGTCGCGGAGGCGCACGGAGTCCCGGTCACCGCGCTGGCACGCACCGTCGTCGACTGCGGGCTGACGCTCCACCCGCTGGAGGCGCTGGTGATCGCGGACTCCGCGCTCGCACGGGGGCTCGACCGCGACGAGACGCTCGCGGCGCTGGGCAGACGCGGCTCGACGCCGGGGCGACGACGCGCGCAGCTGGTGCTGGAGCTCGCCGACGCCGGGGCCGACTCCGCGTGGGAGACGTGGCTGCGCTACGTCGCCCTGCGCGCCGGGCTCCCCCGCGCAACCACGCAGCACCGCGTCGCCACGCGTCTGGGCACGTTCCGGGTCGACCTCGCCTGGCCGGAGCACGGGGTGCTCGCCGAGTTCGACGGGCAGGTGAAGTACCGCGACGGGGCCTTCGGCACGCGATACGACGCGGACGCCGTACGGTTCGACGAGAAGCGCCGCGCCGACGCGATCGAGGAGGCGACGGGCCGCAGCCTGCTGCGTGTGACTGCCCGAGACCGGCCCGAGGAGGTGGCGGCGCGCCTGCTGCGCCGCTTCCCGGCGGCCGTCGCGGCGGCCGCCGGGGTGGACCCGCGGCTCCCCGCGCCGACGCGGGTGGGCGGACGGTGACGGCTCGTTCGGCAGTCCGTCGGCGCTTCGGCAGCCCGGGTTGCCGAAGAGGCCACGGACTGCCGAACGCGCCCCCGGCGCCGCCCGGCGCCGCGGCGCCGCGCCGCCGCTACAGCAGCGCCAGCGCCGCCAGCGTGTCGCGGGTCGCGTCCGCCGCCGTCAGACGCGACGTCGTCGTCACCTGGTCGATCGTGGCGTGGTCGAGGAACTGCAGCGGGATGCCCAGGTGCAGCTGCGGGGTGCTGATCCCCTGCTCGGAGGCGCGCTGGGCCAGCATCGAGCCGATGCCGCCGTCCACGACGCCGTCCTCGATGGTGACCACCAGGTCGTGCTCGCCCGACAGCTTGACCAGCGCGGCCGGCACGGGCAGCACCCAGGTGGGCGCCGCGACCGTGACCTCGATGCCGTGGGCCGCGAGCGCCTCGCCGGTCGCCAGGGCGCACCCGGCCATCGAGCCGATGCCGACCACCAGCACTCGGCGGGGCGTCGCGGTGCGGGTGGTGTGCCGGGCGATCACGTCGACG
>Ga0082212_10001896_pt1 | contig 30716 bp, 23 predicted proteins | sample TergutNt197P3_FD_71548 | JGI IMG/M metagenome (GOLD analysis project Ga0082212, IMG submission 71548) | Neocapritermes taracua P3 segment gut microbial communities from Petit-Saut dam, French Guiana - Nt197 P3 | ecosystem: Host-associated > Arthropoda: Insects > Digestive system > Gut ...
ATTGAAAAATACAAATAATTCAAGAAAAATAATTTTTTTATATCACTGCTATTCAGCAATTATTGAAAATTATTAAAAAATAAAAGAAAATAATCAAAGTCCCGTCCATACCGCAAATTGACAACCAAGCACTTACAGAAATGTGAGTGCTTTTTTTATTAGTTTTTTATCGCATTTGCGCTTTATTTGCTACTTTTGAAACCGCCTATAAACGCAAATAGACGTTAATACACTGTTTTAGCAAAAATATTTAAAAGCAAAGTAAACGTAAGGAAAACGACCTTAAAGACCTGAAAACCGAACTCGCAGCATTGGATTCAATGAACACTCTTTTCTTGAAGACAATTTTATCGTGTAAGCGCATCAATGCATTTTTCATATTCTTCCTGATTTTAGTGCTCAGATAGATATTGTCGACAAAGAGTTGTTCAAACAGTTTTTGGGAGATATAGCCTTTATCGGCAAAAGGTTACCGAAAAGTTTTTCGTAAAATCTGCTGTCTTTCAAGGGTTCTCTGTCATCAACATTTGCCTGTGTGATAAGAAATTTGATGACTTCACCCTTATCATTGACAACTAAGTGCAGTTTAAGCCCAAAGAACCACCCGATCGCAGATTGACCTTTGGCAGCCAACCCTTTAAATACTTTATGGGATTTTTCTCGTTTGATGTGGCATACCCTGATGGGAGTTGAATCAATGAAAGATATGCCTGTATACTTGCATTTGAAGGAAGACTGCCATTTTCTTGCAGAATTCGTCGATAATATAGAAAATATCTACTAAATTTGTACTTATAATTAACGGGATTTTATGATTTATTTTTTTGATTATTATACCATAAAGGTAATTGTAATCCCGCTAATTTGCAAATTATTTATCAGTTTGCTTACGTCGAACTGGCGTTAATCAAACAAAATTCGGGCTGGTAGTAACATTATATCATTATTTTTTCTCATCTTTGCATGGTGTTTTCGAAAAAAAATCAATTTAAATGATAGTCCTAATGAAAAAGTATTTTTTATTTTCAGTTTCACTTTTGCTGTGCCTGTCCGGTTTTGCACAGCAAGAGTTAGGCCGCGGTGGCGGCGTACAAGTTGATTCGCCGGTTATCAATCCAAACAATAGCGTAACTTTCAGCCTTTTGGCTCCAAATGCACAATCGGTCAGCCTGACAGGCGACGTGATACGCGGGCTTGGCGTCGAAGGACGGACGGTGGATATGGTTAAGGGCGAAAACGGTGTATGGAGCTATACTTCCAATCCGATGCCCTCCGACCTTTACACCTACTCATTTATGGTAGACGGAATTCGTACGCTTGATCCGAATAATGTTTACGTGAACCGAGATGTTGCGACCATAACTAATATGTTTATTGTCGGCAATGGGATCGGCGACTTGTATAAGGTTAACAAGGTGCCTCACGGAACAGTGCTCAGAACATGGTATTCATCGCCGACAAGCCCTGGCGCTACCGTACGTCGTATTACGATCTATACTCCTCCGGGTTATGAGACCAGCGGACAGAGTTATCCCGTTTTTTATCTGTTGCATGGTATTGGTGGCGACGAGGATGCATGGATTACTCAGGGGCGCACAGCACAGATATTGGATAATCTCATTGCGCAAGGCCGTGCTGTACCCATGATCGTAGTTATGACCAACGGCAATATCTCAGAGGAGGCAGCTCCGGGAGAAACAAGCGTTGGAATGCTAAAGCCCACAATGGGATTACCTCTAACGATGGAAGGTTCTTTTGAAATCGCTTTCCCCGATGTCATCAAATTTGTGGAGAGCAGTTTCCGCGTGAAGGCCGACAAGGCTAACCGCACCATTGCAGGTCTTTCGATGGGGGGCTTTCACACGATGCACATATCTCGCCTTTACCCCAATACTTTTGACTATGTAGGTCTTTTCTCGGCGGCATTAGGCGTCGGCAGGGGTGGCGATAACCCTCTTTACGCAAACATTTTATCTACATTGCAGACACAAAACAGCAACGGTCTCAAACTCTATTGGATTGCGATGGGCAAAACTGATGGCCTTTACCAGGCGACTATCGATTTCCGCAAACAACTCGATGAGATAGGTATGAAGTACACGTATCGCGAGAGCGAAGGCGGACATACCTGGACGAATTGGCGGCTGTACCTAACCGAATTTGTTCCGTTATTATTCAGATAAGATTTCTGTTATGAAATGTCCATGAGTTTTTGGGCAAAAACACACCAAGCGAAATGATTATAATACAACAACTTACAAAATTATAAACATATGAAAAAGTATTTTTTTCTTTCAGTTTTTGCTCTTATAGCCGTAATGTTATCGGGACAAGAGCTTCAGAATTTCAGACCTCAACAGGTCGTTTCGCCCGAAATTGCCAATGGCAAAGTTACATTTCGTATTTCAGCTCCACAGGCATATCAGGTCAGGCTTTATGGTTCGTGGATGGCTTCGATGACTGCTACTGAGCCACTTGCAAGAGATACCGGAGGGATATGGAGTGTTACAATCAATGCGCCTGCGCCGGAAATCTACACCTACAACTTTATTGTAGATGGTGTGTCCGTAAATGATGCCGCCAATATTTTCATGCAACGTGATGGCCGCCGTTTTTTGAGTATCCTACTTATTGACGGACCGCTTACAGCCAACTACCGCGAGGCAAACAAACGCGGTAATCTTGAGCATGTATGGTATAATTCGCCTACCATTGGAACAACACGCCGTATGTTTGTCTATACGCCTTACGGATACAACACTTCCAAACAGAAGTATCCTGTCCTCTATCTGCTTCATGGCGGTGGCGGCGACGAAGATGCTTGGAGCAATATGGGTCGCGCATGTCAGATACTTGACAACCTGATTGAGCAGGGTAAAGCCGTCCCGATGATCGTCGTTATGCCTAACGGCAACCCCGGTCAGCAGGCGGCGCAAACATTGCTTCTTCCCGAAAAGACTTTCGACCGCAACGACCCTTCATTTAATAATATCTATATCAATTCATTGGTAAAGGACATCGTGCCCTATATTGAAAAAAACTACCGTGTTATCGCCAACCCCAACAATCGCGCTATTGCAGGTCTCTCCATGGGCGGTGGACATACTATGGCGGCTACAAATACTTATCCAGGATTCTTTTCATGGATACTTCCATTGAGTATGGGCATACAGGCAAATCAGGATTCGGACGCCGCATTTCAGGCTATTAAAAAAGCAAAATACAAACTGTATTGGGTGGCATGTGGAACAGATGACTTTCTATGGGAAAGTGCAAAGAATCTTGACGCCGCGTTGACGCGCAACGGACTTGAACATACGTTTTATGTAACCGACGGCGGTCATACCTGGGCCAACTGGCGTAAGTATCTCAATACCTTCGCACCATTGCTCTTCAGATAACAGAGATTAAAAATGGTTATGTCAAATTTGACATAACTGCTTTAAAATATTAGGATTATGATAACGAGAAGGGATTTTATTAAAACAGCAACGCTTGCGTTGAACGGTTTTGCTGTATCGGGATGCCGGCTGAACGAAGAAGTCAAGATACCTGCACCGTTCCGCATAAGTTTGAATGTATCTACCATCCGTACCTACAGGCTTCCCGTTGATCAACAGATCGAAGTTTGCGGCAAAGCAGGGTTTGACGGCATAGAATTATGGATGTCGGATATTCGGACTTATATGGAAAATGGAGGAAACTTGTCTGATTTGGCGGCGAAGCTTAAGGACAACAACCTGGTATTGGATAATATCATTGGTTTTACGCAATGGGCGGTTGATGATCAAAGCAGGCGTGAGGCAGGATTACAACAGATGCAACGCGAAATGGATATCACTGCCACGCTTGGCGGGAAATATATTGCCGCTCCCATGTCCGGGGTCAATCGGTTGGAAAGTGGTTTGGATGACTATGCGCAACGTTTCCTGCGTGTTATCGAAGCAGGTAAAGCGATCGGAGTAACTCCGTTGCTCGAATTATGGGGAGCGGGAGCGTTAAGCAAACTTGCCAATGCTGCACATATAGCCATTGCGACCGGACATCCGGACGCAAATTTATTACTGGATTTCTATCATTTATACCGAGGTGGTAATCCATTCGATAGCCTCAATATGATCAATGTCGCAAAACTACCTGTTTTCCATATCAATGACTACCCTTCCGATCCACCCCGCGAGCAACTCAACGATCGCGACAGGGTATATCCGGGCGATGGCATTTGTCCGTTTGAAACAGTCATTCCATTATTGTATCAAGGTGGGTTCCGAGGGACATTTTCTGTTGAGTTGTTCAACGAAACATATTGTCGGGACAACTCTGTGGAACAGGTTTTAGCTACAACACTCGAAAAGACAAGAAAAGTTCTTACCCAATCAAAACTTTAATAAAGTATTGATATGTAATATTAAGCTAAGTCCGTTTTTCCGTCATTGCGAACGGAGTGAAGCAATCCAGACAGAGATACAACTCTATTAATTATTCCAAATAAAACATTATGAAAAAGTATTTTTTCTTTTCAGTATTAGCTCTTATATCCCTGATAGTATCGGGACAAGAGCTTCAGAATTTCAGACCTCAACAGGTCGTTTCGCCCGAAATTGCCAATGGCAAAGTTACATTCCGTATTGCAGCTCCGCAGGCATATCAGGTCAGGCTTTATGGTTCGTGGATGGCTTCGATGGCTGCTACTGAGCCACTTGCAAGAGACACTGGAGGGATATGGAGCGTTACCATCAGTGCGCCTGCGCCTGAACTTTACACTTACAACTTTATTGTAGATGGTGTGTCCGTAAACGATGCCGCCAATATTTTCATGCAGCGCGATGGCCGTCGCTTTATGAGTATCCTGCTTATAGACGGACCACTTACAGCCAACTACCGCGAGGCCAATATGCGCGGCAACCTTGACCATGTGTGGTATAATTCGCCTACCATCGGGACAACGCGCCGCATGTTCGTTTATACGCCTCCCGGATATGCCGGTTCAGGGAAAAGGTATCCTGTCCTTTACCTGCTTCATGGAGCCGGCGGAGACGAGGATGCCTGGAGCAATATGGGACGCGCGTGCCAGATTCTCGACAACCTGATCGAACAGGGCAAGGCAGTACCGATGCTTGTTGTCATGCCTAACGGCAACCCCGGTCAACAGGCTGCACAGACATTGCTTCTTCCCGAAAAAACTTTCGATCGCACTGATCCGGCATTTGCCAATCTCTATGTTAATTCAATAGTTAAGGACATTGTGCCCTATATTGAAAAAAATTATCGCGTTATCGCCAACCCCAACAATCGCGCGCTTGCAGGACTCTCAATGGGTGGTGGGCATACTGTCACAACCACCACGCTGTATCCTGGTTTTTTCTCATACATCCTGCCGTTGAGTGCGGCCGTAATGCAAATGGCTCAACGCAATCAGGCTGAAGTGGATGCTGAATTCCAAGCTATTAAACGAGCAGGGTACAAACTCTACTGGTTAGCTTGCGGAACCGACGATTTTATATGGGAGAGCTCAAAAAATCTTGACGAAGCGCTTACACGTAACGGAATGGAACATACTTTTCTTATTACCGACGGAGGACATACCTGGGCCAACTGGCGTAAGTATCTTAATACCTTCGCGCCGTTACTCTTTAAATAATAGAAGTTAAACAAGTTATAAATGAATAAAAAAATATTTTTTTTATTACCAATAATAGTTCTGTTGCTTTCGTGCAGTAGCGATCCAAATCCTGTTTTAACCATTGAAGGAGGTCAAGTACAAGGGATTCAAACCCAAACCGAAGGGGTCATTGTTTACAAAGGCATACCTTATGCGGCGCCTCCGACAGGCAGTCTGCGATGGCGCGAACCTCAACTCGTAACACCATGGGAAGGTGTGCTGATTGCCGACAAGTTCGGTCCGGCCGCCATACAGAACAATCAGGTTCCCGGTTCGTTCTACCATAAAGAGTTCTTTGCGGATGGCGATCCGGAAAGAAGCGAAGACTGTCTCTATCTTAACATTTGGACGCCTGCCACAGGAAATCCGGATAAGAAACTGCCGGTAGCGATGTGGATACATGGCGGCGCTTATACGCAAGGATTTGGCCACGAAATCGAATTTGACGGCGAAGAATGGGCTAAACGTGGAGTTATCCTCGTAACGATAAACTATCGTCTTGGCATTTATGGCTTTCTTGCGCATCCTTTGCTTTCGGCAGAAAGTCCGCATCGTGTTTCGGGCAATTACGGAATTTTCGACCAGTTAGCGGCGATCCGATGGATTAAGAAAAACATTTCAAAATTCGGAGGCGACCCCGACAATCTGATGGTTTTCGGGCAGAGTGCTGGAGCCGGCAGTGTACAGGCGCTTGTAGCATCGCCTCTTTCCGCCGGCCTGATTCAGAAAGCGATCATCCAAAGTGGCGGAGGTCTAAGGGGACTTGGACTGGGAAGTACGCTTGACAATGCAGAAGAAAGCGGGCAAGCATTTTTTGATGCGGCAGGCTTGACAACGATCGAACAAATGCGCACGGCAACGGTCGAAGATATCCGCACTATACAGAGAGAGGCAACGGCCGAACGCAGAGGCGTCCGTACAAGCCCTGTAGTAGACGGCTATCTTTCAACAGGAAGCTTCAGCGACGTCGTTATTGCTGACAAACTTCCGAAAATTCCTTATATGATTGGCTATACAGCCAACGACATGGGTAGCATGGGAGAATCAATCGCCGATTTCAGTTTAAAATTAGAAGAATTAGGACGTAGCGGCGCATACTGTTATCTCTTCGCACGTCCGTTGCCGGGAGATGAAGCAGGCGCTTTTCACTCTTCGGAGTTGTGGTACATATTCGGTACACTTGGACGAGCATGGAGACCATTCGTTGAAGCCGACTATAAACTCAGCACAAAAATGATTGATGTCTGGACAAATTTCGCAAAAAATGGAGATCCCAACGGAAATGGCCTGCCCGAATGGAAACCATATACTTCTCGTAACAGTGAATTTATGGGTTTTAATATCGAAGAATAGTTGTTGAATCAAAAGTTTATTGGGACAGAAATTACTGTAGAAGCATTAACAGAACGGTTGATGCAAAAAAAAAATTATTTAAGTAAATGAGGTATAATGATAAGAAGAGTATTGTTTTTTTTGTTTGCTTTGATGGCAGTGTCGCTTTGGGCACAAAAGGTTGAGCGCGGTCCATATACACTCGAAGCAATATCTGAAAGTGTCTACCAGATTCAGGACTACAACAGCGAACGCGGACGAGGCGCTTATACAAATACTCAAGGGCAGGTTTCGAACAACAACTGCTCTGATATGTATTTGGTGGTTGGAAGTAGTAAAGCGTTATTGATCGACCTTTCGAATAATGTGCAATGGACAGATAACGCAACTGAGTCGCTCAAAAGTCTTGTAAATGAATACTCGCACGGACACGACCTTATCATCACTGTAACTCATAGCCACGGAGACCATCTCGGTATGTTACATGCCTTTGCTGATGATGCAAATGTGCATTTTTGGGTTCCTAAAGCCGATTTTCCCGAACAGGGACGCTTCCCCGAAAACCGCACTGTGTTTTTCGAAGAAAATGCTTCTATTGACTTGGATGGTACAAAGGTAAAAACACTCAAAGTAGAAGGTCATACGCCGGGTTCGACGATTTTTCTCGTTGATGGTAAAGATATAGTCTTCACGGGCGATGCCATTGGCTCCGGAAGTGGCGTATGGCTATTCTCAGCCGAAGCCTTTGCTCAATATAAACAGGGTATAACACGGCTTATCAACTATATTGGCAACCCTGCCAACGGTATTAACCGCGAAAAATTGATCATTTACGGCGGTCATTCGTGGCAAGGTGTTACGTTATGGCCGCTCGGCATTCAGTATATAATTGATATGAAAGAGCTTATCAATCGGATAGAAACAAGAGGCGCTTATGTAACGGTTCCCATGTCGGGCAACCCACGCCTCGATACACATTACAAACACGGTACAGCAACCATCACATGGAGCCGTGACTCAGAGCAAGCGTATCTTGAAACATTGAATAAATAAAATATGAAACGTACTTTTTTGATATTAATAGTATTAATCTGTTCTTTTTCTCTTTTAGCACAATTTGGCGCTCCAGGCCCTCAAAGCAAAGTAGAGACCAAAACCATTCATAGCCAAGTTTTGGATGCCGATCGCGAATATAATATTTTTCTGCCCAAAAGTTACGAAACGGATGTCAATAAAAAATATCCCGTCCTCTATCTTCTGCATGGAATGTTGGATACACATCAAGGCTGGTTTATGCGCGGACATTTGAAAGATGTCGCTGACCAACTTATTGCAAACGGTGAAATGTGCGAAATGATTATCGTAACACCTAATGCCGGAGGAAATATTTATGAGGGCGTGTGGAACGGTTATTTTGATATGCCGGGATGGAAATATGAAACCTTTTTCTACACCGAATTTCTGCCATATATTGAAAAAACATACCGCATCATTGGCGATAAACAACATCGGGCCATTGCAGGGCTTTCTATGGGCGGCGGCGGCGCGACTTCCTACGGACAACGCTACAGCAATATGTTTACGGCAGTATATGCCATGAGTGCGCTGATGGATATTCCCGAAACAGGCGGCGCACCTCCTTCGCAGAATGAAGACGATAAAATGGCGATTCTTACCAAATCGGTACAGGAAAACAGTTGTATCAATTATGTAATTGAAGCAAACGAAGAAAGTAAGGCACAATTACGTACTGTTCAATGGTTTGTTGATTGTGGCGACGACGATTTCCTGCTTGATCGCAATATCGAATTTACGCAAGCCATGCGTGCCGCACAAATACCGTGCGAATTTCGCGTTCGCGACGGCGGACATACCTGGGAATACTGGCATTCGGCGTTATATACTTGCCTTCCATTTGTAACCCGTTGTTTTTTTGTAAAATAAAACCAATTATATGAAAAAGGTATTTTTTTTAATTTTGCTTTTCGCAATTATCCGAATTTCCCTTTTTGCACAGGGTGGTGTGCAGATAGAGGGAGAAGTTGTTTTCAGTAGTGACGATGTTATTTTTCGCCGGATTGACAACCGTACATGGATAGGAACGGGGAACTTGATGGCCAACGAAAGCCTCTATCTAATTGAAGGCAACAACAAGGCCATTTTGATTGATGCCGGCACAAAGATTGCCGATTTAGACAAGATTGTTACCTCTATTACTTCAAAACCCGTTACGCTTGTCGCAACACACGTCCATCCCGACCATACCGGTTCGTCAATCAATTATTTCCCTGAGATATGGCTTAACCCGGGCGATACAATAAATATCCCTTCGATGATGGCCGATTACAAGGGAGAGGTACGTTTTCTAAAAGATGGTGAAATCTTTGACCTCGGAGACAGACAGATAGAGGTGGTTTTTACTCCCGGACATACGCCGGGGTCAGTATCGTTTATAGATACAAAGGCGGGATACGGTTTCAGTGGCGACTCTTTCGGATCGGGCAATCTGTTGTTGTTTGTGGATTTTTCAACTCTTATTGCCTCCTGCGAAAAAATGGAGAAGGTGATGCAGAAATATAATATCATACAACTTTACCCAGGCCATTTTATGGGGCGTAATCCGGAAACGCCACAAAGAATAAAAGATATGATAACATTGAGCAAGGATGTAATGTCGGGCAAAGTCAAAGGCGAACCTAATCCACGCGGAATGATGGGGCTTGACCTGATAGTGAACGACTACGGGGTGCGTATCAATTATAATGAACAGAAAATCAATTAATAACTATTAAAGAAATCGCTTTCAACACAATTAGGTGGTAGAGTACAAAGCAAAATAGAAACGAGAACCATTTATAGTCAGGTGCTTAATGCCGATCGTGCTTATAATATTTTTCTGCCCAAAAGTTACGAAACGGACATCAATAAAAAATCACATTATGTACTTATTGGGATATGATCTCGGCAGTTCGTCGGTAAAAGCAAGCTTGGTAAATGCAGAAACAGGGAAAAGTGTTGCCTCTGCTTTCTTTCCGAAAGAAGAAATGGCGATTAAAGCCGTGAAGGCCGGTTGGGCTGAACAAGAACCGGAAATCTGGTGGGAAAATCTGAAATTAGCTACTCAGGCTGTTCTGCATAATTCGGAAATAAACGGTAACGCTATTCAAGCAATTGGCATCTCTTGGCAAATGCACGGATTGGTATGCATAAATAAAAACAGGGAGGTGCTTCGTCCTGCAATTATTTGGTGCGATTCGAGGGCAACCTCTTATGGAGAGAAAGCATTCAGTGTGCTTGGAGAAGATTTTTGCCTGCAACACTATTTGAATTCGCCGGGTAACTTTACTGCTTCCAAGTTAGCATGGGTAAAGGAAAATGAACCGGCTGTGTACGAACAGATAGACAAAATCATGCTACCGGGCGATTATATTGCGATGCACCTGAGCGACACAATAAATACGACGATTGAAGGGTTGTCCGAAGGAATTTTTTGGGATTTCAAAAAACAAAAAATTGCAGATGAACTGCTTCGTTATTATGGATTTGGCATCAATCTGATTCCTGATATTGTTCCAAATTTCGGTATCCAAAATTATGTTTCAAAAAGCGCAGCAACCGAATTAGGGCTGAAGGAAGGAACGCCAATCACTTATCGCGCCGGCGACCAACCGAACAATGCTTTATCTCTGAATGTATTTAATCCAGGCGAAATAGCATCGACGGCTGGAACATCAGGTGTTGTCTATGGCGTAAATAGCGAGGTTAATTATGATACTCAATCGCGGGTAAATACATTTGCGCATGTCAATTACACCAAAGAACAAACGCGTTTGGGGGTATTACTTTGCATCAACGGTACCGGGATATTGAACTCATGGGCTAAGCGAAATATTATTTCAAATAGACTTAGTTATGAAGATATGAATGAATTAGCTTCCAAGTCACCCATTGGAAGCCGAGGTATTTCCATTATTCCATTTGGAAACGGAGCAGAGCGTATGTTGGGCAATAAGGAAACAGGTTGCTCGATACATGGCATTAATTTCAATATCCACAATCAGGCCGAGTTGATTCGGGCTGTTCAGGAGGGGATTGTCTTTTCGTTCCAATATGGCATGGAAATTATGACTGAAATGGGCATAGATATACGAATAATTCGCGCTGGAAATGCCAATATGTTTTTAAGTTCGATTTTCCGTCAGACACTGGCAAGTGTAAGCGGTTCAACCATCGAACTCTACGATACCGATGGAGCGACAGGCGCAGCCAAAGGAGCCGGAATTGGCGCAGGAATCTACGCTTCCAATAAAGAGGCGTTTGCAAGTCTTGAAAAGTTAGCAGTTATTGAACCTGAGACGCAACGAAAAGATGAATATCAGGAAGCTTATTTACGGTGGAAAGGATTCATTTAATATGCTAGTTACATTTTTTAAATCAATTTTAAAAACAATTTTTATTATGGAAATTTTAACAGGAAGTAAGGATTTTTTCCCCGGAATCGGGAAAATCAATTTTGAAGGAAGAGAAAGCAAGAATCCGTTGGCTTTCCGTTGGTATGATGAAAATCAAATGGTAATGGGTAAAACGATGAAGGACTGGTTCCGTTTCTCGATGGCCTACTGGCATACATTATGTGCCGAAGGAAGCGATCCTTTCGGTGGCGGAACGAAAAAAATCCCATGGAATACAGGCCTTGATGTCTTGAGCCGTGCGAAATACAAAATGGATGCCGCTTTTGAATTTATGACAAAAACTGGGATACCGTTTTATTGTTTCCACGACATCGACCTGATCGACGAGGGAAATTCGTTTGCCGAATACGAAAGCAACTTGGCCAAAATCGTGGATTATGCAAAAGAAAAACAGGCGGCTTCGGGCGTGAAACTGCTTTGGGGTACGGCCAATGTATTCAGCCACATGCGCTATATGAACGGTGCTGCTACCAATCCGAACTTTGAATCGGTGGCTTTTGCCGGCGCACAGATTAAAAATGCCATTGACGCTACGATCACATTAGGTGGGGGCAATTACGTATTTTGGGGAGGCCGTGAAGGGTATATGAGTCTGCTGAATACAGATATGAAACGCGAAAAAGAACATTTGGCGCGTATGTTGACCATTGCACGAGACTATGGTCGCAAGCAAGGTTTCACGGGTACTTTCTTGATTGAACCGAAACCGATGGAACCTACTAAACATCAATATGATACAGATGCCGAAACAGTAGTTGGATTCTTGCGACATTTTGATTTGGATAAGGATTTCAAACTCAATATCGAAGTCAATCATGCAACGCTTGCCGGACATACCTTCGAGCACGAATTGCAGACGGCCGCGGATGCCGGTTTGTTAGGCTCAATTGACGCCAATCGCGGAGATTATCAAAACGGTTGGGACACCGATCAGTTTCCTATCAATACTTACGAATTGACCCAGGCCATGCTGATTATTATTGAGGCAGGTGGTTTCGGAAATGGCGGCACCAACTTCGATGCCAAAACACGCCGGAACTCAACTGATCTGGAAGATATCTTTATTGCTCATATTGCAGGTATGGATACATTTGCGCGTGCATTGGTTGCTGCTGCAAACATCCTTGAAAAATCCGATTACAAAAAGATGCGTACTGATAGATATGCTTCTTTCGATTCAGGCAATGGAAAAGATTTTGAAGATTGTAAATTGTCGTTGGAAGACCTTCGCAATATCGCAGCAGCAAGTAGTGAGCCGGCACAAATAAGCGGTAAGCAGGAACTGTATGAGGCAATAATTAACATGTATGTTTAACTTCAGTTCGACCTAAGCGCTCGTTAAATTGTATTATGAAATCAGTAAAGTTTTTAGTTATTTCTGTCGCTCAGTTCTTTTGCCTGCAAACACAGGGGCAGGTATTAGATATTGACGGCGATTTAAGCCGATTTATCCCTTTTATTCAGAGACTTAATCAGTTTTCAAAAAATATCGTTCAGGAAAAAGTATATTTGCATTTCGACAATACAAGCTATTATCAGGGCGATAATATTTGGTTCAAATGCTATGTTACTTCAGTACAGAATCAATTAAGCGGATTGAGCAAGACGCTGTATGTTGAACTGTTGAATCCGGGCGGAGAGGTTATCGACAAACGGATATTGAAGATCGAAAATGGACAGTGTTACGGTGATTTTTCGTTAACCCGTCTGCCGTTTTATTCGGGTTTTTATGAAGTGCGGGCTTACACAAAGTATATGCTCAATTTTGGGGATGACATTGTTTTTTCCAGACTGTTTCCTGTCTTCGACAGACCAACGGCAGAAGTCAATTTTGAAGGGAGAGAGCTACTTGCATACAATTCACCTGAGACATGGAATTATCCGATGAAAAGAGAAAGACCGGAAAGTGGTAAGGATGTAAATATCCGTTTTTTTCCCGAAGGAGGCAGTTTGATTCGGAATGTAGCATCGCGTATCGCTTTCGAAGCAACGGATATGGCCGGTAATCCGATAGACGTTGCGGGTGTGGTCATGGATGTTGGCGGGCAGGAATTATGTCCGATTACCACCCTTCACGAAGGACGCGGTGTATTTACTTATACACCGGGCGCCGGTGAACGAAAAGATGCTGCAATAATTGAATATGCAGGCCGACAATACCAGTTTGACCTGCCTGTCAGCTTGCCACAGGGCGTAGCGATGGAAGTGGATAACCTGTCCGGTTCGGACAGTATCGGGATTACCTTGCGTAAAACAGGCGACACACCTTCCGAAATGCTTGGAGTGGCTGTATTAAGTGGCGGCAGACCGCAAAAATACTGCTTTGCCCGCATAGAGGACAGGGATATTGATTTCAGGATGGACAAAACACAATTGCCTGTGGGCGTTTCCCAAATCGTGCTGTTCGACAGTCGTGGTGACATTCTTTGCGACCGGCTGGTATTTATCAACCGGAATGACCTGATAGAAATAAAGGCAAAAACAGACAAATCGGTTTACAGACCTTACGAACTGGTCGATATGGAGTTCACTGTAACATTCAATGGAATGAATCCGGCCTACGCACCATTCTCTTTGTCGGTGCGGGATGGGACAAACGAAGTTGCAGGCAATCATAATATACTGACAGATATTTTGTTGATGTCTGAAATCAAAGGTTATGTCCGCAATCCTGCTTATTATTTCGAAGCCGATGATGATACACATCGTGTAGCGCTCGACCTGTTATTGATGGTTCAGGGTTGGCGTCGTTATGACTGGAAGCAGATTACCGGCGTTGAACCTTTCGACGTCAAATACCGCCCCGAACAGGGGATAGATATTGACGGAAGTATTATTGCTTACTCGTTGCTTGGCAAGCCCTCGCCAAAGCCCGACGTAGATGTATTCTTATTATTGATTAACAAAGATGACGACAGCGTCATTGAATCATTGCTAACAGACTCGCTGGGAGGTCTTGATATTGAATCATTGGTAACAGACATGCCGGGGCGTTTTGCGATTGAATCATTGGTAACAGATTCACTGGGGCGCTTCGCTTTCATGGCGGATGTATCGGGCAGATGGAACATGGTATTTTCCTCAACCGAAAACGGCAAACGAAAAAACTTCGATATACGTTTAGACCGGCTTTTCAGTCCCGTTCCCAAAAGATATAATTATGCTGATTTGCAGGTAAGCATTGCCGAAAACAATAAAGGGAAGATGAATGACGAAGAGACAATCCGCGATAAGGAAGAAGATGACGATTTTTATCTTACGGTTTATGCGGATTCATTGGCAAAATTAGATATGGATCAGCGGATTCATCTTTTAGATGAAGTAACCGTTACAGCTCGGAGAGGATCAAGAGAACAGGATATTTATCGAAGCCGTACAGGATCGGTAGCCTATTATGATATACAGTCAGAACGTGATAATCTCTATGACAGAGGCGAATATACAGGTAAAGATATACGGGAGATAATAGCAAACTCAAGTCCGGAATTTTATATTGATAGGTTTAGAGGCCAATTACTCTATAAGGGTAAAAATCCGCTTTTTATTATCAATTACGAACGCTCCACCGACCCGTTACCCCGACAGACTATTTTCCGAGGTACCCCCGGCGGCCCCACAAGCCTTTCTGGAACTGGAACGACTTTGGGCGTTGTTGATGTGTTATCCTCCAGACAGGAAGCAAATCCTGACTTATTCAGATATAGATTACTTAATCCTAATGCCATTAAATCTATTTTTGTTAGTGAGGACAGGAAGGCCATAAATCTATATGCACAAATGGGAATGACTGTTTTGCAAATAGAAGACCTGTATAGCTGTGTTGTATTTATTGAGACTTATGAAGATATGGATATTTTTGCTGATGACGCAAAAGGTATACGGAAAACATGGTTAGAGGGATACAGTACGGTAAGGGATTTTTACAGTCCCAACTATTCGGAGCTACCGCCGACGTCCGACTACCGCCGTACTTTATACTGGAATCCAATGGTAACGCCTGACGCGACTGGTTATGCAAACATCCGGTTCTACAACAACAGCTACAGCAAAAACTTTAAAATCAGCGCAGAAACAATCACGCCATTTGGAATTGGAGTTTGTAATGATTAGTGGTTAATGATTAATATTTGTCAGTTATTCATAATTCATAATTGAATCATATCCCTAAAATTCTATTGTACTCAATTGGGTTGTTGATGATTCGAATCGCTTCTTTCAAACTTGGATTATCATCGTTGATAATCTCAAAGTATTTGTTTATATCAAATAAATCGCGTGCGATAAGCGCCTTTATTTGAAGTTTGAGCTGTGCTTTCGACTTTTCAAACTGTTCTTCGTTAAATTCAATTTTTTCTTCGGTGGCCAAGTTTGCAAGTTCCTGTAATAAGTCGTCCGGTACATTGAAATTGTTTTTGAAACTTCCAAAACTCAGATACGTCCGGTTTAATTCCGTCCGGTTGATATCCAAATAACGGATTGCTGTGCGTTGAATTAACTCCATATTTGAAACCCTGCGATGATAATCCGTATAACGGGCTGTATCTAAAGGTATGAAAATGTCGGGCATAATTCCGCCACCGCCGTAAACTGTTCGATTGGATACTAATGTGCTGTGTTTCAAAGAATCTGGAAAATGGATACTGTCGGCGCTCATCATTTCGCCACGGTTGTACCGTTCTATCAGATCGCGGCCGTATTCCTTTTCATTGCCTGCAGTATAGGGTTTTTGGATAAATCGTCCGCTTGGTGTGAAATAACGTGCAACGGTCAAGCGAATCATAGTGCCGTCTGGAAACGGAATCTGTCTTTGTACCAATCCTTTACCAAATGTACGACGTCCTACGATGACGCCTCTGTCCCAATCCTGTACGGCGCCTGAAAGGATTTCACTGGCTGAAGCCGAAGATTCGTCAACCATGATTACAACTCTTCCCTTTTCAAAAACACCCCTTTCTGTCGCAAACACATCATCTCTGGGTTGACGGCTTCCCTGCGTATAAACTATCAACTGTCCTTTTCCCAAAAAATCATCTGCCAACTCATTGGCAACACCAAGTAAACCTCCACCATTTCTCTCCAAGTCCAAAATCAGGTTTTCCATCCCTGTTGTTTTGAGCGAATCGACGGCTTTCCTGAATTCACTGATTGTTGACATAGCAAACTTGTTGAGGCGAATATAACCGGTGGTATTATCAATCATATAAGCCGCATCTAAACTGTAAAGCGGAATTCTATCTCGCGTGATTTTAAAATCAATCAGTTCGGCCACTCCGCCACGTTTTACTTTTACACGCACTTCAGTTCCTCTCGGACCTTTCAGTCGCTTCATAATATCGTTGTTTTTCATATTCACGCCCGCAATCAGCGTATCATCAACAAAAATGATCCGGTCGCCCGCCAATATACCTACTTTTTCGGAAGGTCCTCCCGATATGACCTGTACCACATAAAGCGTGTCGGTCAGCATATTAAACTGTATGCCGATACCGTCGAAATTGCTTTCCATTTGCTCTGTCAATTCTTTAGCTTCTTCTAGATCAGAATACTCAGAATGAGGATCTAACTTCTCAAGCATCCCTTTGATGGCGTCTTCCACTAATTTATTGTCGTCGGTTTCATCGACATAATAATTTGAGGTATAATATAATGCAGTCAATAGTTTTTGAGCGCTTTCGGTTATCGGCATGCGTTGTTGGGGCGCATTTGTTTGTTGTCTGGTTTGAGTGCCTCCTCTATCTGGGTTTACCATAATCCCTTGTTGAGCAACTGTTTTCGTAAAAGAAAAAACAAGGATGCCGGACAAAATTAGTATGTTTCTGATTTTCATTGTTATATCAATATAAATTAGTTTCTTTAGGTACAAAATCGGAAATATCTTTGTTGAATTGTAACAACTCACGTACAATACCGGAACTGATATGTCTGTGTTGCGGTTCGGTAAAAAGAATAAATGTTTCGATGCCGGACAGTTTTCTGTTTACGTCGGCCGTCGTTTTTTCGTTTTCGAAATCATTGATCGAACGGATGCCTCGCAGAATAAACCGTGCGTCTATCGATTCGGCAAAATCGACGGTTGAGGTATCGTATGTCATTACCTTTACACGAGGATTATCGCGATACAAATTCACAATCGCCTCTTTTCTTTTTTCCAACGGGAAATAACTTTTTTTATTTTGGTTAATCCCAATGGCAATAATCAGTTCATCAACCAAGTTCAATGCACGGTCAACCAATGATTGGTGTCCTATTGTAAAAGGGTCGAATGTCCCGGGAAAAATAGCTCGCTTAATCGTTTCCATCATTACTTTTATTATAGACTGTAAGATTTTCTTTAATTGAGCGTAAGCCTTACGCCCCTACGTTCAATTCTTTAATTCTTAACTCTTATCTCTTAATTCTTAACTCTATTACGACGCTATCCCTTCATGCACCAAATCTTCTTCGACAACCAAATTTTGAATAATAAAATTTTGCCTGTCCATCGTATTCTTTCCCATGTAGAACGCAAGCATTTCTTTGATCAGGTCTTCCTTTTTCATCGAAACGGGGTCTAAACGAATATTTTCTCCGATAAAATACTTGAATTCGTCGGGCGAAATTTCTCCCAACCCTTTGAAACGCGTAATCTCAGGATTTTTGCCTAATTCCTTGATGGCCTTATTGCGCTCTTCTTCGCTGTAACAGTAAACCGTCTTTTGTTTGTTTCTTACACGGAAAAGAGGGGTTTGCAGGATAAATACATGGTTGCGTTTGATTAAGTCGGGGAAGAATTGCAGAAAGAAAGTGATAAGCAACAAACGAATATGCATACCGTCCACATCGGCGTCGGTAGCAATGATGACTTTGTTGTATCTCAGTCCGTCCAACCCGTCTTCTATATTCAGCGCGGCTTGCAGGAGGTTAAATTCTTCGTTTTCGTAAACTACCTTTTTGGTCAGGCCAAAACAGTTGAGCGGTTTCCCGCGAAGGCTGAACACAGCTTGCAAATTGGGATCGCGGCTTTTGGTAATTGATCCGCTGGCCGAATCGCCCTCAGTGATAAAGATACACGCGTTTTCTTTGTCGTCGCCTTTGGCGTCGTTCAGGTGGATGCGGCAATCGCGCAGTTTTTTGTTGTGCAAGTTGGCTTTTTTCGCACGCTCACGGGCTAACTTGGTAATCCCTGCAATCGCCTTTCGTTCTTTCTCAGATTCCAATATTTTCCTGAGTAAGATTTCCGATACTTCAGAGTTGATATGCAGGTAATTATCCAACTCTTTTTTGATAAAATCGCCAATAAACTTCGCAATCGAGGGGCCGTCCGGGCCAATATCTTTTGAGCCGAGTTTCGTCTTGGTCTGACTTTCAAACACCGGCTCTTCCACCTTGATACTGATAGCGCATACAATGCCGGAGCGGATATCGGAATACTCAAAATTTTTGTTGTAATATTCTTTGATTACGCGGCCTACGGATTCCTTAAAAGACGATAGATGTGTACCGCCCTGTGTTGTATATTGGCCGTTTACAAAAGAATAATATTCTTCGCCATATTGGTTACTGTGTGTGATAACCACTTCAATATCTTCGCCTTTCAGATGAATAACGGGATACAGCGGGTCAGTCGTCATATTTTCATTCAGCAGATCGGCCAGACCGTTTTTGGAATAGAATGGTTTCCCGTTATAAGTGATTGTCAATCCGGAGTTTAGAAATACATAATTTTTCAGCAAGTTCTCTATATATTCGTCCTGATAAGCATAATTGCTGAAAATATCATTATCGGGGACGAAAGAAACCAATGTGCCGTTTTTCTCTTTCGTTTCGACGATTTCTGTTTGACGGATAATTTCGGCCTGTTGATATTCAACCTCTTTACATTCATTTTCGCGGTAACAGGCAATCCTGAAATAACTGCTCAAGGCATTGACGGCCTTGATACCTACCCCGTTCAGACCTACCGATTTTTTAAATGCTTTGCTGTCGTATTTCGCCCCGGTATTCATACGGCTCGACACATCAATGACTTTATTCAGCGGTACGCCGCGCCCGTAATCACGCACAGTTACCGCGCCATCCTCGATTGTAACCGAAATGCTTTTGCCATACCCCATCATATATTCGTCAATGGAATTATCCAATACCTCTTTCAGTAACACATAGATACCGTCATCGGCCGCAGTTCCGTCGCCTAACTTTCCGATATACATCCCGGGACGCAAACGGATATGTTCGCGCCATTCCAGCGTTTTTATATCATCATCAACATAGTCAGTTTGCACCTGCAAAGATGAATTAAATTCATTCATAAATAACTACAATTTTTTAGAAAATGCCCTTCTTTTTTTATGGTGTTCAATTTTAAAGTAATCCCACTGAGCCTGTACGGCATTATTGGTTTCAAGCTCGGGATTGCTTTCTGCATATACAGCGCCCACTTTATTATAAACAGGAATCAAATCATTAAATACCAACGCATTCACACCTTTGTTTTGATATTCGGGCAGAACGCCGATTAAATAAAGATCAACTACCTTAGGTTTTGAATAAAGCGCCTTTAGCAAATAGATGAAACCAAACGGAAACATACGCCCCTTTGCTTTTTGGAGCGCCCGCGAAAGATTAGGCAATGAAATGCCAAAACCAACCACGGCATCGTCTTCTTCTCTTACAATCACCGTAATCATATCCAGGCGAAGCATCGGAATATACATTTTTACATAATAATCTATCTGTTTGGGCGTTAGTTCCGTGAATCCATACAGTGGCGCGTATGCTTTATTTAATGTTTGAAAAATCCGTTGGGCATACGGCCATATCTCTTTTCGCTTTTTAAATTTGATGGTTTTCAATCCATATTTTTTCCTCACAATCTCTCCGATACGCGCATATTTTTCGGGCACTTCACTGGGGATATAGATTTTAAACTCATGCCAGTCAAGGTCTTTTGCATATCCCATACGTTCCAAATGCTTTGGATAATAGGCAAAATTGTAGAGCGCCGCCATTGTTCCCAACTGGTCAAAGCCTTCAATCAGCATTCCTTCGTGGTCGAGGTCGGTAAACCCCAGTGGCCCATGTATTTCCTCCATCCCTTTCTCCCTCGCCCATCTCTCGACGGCTCCAAACAGTTTATCAACGACTTCGGCGTCGTCCGTAAAATCAACAAATCCGAAGCGGGCGTTTTTCTTGTTGTATGTTTCGTTATTCCTGTGGTTGATAATACCGGCAATCCGCCCAACAATTTTATCGCCTTTATATGCCAAAAAATAAATCGCTTCCGCTATCTCAAAAGCCGGATTTTTATCTTTCGACAAGGTCATCATCTCTTCGTCAATCAACCCCGGAACATGATACGGGCAGTCCTTATACAGTTCAATATTGAACTTCACAAACTGCTTCAGTTCCTTCTTTGTCGTAACTTCTTTTATCAATATTTCCATACACCCCATTCAGATTGGTGGGCAAAGGTAGTGATTTTGTCGGCACGAATAAGGGAAAAAGAGTTTTTTATTTAAAAAGCGCTAAAAATAACTCTTCTATGGCCCCTCTCACAAAGTTTTGTCGGCCTGTATAGTTATTCACCAAAATGGCAATGGCATATTGTTTGCCATCTTTTGTAATATAACCGCCGTAACACTGAATACGACTCATGCTTCCGCTTTTCAGGCGGGTTTTTCCCTGCAACGACGAACCTCTTAACATATTTCGCACGGTGCCGTCTAAACCGACTTGCGGTAACGATTCGATAAAACTGTCGGATACGCTTGATTGTGTAGCCATATATATATACAGATCGCATAGAAAATCCACCGTCACCTTGTCGGTAATTGCCAATCCGCTACCGTCGAACATCCACAAAGAGGAAATATTCAACCCTTTCCCTCCCCAATAATCCTTGATAAGTCTTGCACCTTTTTCAAATGACGAAATCATTTCCGACTGATTCGTTTGATGCTGTAAACCAAGCGTTTTGATCAATGCATCGGCATACAAGTTATGACTGACAAAATTGGTAATACGAACTATTTCTTTCAATGCAGGCGAATAGGTCGTGATAAGTTTTTGGATATTCACAGGTTTCCATTCACCTGTCTGCGACAATATACGATGGCATGTAGGTTCTTTTTCAATATTGATTCCATTATTTTTAAGATAATCGGAAAAATATTGGGCAAGATAGAGCGCCGGATCGGGAATATCGCCGGTAATGCGTGCACGACTTTGATTTGTCCGAATCGATCCATACAAATACCGTTCGTTTGAAAATGGAACGCCGACAATATAACTGCTGTCCGAAGGAGTGGGAGCAGTTTTCAGGTAGTTGTAAAAAGTCAACAAAGGTATATGTGGCTCGGTATATAACAAAGTAGGTGGTGTTCCGGTAGCGCCTGTATTCAAATAAAGCGTATACCGGTTATCAAAAATATTAAGACCATAACTCCCCTGCCCATAACTGCTCCCTAAATCTTCCCGCATCCATTTCATGGATACGCCTTCCGTGTCAAATATACTTTCGTCGGCAATGACACATCCGGCAATTTTTTGAATACCGGCTTGCTTGATAGCCGAAGCCCACAAAACCAAAATACTGTCCTTTTCTGTTTCCAATTCGGAAGAATTAAGCGTCGGGTCACCTGAGCCATACAGATATAAATTACCGTTTAAGATGCCGTCTTTTATTTCTCCGTCGTACAAAACCGATGTTTCGAACCGGAAATCTTCGCCCAAAATTTCGAGCGCTGTGGCTGTCGTGACAGTTTTCATTACCGAAGCGGGAGTCATTTCTTTCTCCGTCTCATGGCCATAGAGCACATCTCCGCTATCAATCTCTTTGACCATAAACGACACAGATGCGCCCTTCAAAGCAGGTTTCTGCAGAAAAATCCTGAAAGGCTGTGGAACCTGCGAAACAGCCTGAAAGCAAAAAACAAAAAAGAAAAACACCATAAATATACGGCAGATATTTTTTTTTGGAACCAGGGTTTTCATCAACAATAAGTAGTTTTATTACAACGTCATAACAAACAGGGCACAAAGATATATTTTTTTTATTTATGAATGATTGTGGCATTTGATAGTTGAATCTGCAAACATTAATTTTCAATTCTCAATTATTTATATTACCTTTGCAGCCGCATTCAACAAAACAGGATGTTCAGGTCGATTCGCTAGCTCAGCCGGTAGAGCACATCCCTTTTAAGGATGGGGTCCTGGGTTCGAATCCCAGGCGAATCACCATAATAAAAGGTTGACTATTAATCAGTCAGCTTTTTTTTGTTTTATGTTGTTTTGTTGGAAAAAATGATGAAAATACTGGGGTTTTCGAGGGGTCATGTAAACCGAGATGTAAACCAGAATTTACATGAACGCAACAGTTAATATTGTGTGTTACAAGCAAAAGACCTTAAAAAATGGCGAGCATCCCTTAAGGTCAAAATGTCTTTTTTATTATATATACACAAAATCACATGGCCATCCATCGTTTTAATTCGCTTACTTTGACCTTACTTACCACAATTCTTTCCGGAAGATGTATTGAAAGATTGACAATCATCTTGCCGGAAAACCATATTGCGAGGTCTTTTACTGCTTTACGGGCAATTATATATTGTCGGTTGGCACGGAAAAAATCTGCGGGGTTTAGTTGTACACTCAATTCATCAAGCGACCGGTCAAGATAATAAATCTTATTGTCATAACCGACTGCCTTTACCATTTTGGCGTCTACACATATATAAGCAATATCGACGGTTGCCAACGGAATGAGTTTGTCTTTTTTAGGCACAAGAAAATAAGATTTGTAGCAGCGTTCTCCTTCTTTAATGCTTGTGATTAATTTGTTTATCAGCTCTGTATTGTTGTCAGGGCTGAGGGGCATCAGATTTTTATATTTGTTGATTGCCCGTTCCAAATCCTTTCGATTGATTGGTTTTAGGAGGTAATCAATACTGTTTACCTCAAAAGCCTTCAGCGCATATTCGTCGTAAGCAGTGGTAAAAACTATCGGGCACGTAATATTCACTTCTTCAAAAATGGAAAAAGAAGATCCATCGGCTAAGTGAATATCCATAAATACAAGGTCGGGAATGGGATGCATACGAAACCATTCCACGCTCTCGTCGATTGACTGCAACGTCGACAATATCTCAATCGATGCATCTATCTCATGGATAAGTCTCTGCAAGGATTGCGCCGCAAAAATTTCATCTTCTACAATAACTGCTTTCATCATTGCTCATTTAACATTATTTCCACCCGGAATATACTGTCATTTCGGGTAACAACAACTTCTTGTTGCCACATCAGCCGGTAACGTTCCGATAAATTAACCAATCCTATGCCTTCGCCCGGTTCTATCTCCTTTTTCAACTGAATAGGATTAGAAACACTGATAGTTCCGTTATTGTTAGTGACAATATTGATAGTCAGCGGTTGTTTCGCTGTGATTACATTATGTTTAATCGCATTTTCCACCAATATCTGCAAACTTAACGGAATGATACTGTAATTATTAAAACGAGGTTCGATGTCATAAATAAACTGTAAATTGTCGCCGTAACGTATTTGCATCAAGAGACAATAAGCGCGGGTAAAATTCAATTCTTCTTCCAGCGAAATGACCTCTTTGTTTTGCAAGGTATAGCGAAATACTAATGACAATTGCTGTACATATTGCTGTGCTTTGTCGGCGTCGATTTTAATCAACGTGTTTAGTGTATTCAACGAATTGAACAGGAAATGCGGATCAACCTGATTTTTCAACGCTTCATAACGGGTACGCATATTTTCTGCTATCAGTGTCTTGTTTTCTAATTCTATCTGTTGTTGTTTTCCCGATAAATGTATTAACAACGAAACTAACATGACAAAAAACGCTATCAGCACGTCGCGGATGATATTGCCCGGTATAAACGGTCTGTTTATGCCGTAATTGCTCAAGTATATCAGTATTTGCGAAAACAGATAACTTAAAAGTATACCCACTACAAACGTACATATCACAATGACAACTATGCGCATTTTCGTTCTTATTTCAATTGAAAGTAACTTAAAGTTCATCACACAGATTAGGTATGAAAGTATAAATGTTTCAGTGAAGTTGACCACAAGATGTACTATCAAAGTATGCACGGATACCACATTACGATATTCGACGGGCATTACCGAACTGCGAATATATAGAAACGCAAGCAGAGTAATGACATACAAAACAACATTTAAAGTTAAAGCATGAACTAATGCAGTGCGATATATCCGGTTAAGTTTCATATTATATAATGTATAAATGGTTTATTCGTATCTTAAAGCAGTGATAGGGTCTAATGTGGCGGCTTTTTTGGCAGGATACCACCCGAAAAAGATACCTGTAGCGGCGCAAACCGCAAAAGCTATAATTACAGCCTGTATACTGACAACGAAAGGCCAATTGATCGCATAAGTCGCGACATAATAAAGCGACAGTCCGACAATAATACCTATGACACCTCCCAGCAAACTCAAAATAGTACTTTCCGTGAGAAACTGAAGTTTAATATCCCTGCTACGTGCACCGATTGACATGCGTAGTCCTATTTCTTTGGTGCGTTCCGTCACCGTGACATACATGATATTCATAATCCCTATACCTCCTACAATCAGCGAAATAGATGCAATGGCAGCCAAAAGCATCGAAAGCATTCCCATTACATTAGTGAGCATGTCGAGCAATTCCTGTTGTGTACTCACTTCAAAATCATTTTCCTGTCCCTCTTTGATACGATGCTGTACGCCGACTATTTTCTCCACATCTGCTGCCGCTTCCACGACCATATCGTCGGAAGCAGCCCACGCCAAAATCGAATGAACGTGATTAATAGCCAATATCCGTTTTTGAATGGTGGTATAGGGCACGATAACAGTATCGTCCTGATCTTGACCCAACTGAGTACCTTTTTCCACAAGCGTTCCTACGATTTTAAAAGGAATTTTGCCGAAACGTATCGTTTTTCCTATCGGTTCTTCGCCATTGGGGAAAAGATTATCGACGACTGTTTTCCCGACGATGCAGACTTTTGCGGCGGTACGCACGTCGTATTCAGTAAAATTATTGCCTTTCTCGATCTCAAAATTACGAATGGCAAGTAGATGTTCATTGCCGCCCTGAAGATTGCCGGGCCAGTTGTTCGAGCCATAGACAAGTTGTCCGCCTGCATTGACAACCGACGAAGCCATCGAAATATACGGAGATTTGCGAACAATAGCCTCTGTATCCTTATCTGTCAGCGTTTTAACCGCCTCTGATCCTATATTAACGCCTCCCTGCTGCTGTGCGGCACGCCTGACCATCACCATGTTGGCGCCCGTCGATGAAATCTGATCATTGATACTTTGTGAGGAGCTTTGTCCGAGGCTTACCATGGCAATTACCGATGCAATACCGATAATGATACCCAACATGGTAAGCATGGCGCGAGTTTTATTGCGCAGCAACGCCCTGTATGCTATTTTAAAAAGATTTATAAAGTTCATTGTGTGATTGTTTTTGAAAATTAATATGCAAAAATATAATTTATTTTTTAGTTTTACTCATAATCACTGTGTAAAGGTATCGCCTCCAACGCTTCTTTGGCCGATTTGGTATTTATTTTCTCATTTCTGACTATCTTTCCGTCGCGCAGATGAATGGTGCGGTTAGTAAAAACTGCAATGTCAGGTTCGTGGGTTACAAAGGCGATAGTCTTGCCTTCGCTGTTTAACTTTTGGAACAAAGTCATGATTTCGTATGAAGTACGTGTGTCAAGATTTCCCGTAGCCTCGTCGGCAAGCAGTATCACGGGATCGTTTACCAACGCACGAGCAATGGCTACGCGCTGTTGCTGTCCGCCCGAAAGTTGATTGGGTTTGTGGTCTGTCCTGTCCTGCAATCCGACCTGTTCCAAAGCATACTCCGCCCGCTCGCGGCGTTCTTTGCCTGAAATCGCATGGTTGTAAAGCAACGGCAACTCCACATTTTCCAACGCAGTAGTACGCGCCAACAGATTATACGACTGAAACACAAAACCTATCTTACGGTTACGCAACATGGCCAATTCGTCCTTTGTCCGGTGACTGACCGCTATTTCGTCGATATAATATTCACCTGAAGTAGGGCTGTCCAAACAACCCAATATATTGAGTAACGTCGATTTTCCACTGCCGCTTGTTCCCATGATACTGACAAACTCGCCTGCGCAAATATCAAACGAAATACTTTTCAGTGCATGCACTTCTTCGTTTCCCACTTGAAACATCCGACGGAGTTTTTCGATCCGTATGATGGAGTGATTGCCGTTTGTATGATTATTTTCTGTACACATTGCTTTTATATTTTTTAAAACCATTTTTTATTTTTCTTCTCAAGCGACGCCGACAAAATGATGGTATCGCCCACATTCACGCCATTATTGATAACGGCAAACACACCATCGTCGAGTCCTGTTTCTATTTCGTGCCGTATGGCTTTGCCATCGATTTGCACCCATGCACTTTTAGTGACATCCTGCTCGTGATGCTGTAATTGGACATGAAGTTTTTCCTTTACATCTTTCGACGGGCTGAAGTTGAATGCCGATACAGGTGCAACCAATCCTCTTTCAGAATCGACCACCACGGTAATACTTGCCGTCATTCCCGGAAACAGTTTTTCATCGGGATTGGGTGCTTCGACAATTACGGCATAAGTCACTACATTGCTTGTCACAATCGGTTGCAAACGTATCTGTTGTACCGTTCCTGAGAAAACGTCATCAGGATAAGCATCTACTGTAAACCTGACTGCCTGTCCTGTGCGTACCTGACCGATATCAGCTTCATCTACATTCGCTTCCACTTTCATGCGTGTCAGGTCGTTGGCGATGGTAAACAGTGTAGGCGTATTGAACGAGGCCGCTACCGTTTGCCCTTGTTCGACAGCGCGGTACAAAATAACGCCGTCGATAGGCGAATATATTTCGGCAAACCTAAAATTGACCTGTGCTTGTTGCAGGTTGGCTTTCGCGTTGGCTACCGACGTTTGCGCCTGTGTCAATCGGTTGGCAGCGTCTTCATACGCTGTTTGTGTGGCTGCTTTCGCATCGTAGAGTTGTTTGATACGTTCGTAATTTTGGCGGGCAAAATTCAAATCGCTTTCGGCGCCTGAAACGCCTGCTTTGGCCTGTACGAGTCTTTCCGAAAGCGTCGATTTATCCAATTCGGCCAATAACTGCCCTTTCTTTACCTGCGAATTGAAATCAACATAAATCTTTTCAATAACGCCCGAAACCTGCGTTCCCACTTCTACCTTGTCTAACGGTTGTACACTTCCTGTGGCTGTCACCACAATTTCCACTGTTTCTTCCCTCACGGTTGCAGTAGTTACTTTCAACTCCTTTCCATTGTCTGTCAAAGTCTTGCAAGCAACTATACCACAAATAACAACAACCGATCCGAGAATGATAATTTTCTTTTTCATTGTTTTTTTCTTTTAATTATTATTTTTCTAATCCAAAATCTAAAATCGTAAATCTAAAATCTAATCTGCTCACCCATATATACATCCAATATCTTACGCTTGAGCATAAACCCATATTTGCTTTGCACGTAATCGTTTAGCGCGCTGATATAATTATTTTGCTGTTGCAGCAGTTCAACAGGAGTGATAGAGCCTGCATTGAACTGAGTCCGATGCGCTTCGAACGATTTCGCGTAAGCATCTTGACGAATGTCCGTCACTTGATATTTGTTGTAAGCCGACACCACATCCTGATATTCCTGTATGACTGTCTGACGAATATTCAATTCGGTTTGCAAAAACGACAATTCGGCTTGTCGGAGTGAGATTTTACTGCGTGTAACACTTGTCTTTGTTCGGTTTCTGTCGAATACCGGAATACTTACCGTAATGCCAATCTGTTCGTTCAGGCGATTGTTCAGTTGTGTACCGAAACCTGTATAGTCGGCGTGCCCTGTTCCCATTCCCACTCCAAGGCTAACGGTAGGGTAATAATTCGATTTGGATAACTTTATGCCTGCACTTGCAATGTCTACATTATATTGTCCGATTTTCATTTCAGGCAAGGATGCCAACGCACGTTCGGTTACCCTGTCTTGCGTGGGCATGATTGCCATCTCAATAATAACCGATGTGTCGGGATATATAATTTGTAAATCTTCTGCAGGATGCATCGAAAGAAGACTTTTGAGTCTTAACAAGTTATTGTTCCGTACTATTTCAGTATCAACCATACTGTTTTGGTCGTTGGCATATTGCGCTTCGAGCAGTAGATAATCGCTTTCCAGAATTACGCCCAGACGATACTGTTCTTTCCCTTGATTGAGTTGTTCCCTGCTTGCTTCCACAACCGACGACTGATATTTCAACAGTTCCTCATTGCCAAGCACGGAAAGGAAAGCCTGCAAAATTTGTATCGTCAGCTCATTTTCATACTGTGATGTTTGGTAGGTCGCCTGTTCCATTTGTAAACGGCTTTGTTCGATAGCATTATTGATAGCCCCTCCCTGATAGACAGGTATGGAGGCGTTCAGACTGTAGTTGCCGTTAATGGAAGAACCTCCTGTGGTGACGCCGTTCACGATATTTTTCGTGGAATTGATAAAATTTTCGCTTAACGAAGCATTCACTGCCGGCAATCTTTCATATCTCGCTTGCCGATGCGCTACTTCGAAAGATGCTTCATTCAGTTTCAAGGATTGCCGGTTGTAATTTTTTTCCAAAGCATATTGGACACAATCCTCTAATGTAAACAGATATTTTTCCTGTGCCCCCGCCATCAAAGGAAGCAAAACTGTCATCAAGATAAATACATTCTTTTTCATTGTCATTTTTTTTTAATTATGCGGCAAAGATGCTACGTATTTGATGACTTGAATATCAAAAATTGTGCGAAATGGATTTTTTGGGAGTTGAAGCGGAAAAAACGGGTATTGAAATAATGCACCCTATAAAAACAGTCTTTTACAAACTTTTTTTGTTATTTTTGTCCACGATTAGCTTACGTGGAAGTTGAAATACAGAATTAGACATTTGATTGGAGTATTTGTGGCCGTTGCGATAGTCATAGTATTTGTGGCATCGTGTGCCAATATGGCGTCGCCAAACGGAGGGCCTTACGATGAAACGCCACCCCGATATGTCCGCAGTACGCCGGGGCTTAATCAGACCAATTTCACAGGGAGAAGAATTGAAATCATCTTTGATGAGCTGATTCAGATTGACAAACCTTCCGAAAATGTGCTCATCACGCCTCCGCAGCAAAATTTACCCGTCATTCGTGCGGCTGGAAAAAAAATCACGGTCGAACTGAAAGATTCGCTTATATCGGATGTGACTTATACAATCGACTTTACGAGTTCCATATCTGATAATAACGAAAAAAATGTGCTTGAGAATTTCAGTTTTGCATTTTCTACGGGCGATGTGATTGATTCACTGGAAATTTCGGGTATTGTTTTGGATGCAAGCAATCTGGAGCCTATGCCGGGTATCCTTGTCGGTCTGCATCGGGATTTGGCAGATTCGGCCTTTACGACAACTCCTTTTTTTCGTACCTCAAAGACAAATGACCGAGGAAAGTTCACAATTCGCAATGTGGCTGAAGGAACCTATCGTATTTATGCACTGAACGACGTAAACCGTGATTATTTGTTTGACCAGCCGGGCGAAGATATTGCTTTTCTTGATTCGATAATTGTGCCGAGATTCGAAGCGGCAATCCGCCACGATACCATCTGGAAAGACTCGTTGGCCATTGATACAATCCTCACGGTTAATTATAACCGCTTTTTGCCCGACGACATTGTACTCCGCCTCTTCAAGGAAGACTTCCAGCGTCAATACATACTACGTCCTGAGCGAACACAACAAAATCTTTTCACGTTACGCTTCAATGCACCATTGGATAGTATGCCTGTAATCAAATTGCTTGAAAATCCGGCCTCAGACGATTGGTATATCACACAAATTCCCGACGATAAGACAACCGTAAATTATTGGATTAGAGATTCGCTTGTATGGAAAATAGATACCATGCATCTTTCGGTAACCTATCTTCGGACAGACTCTCTGCTGCAACTTCAACTTCAGACCGACACCGTGCCATTAACCACACGCAGACAACAGACAACCAACCAACGAAGATCAAGAAACGACGACGAACCGCCGCCGATTGATTTTCTTACCATGAGTATGTCTGCCTCCGGGTCGATCAATGTGTTCGATACGCTTTCCGTCACTTTTCCGGAACCTGTACTTG
>Ga0082212_10001897_pt1 | contig 30712 bp, 22 predicted proteins | sample TergutNt197P3_FD_71548 | JGI IMG/M metagenome (GOLD analysis project Ga0082212, IMG submission 71548) | Neocapritermes taracua P3 segment gut microbial communities from Petit-Saut dam, French Guiana - Nt197 P3 | ecosystem: Host-associated > Arthropoda: Insects > Digestive system > Gut ...
GTTGTTGAGTTTTTAGAAGTCATCTTCATTACAAAATCAAAAAATATGTTCAAACATCATCTAAAAGTAGCCTTCCGCAATCTGCGGAAATACAAAACCCAAAATATCATCAGTATCATCGGGCTGGCGGTAGGATTTGCCTGTTTCGCTTTTTCTGCCTTATGGATCAGGTATGAAATGAGTTACGACAGTTTTCATATGAAGGCCGATAGGATTTACCGTGTGCATACGGCTATGTTCAAATGGAATGAAGTCGAAACAAGCGGTTCGGGTGTTATACAGGACAACGCCCCTTACCAGTATGCCAACTGGCTGAAATCAAATTATCCGGAAATAGAAGAGGCTTGTGGAATACAAGTCAGGAAAGCAGATGAAAAATATTCATTTTTGTATCTTGACTACAACTTTTGTAAAATTTTCGATATAGACTTACCTGAAGATCTTTTTGTAGAAGGGCTCACGGATAGACCGATAGCAGTAATACCCGAATTAGATAATGACGAAATTGCAGTATCTATCAAGGAGCAGTTCAATTACGACGTCAGGATGACCATTCCGCAATGGCCTTCAAATACCAATATTCCATTTACTTTGGCTGTTCCCATAAACGTTCGTTACAACGAAGAACAATTGAATAACTGGAATTTAAGAATATTTGATTTATACATTTTAATAAAGGATGGAGTAGATATACAAGCGCTTGAAAAAAAGTTAGATAAGGTTGAAGTTCAGGGATGGAATACTCCTATATCCCTTGTACTTACGCCATTGAAACAACTGCGGTATAAAGACCCTACCGGAAATATACAATCCGAAATTAAATTCAGCCACATCCAAATCTTCGCCATAGCGGGTTTGTTGGTTATCTTGTGTTCGCTGTTCAATCATCTGACTTTGTATGTTACCCGCGTTCGGATGAGGTTGCGCGAATTGGCTTTACGTAAGGTAAACGGCGCCTCCGACTGGCAAATCTCCGCTACGCTTTTTACCGATTTCCTGTTGGTCATCCTGCTGTCGCTTGTGGTTGGTTTCATGCTGATGGCCTGGTTGCTTCCAACTTTTAGAGAATACGCAACCATCGGGAATAATAATGTCAAAATTTATGCCGAACTCATATTGTATGCGGTTTTGTTGATTGCGTGCGGTTTTATTGCCGGCGGTATCCCCATTCTGCTTTTTCGCAGGCAGGTACTGAACTACAACATAAAAGGATCAGGCGGTTCAGGTTCCCGTAATCTGTTCCGAAAGGCTTCATTGTTGGTACAGTTAATTATCAGTCTGGGATTGATGTTTTGTTCAGTTGTTTTCATCAAACAGATACGATTTTTGCATCAGACAGGATTAGGTATTAACCGTCAGAATATTGCCTCTGTCGAGCCCTCGTGGACTCCATTGGCTTCGCATTATGTGGACAAGATCAAACAAATTCCTGGGGTTATAGATGCATTGCATGTAAGAGGCGGCGCTTTTCTCAGGAACATGTCATCGGGGAGCCAGACGATGAATTATGAAAAAGACGGTAAAACATTAACTTATACCTATTTTGTTATACCTGCTGATGCACATTTTTTTGACTTTTTTGGAGTCGAGATCATTGAGGGAACAGGTTTTTCCAACGACGACAGTCGTAATAGCGTGTTCAATGAAACAGCCATGAAAGAGTTGGGAGAAGAAGTTTTGTCGAGCGCAAAATTTAACCCGAAAATTGGCGTTGCACGGGATTTTTATTTCACGCCTACCACAAAAGCAAAACCATCAGTTATCTCTTATCCGGGTTCCCAGTATGCTTCCCGGATGTTCACTACTGTTGTATATAAATACGAAGAAGGATTTCGCGAACAAATCGAACAAGCCACTGAAAAAATGCTGCGCGAAGATTTTCTTGATCATGGAGAACGTGAAATCTATCGTCACTATATGGAAGAAATATTCGAGGAGCATTTCAAATCGGAACGGGCGCTACTTACGCTTTTGTCGGTGATGACCCTTGCCTGCGTGCTGATTGCCGTTTTTGGCGTGTATTCCCTTACCAGCCTCACCTGCGAGCAGCGCCGCAAGGAAATCGCTATCCGCAAAGTTCATGGAGCAGAAGTATTGGATATTATGAATATCTTTTTCAAGGAATACCTGATATTGCTTGCCTTGGCAGCGTTGGTTGCTTTCCCTGCGGGATACATCATCATGAAACGCTGGCTGGAAGGTTATGTAAAACAAACCTCGATGGATGCGTGGGTATTTGTGGCAATTTTCCTGATTGTGTTTGTAGTGATTGTGGTTTCCATCTTTTCTACGGTATGGAAAGCGGCCAATCAAAACCCTGCGGAAGTGGTGAAGTCGGAGTAAAAAAACGGTGAACAACTATTTTCATTATCATTACAACCAAAAGTTAAAATTGCTTATCTTTTAGGACTGGTTTTGAAGAAGTAATTGTGCTCCTCATTTTGTTAATAATATATCAAAAAAACATAGAAAAAATGAAGTCAAAAATAAGAGTAGCTGTCGTTGGATACGGAAATATTGGGAAATATGCGGTTGAAGCGGTTCGCGAAGCCTCCGACATGGAGTTGGCAGGAATTGTACGCCGAAAAAGTTCTGTAGGTGAAGTTTCTGCAGAGTTTGCGGGTGTACCTGTGGTGAATGATGCGAGGGAGTTGGGAAAAGTGGATGTAGCGTTGTTGTGTGGCCCCACCCGAAGTATTCCCGAAACAGCGGAACAATATCTCGCGTTGGGAATCAATACAGTGGACAGTTTCGACATTCACGGCGATGCTTTGTGGAACCTCCGCGGGCAGTTGGATAAGACAGCAAAGAAGCACAACGCAGTGTCCATCATATCGGCAGGCTGGGATCCAGGTAGCGACTCTGTAGTACGCACCTTATTGGAAGCCATGGCGCCTAAGGGAATTACCTACACCAACTTCGGGCCGGGTATGAGTATGGGACATACGGTAGCCGTAAAGTCAAAAGCAGGCGTTCGCAACGCTCTTTCGATAACCATCCCCACCGGCACAGGCGTACATCGAAGGATGGTATATGTGGAACTTGAACCCGACGCCGATTTTGCCAACGTGGAGCAAGCCATCATGACCGACGCCTATTTCGTCAAAGACCACACAGTAGTGACGCTGGTAGATGATGTGGATGCTTTGCTCGACATGGGGCACGGAGTGCTGATGGAACGCAAAGGCGTTTCGGGCGTTACCCAGAATCAATTGTTTGAATTTCGCATGAAAATTAATAATCCGGCACTAACCGCACAGATTATGACAGCATGCGGACGCGCAACCATGCGACAACAAACGGGAGCCTACACCATGCCCGAAATTCCGGTGATTGACCTGCTGCCGGGCGATCGCGAAACATTGGTGAAAAAATTGGTGTAACCATCAAAGTTGTCCCAACTCGATATTCGGATCCCAGAAAAGGCGTTCGAAATCAACCACTTTATTGTTTTTCACTTGAATACCTTCCGCTTCGAGTAATTGTTGCATATTGTCGCCGCCGAAGTGATGTTTTCCCGTAAGCAGCCCCTGCCGGTTGACAACGCGGTGAGCAGGTACGGGTATCATACTTTGGTGACAGGCATTCATCGCCCAACCCACCATCCGCGCCGATTGTGCAGAACCGAGGTATCGCGCGATTGCGCCGTAAGTAGTTACTCTTCCATAGGGTACGAGACACGCTACCTGATAAATATGCTCAAAACTAAAGGATTCCAAAATTCCAAAATTCAACGATTCAATAATTCAGTTACTCGGTTATTCAATTATTCGTACTTGATACTCGCAGTCTGTCTGTTGCAATATCCCTTCGATATGTTCGCGACCGGTATCGGTAATGAAAATCTGTCCGAACTGTTCGCCGGCAACTAACTGTATGATATGACTCACGCGCCGAGCGTCAAATTTGTCGAAAATATCATCGAGCAGCAGGATGGGCATGATATTGCAGTGTTGCCGGATAAATTCAAAATTAGCTAATTTCAAAGCCACGAGGAATGTTTTCTGTTGCCCCTGCGACCCGGATTTTTTGATGGGATAACCGTCCATGAGCAGCAGGAGGTCGTCTTTGTGCGGGCCTGCAGTGGTGAATTGCAGAAAACGGTCTTTCTCGCACGACTCGTTGAGCAGCGTGGCAAAATCCTTTTCCTGCAACTGCGAACGATACGTTAATTCCACTTTTTCAAGGCCACCCGATATTATCTCATAATATTGCTGAAAAACAGGAATAAGTTCACGGCAATATTTAGTGCGGTATTCGTAAATTCTGTTCCCTTCGGCGGTCAGTTGTGCGTTCCATGCCTCGAGCACTCCTAAGTCGAAGGTGTGATTTTCGGCAAAGGCTTTTAAAAGAGCATTTCGTTGTTCCAGTGCACGGTTGTAGTGCATCATATGGAGCAGATAGTTGTGGTCGTATTGCGAAATCACCTCGTTCATCAGCCGGCGCCGTACCTCGCTGCCTCCTGTAATCAACTGACCATCAGCCGGCGATACCATTACGACAGGCAACAGCCCGATGTGTTCTGACAAACGTTCGTAATCTTTTTTGTTACGGCGGAAAACCTTTTTTTGTCCGCGTTTCATACCGCAATAGATACTTTCGGATTCGTCTTTCCGCTCGTATTCACCCTGAATCACAAAAAAATCGGTATCGTAGCGTATGTTTTGCGAATCAGCGGGATTGAGGCAACTTTTGGTCATCGAGAGGTAATAAATGGCGTCCAGCACATTGGTTTTACCCGCGCCATTATTGCCTACGAAACAATTGATTTTCGGACAGAAACGAAAATCAGCCTGGTCATAGTTCTTGAAATTGATTATGGAAAGTGTATTTAGTTTCATTACAAAAGTTGATAACATGCTGGTCAAGCGTATCGGTCATATTTTCACAGCAATTCACAAACTCTTCGGCTTTCTGCCAAATCATTTCCGTATCGCGCGAAAACCAGGTTAGTTGGCGTTTGGCATAACGGCGGGTGTTTCGGCGGATCAATTCCACGGCTGTTTCCAACTCGTACTGACCATCCATACAGGCGAACAATTCCTTATAACCTACGGTATTCAAGGCGTTGAGATGCCGGTACGGATACAGTGCCCGGGCTTCTTCCAGTAATCCCTCTTCCATCATCAGGGTAGTACGGCGATTGATTCGTTCGAACAGTTCTTCGCGCGGCCGGTTGAGCACAATTTTTTGTATGGCGAAAGAGCGTTTCCGTTCCTGCGCACTGAGGAATGACGAATATGGTTTTCCCGTTTGCAGGCTTACCTCAATAGCCTTCATGATCCTTTTGGGGTTGCGCAGATCAACTTTTGCATAATGTTGCGAATCGAGTATCTTCAATTGTCGCCGCAGGTATTCGATACCTCCGGTCGCGAACCAGCCGGCTACCGTACTGCGAATTTCCGGATCGACCGCAGGAAAATCGTCGATTCCTTTGCATACGGCGTCAATATAAAGTCCTGATCCTCCGGTCATCACTACTGACTGATGTTTCAGAAACAGTTTCTCAAGCAGTTGCAGACACTCCTGCTCGAACATGCTTACATTATAATAATCGTGTATGGAAAGATTACCGACAAAATGATGCGGAACAGCCGCCAACTCCTCTGCCGAAGGGACTGCTGTTCCGATGCGCATTTCGCGGTACATCTGCCGCGAATCGCACGAGATGATTTCGGTATTCAACGCTTTGGCTACCTCAATAGCAATTTTGGTCTTGCCGACAGCCGTCGGTCCGGTAATCACGATCAATCTGTTCAAAATTACAATTTTTGGAAAAAAAACATTATCGCCTGTCGAAAATGATTACAACGGAATATTGCTGTGTTTCTTGGGCGGATTGGTATCCTTTTTGGTTGCCAACGACTGCAAAGCTCTGATAACGCGGAAACGTGTATTGCGCGGTTCAATCACATCGTCAATAAAACCGTATTTGGCGACGATGTATGGGTTGGCAAACTTATCGGTATATTCTTTTTCTTTTTCAGTAATAAACTTTTCCCGCTCTTCAGGATTATCCATAGCCTTGATTTGACGTCCGTAGAGCACTTTGGTAGCGGCGCCGGCGCCCATCACTGCGATTTCGGCGGTAGGCCATGCGTAATTGATGTCGCCGCGCAGTTGTTTGCAACTCATCACGTCGTGCGCGCCGCCATACGACTTGCGCAGCGTGACAGTTACTTTCGGCACGGTTGCTTCGCCGTAAGCGAACATGAATTTAGCGCCGTGAATGATGATACCGCCGTATTCCTGCGCCGTTCCCGGAAGGAAGCCCGGCACATCAACCAGCGTTACGACCGGAATATTGAAACAGTCGCAAAAGCGAACGAAACGTGCGCCCTTACGGGATGCGTTGATGTCGAGTACGCCGGCAAGATATTTAGGCTGGTTGGCTACAATACCGACGGAAGCGCCGTTGAACCGCGCAAATCCAATCACCAGATTGGGCGCATAGTGGCGATGCACTTCCATAAACTCGTGATTGTCCACAATGGCGTGAATAACGTCTTTAATGTCGTAGGGTTTGTTGGGGTTGTCGGGGATAATCTCGTTCAGACTGTCCTCAAGCCGGTCAATCGGGTCAATACAGGCGGCCAATGGCGGATCTTCGAGGTTATTTTGAGGAATATAGCTCAACAGTTTTCGTATCAGCATGAGCCCCTCCTGCTCGGTATCGACAACAAAATGGGTCACGCCCGATTTGGATGCATGAACCATTGCTCCGCCGAGTTCTGCCTCAGTAACTGCCTCGTTGGTAACGGTCTTCACTACTTTTGGGCCTGTTACAAACATGTAACTGTTCTCCTTGGACATCATGATAAAGTCGGTCAATGCAGGCGAATACACAGCTCCGCCGGCACATGGCCCGAAAATAGCCGAAATTTGCGGAATCACGCCCGACGCCATGATGTTGCGCTGGAAAATTTCGGCATAACCGGCTAAACTTTGTACGCCTTCCTGAATACGCGCCCCGCCCGAATCGTTCAGTCCGATAATTGGAGCGCCGACTTTCATGGCCATATCCATCAACTTGCAGATTTTTTTAGCGAAGGTTTCACTCAGCGATCCGCCAAACACGGTGAAATCCTGCGAATAGACGTACACCAACCGTCCGTCTATGGTTCCGTAACCTGTTACTACGCCGTCGCCCAGATAACTTTCGTTTTCCAGCCCAAAGTCGTGCGAACGGTGGGTGACGAACATATCAAATTCTTCGAAACTACGCTCGTCCAACAGCAATTCGATACGTTCGCGTGCTGTGAGTTTACCTTTTTGATGCTGCGCCTCAATACGTTTTTCGCCGCCACCCTGCTTGGCTTTTACCCGCAGGTCAATCAGTTCCTTAATTTTATTTTCTTGCGACATATCTATAACACTATTTTATTGCAAAATTCGGTAAGTACTCCTTCGGTAGATTTCGGGTGCAGAAACCCGATTTCCATACCATCGGCGCCCTTACGACTTCTTTTGTCTATCGCCTGACAACCTTTGGCTTCGGAAACCATAATGGCTTCATTCACATTTTCAACCAAATAAGCAATATGATGAAAGCCAGGCCCTTTCTTTTCAAGAAATTTGGCCACAGGACTTTCGGGGTCGGTAGGCTCCAAAAGTTCTATTTTGACTTCTCCAATCCTGAAAAAAGCAGTTTTCACTTTTTGATCGGCAACTTCTTCAATTTGATAACATTCAAGTCCCAGTACCTCTTCGTAAAACTTTCGCGATTCTTCGATACTGTTTACAGCAATACCAATATGGTCAATTTGAGATGGTTTTGTATACATTATTTATATAAATTTAGGTCTGCAATCAATTGTTCAAAATAAGCCTACAAAGTTAAGAGATAAAATGAAAAACGAATATCTGGTTACATTTTTTTGTTTTTTCCTGTGTTTTTTTCATATCACTGAGAAGATCAAATGATGAGCTACTAATTTTCAACGCACTTTTTCAACGCACTTCTTTCCCTCAATCACAATCACAAATTCGCCCTTGATTACCGTTCTTTTTGTCCATTCATCAACTTGTTCGCGAGCGGTTCCCCGAAAGGTTTCCTCGTGTAGTTTGCTTATTTCGCGCGACACCGACACCCTGCGGTCTTCGCCGAAAAATGTTTGAATATCCTGCATGGTTTTTAGGAGTTTGTGAGGCGATTCGTATAATATTAAGGTGCGGCATTCCTCTGCCAGTTTGTTCAATCGGGTTTGTCGTCCTTTTTTAGGAGGCAGGAATCCTTCGAAACAAAACCGGTCGTTTGGAAAACCGGAATTGACTAACGCCGGTATCAAAGCAGTAGCGCCCGGAAGACATTCCACCTCAATATTGTTGGCAATGCACTCGCGAACCACAAGAAACCCCGGATCTGAAACAGACGGCGTGCCGGCATCGGAAATCAGGGCAATGGTTTGTCCTGCTGCCAGCTTGTCGATAACCGACTTTAACGTTTTGTGTTCATTGAACTTGTGGTGAGCGAACATTGGTTTGCCGATACCGAAGTGCCGCAACAGGTTACCACTTGTTCGGGTATCCTCAGCCAAAACAAAATCCACCTGTTTCAATACTTCTACAGCCCGGCAAGTCATATCGCCCAGGTTCCCGATGGGCGTAGGCACAATGTATAATTTACCCATTTTTAACGATTAAGGGTGCAAAAATATGCTTTTTTCTGCTCAAAACAACAAATCTTTAGTAACTTTGTTGTTGGAAAAACAAAACCAATAAATATTTAAAACGTTTAATATGAAAACAATAGTAATTTTTTTCTGCTCATTTTTAATGAGCATAGGCGCATGGGCGCAGAATGTGGATCCGCAAAACAGGGATATTTCTCTGAGGATACTGAACAAAAAAGGGCGGCCGGTGAGTAATATTGTTGTGCAATCACGCAGAACAAATATGGTGGGTATGACCGACCGAGCAGGGGTGTATGTTTTCAATAATATGGACGACGACGATACTATTATCGCGAATTTGCCCAAATTCGGCAAAACTATGATTCCCGTCAAAGGGATGGAGCATATTGTGATTATGGTGCGTTCGTCAATGCATTACTCATACGTGAATAACAGTGGGCAAACTGTAGTGATTCAAAGGGACGTAACAGGATCGAGCACTGTGCTTGATGTGCAGGCCATGTTGAAACGAAGAAACTATAATTCACTGGCTGAGTTGCTTAGGGGGCAAGTATCCGGGATGATTGTATCTATTTCGGGCGGTACAGCTAGCGCCCAAATCAGAGGCATATCTTCTATCAATAGTAATAACGAAGCTTTGGTAGTAGTTGACGGGAGAGAGGTTGGCACTCTAAATGATGCAAATACATGGGTGAACGTGCATGATATAAAAACCATTGAAGTAGTAAAAGATGGAGCAGGATGGGGAGTGCGCGGCGCAAACGGCGTAATTATTGTCAATACAAAATAAAAAAATAAATGAATTGAGACAAGAAAAGTAAGATTAATTTGTAGAGTGGGTGGAAATATATTGACTTAAAAAACGCAGGAGCTTAAGAAAAGTATCAGGGAAGCGGTCGGTTGAATTGGTACGTATAGAAATATATTTGGTTTTTCTTCCTTCCGTATAGGTCAATTGGTATATCAGATCATCAAGCGGATTGTCGGGGTTGGGTTCCTGCTCGAATCCATAAGCATCTTTCATTTTGAACAGCCGGCTACCGGCGACGAGTTCAGATAATTCGGCATACTCGTCTTCAGAAAATACGCTATTTGATGTTTGGATTTGTTCTTTTCTTGCATGCATATCTAAAAAAATATTTTGCTTCCGGATTTGATAACTTTTATCCTTTTCGATGTCGATCGACACTTTATAATTATTCACACTTTCTATAGTAAAAACAAGTATATATTCTTCCGGTTTCGAATGGCATCCTGAAAGTAGAAATAAAAGGAGTAATGAGGCAGTTGACAGATATTTCATTTTTTGTCTATAAAAGAGAGAGGGCATCTCTCTAAGGATACCCTCTCGTCAATAAGAATTAATTGAATCATCTTTTACATACCAGTCCATGGACCTTTTTGTTGCAGATAATCCTGATCATTTTCGTCCTTTCCCATAACTTCAATCTGACCTCTTGGAAAAGGTAAAGTGGTTTTCGCTGCATCTAAGGCATCCTGGTTGGCAAACTTATTGATATAACCACCTTCGTATTTCAGATAAGCATCAATTTCCTGACGCATATAGTCGCCGCCCCAGCGTGCAAGGTCGAACCAGCGTTGACCTTCCATGGAAAGTTCCAATTTACGTTCCATGCGCACTGCTGCAATACATGTTGCTCTATCTGAAAATGCAGCGTGAGATGCAGGATATTCATTTATCAAATACGGAGCTGCGGGATTTCCGTTAGGTAATTTGATGATATTTACCTCTTTAGCTGCACGTGCGCGAACTTTATTCACTTGTTCCATGGCTCCAGTAAGATCACCTTCGTCGGCTAAAATTTCTGCATACAGCAACATAGCATCACGAACGCTCAGATACTGCAGGTTCATCGCTGAACCCGGCGCCCAGCCGTCATGCATGTTACGACGTGCTAAAGTACCTTCATGTTTTTGGTGGTAGATATGTTTTTTAGGGTTAAAAATACCGCCGTTTTCAAAATCACGAACCCAGGTCAAAGCGTCAACAGGGCCCCAATCTTTAAAGGGGATTTTATCGCGACCAAGAGCAAAATCAAGACGAGGATCAACCAATTGAGTCGGATTATTAAATAATGTGAATACCTTAACTTTTATCGGTTTTCCATCTTTATCAACATCATCATTTTCCACCATTTCGAACCATGATACAGATTGTCTGGTTCTGTAACTGTTATCAAGGAATGGCAATCCGTTTGCATCAACCTGGTACGAGTTGGCCAATTCATATGACGGTTGATAGAAGCCGCAGCATCCTCCGGGACCTTCGCCATAGGGATAGCATAGCGACATTCCTGCATTACCGTTGTTTGTTGGGCCGTCGGGCGAAAATTGCACTTCAAAAATGGATTCCACGCTCTTATTGTCATTATCGCAATCCCAGTTGAACTCCATGAAATCTTCAAGACCATATTTCTTTCCGCTGGCAGTGACGCCATTACTCAATATATCAGCCAAAAGAGTTTTGGCTTCAGTTTTTCCTGGTTGGCCGGGTTGGTGCATCAGTATTTTTGCCTTCAATGCTTTTGCCGCCCACTTGTATGCGCGACCTAACTGTTCAGCATCGTTAGGCAAATTTGCGATTGCTTTGTCGCAATCAGCCAGAATATTTGAATAAATATCGATGTCGTTTGAAACTTTAGGATTTGAATCCGTGTTTGTTTCATCCACCCAAGGCATGTAAGGACCAAACACTTTCACACCTTCGAAATAGTACAATGCACGGAGAAAATATAATTCTCCCTGACGTCTTTTTACAAAATCTGGGTCTAAACCATCAACATCTTCCATGTGTTGAAGCGCCACCCGTATTCTCTGGTTTCCACGATAAGTAAAATTATACTTTTCACCGAGGTATGAGTTGGTGGGGTCAACGGCGTAGATTTCAAACTGGTTGATTGGAGGTTGGTCGCCAGCATCAGTTCCCTTATTGGCGTCGCCGCCGTAGATTCCGCCAAACACCCAATTAAAAGGCGTGGCACCCCATCCTGTGCTGGTCAAGTTTGAATAAGCAGCAATTACCAGCATATCTACACCATCTTTAGTAGATAATACTTCCTTTGAAACGCTTCCTTGAGGTGCTTTGTAGAGAAATTCTTCTCCGCAGGAACTTAATATCAGACTTACTGCGCATACAAGCGCTACTACATATTTATAAGCATTCATATTATGATATATGTTTAAGGTTATTCATTAAAATGTAAAGTTCACACCGAAAATGTAACGGATGATATTGGGCCAGCCGCCACCATCAATACCGCGCTGAAGGTCATTACCGGCAGACATGTCTCGGTTGGTCAACTCAGGATTCAAGCCATTATATTTCGTGAATGTAATCGCATTTTCAACCTGCCCGTAAACCCTTAAGTTTTGTATGGTCGCTTTTTGTAACCATGCTTTTGGAAAGGTATATCCAATGACGAGGTTTTTCATTCGAAGAAAAGATGCGTCTTCTACATAGTACGAGTTGACCTGATTATACGAATAGGTATCTCCTGAATTCAACATGGGCAGTATGGCATTGGTTTTACCTTGTTCCCACGATAAGTCGCGCATACGTACTGAACGATTTCCGCGAAACATTTGAAAGTCGGTGAACGCTTTTGTGTTGTTAAACAAGTCATTTCCAATCGTAGAATACCAGAACATGGTTAAATCCCAGTTTTTATAGCCCAATCCGATATTTAAACTGGCAATCAGATCTGGATGCGGACTTCCAATGATTACGCGGTCGTCGGGGCCTAAGCCGCTACTCTTTGTATCGTTTTTCTTAAATTTAAACCGGCCTACCCAGTTTTCAGCCGCTGTTTCCGAAATGGATGTTTGTCCGACAGGCAATCTTTCACGTACTTGTTGAACATTTTCATAAAAACCGTCGACTTCGTATCCGTAAAAGTGTGAAATTTCTTCTCCTTTGGTTGTACGTGCCATAGAAGGAATACGGTCGCCGCCGCCCCAGCGCGCATAGCCTGTAGCGTCGCTCTCTGAAAGTTTCAAAACTTTATTTTTATAACGGAAAGCTGTCGCAGTTATATCCCAGCTGAAATCACCTTTCTGGTCGCTATAATTGAAACTGATATCGAATCCTTTATTTGACATATCGCCAAAGTTGATATAGGGAGCAGATGCATCGCCGGCAAGGTTCGAAAACGCTGAAGGAACTAACATACCGCTTGTCTTCTTGTCGTAATATTCGAAAGATAATCCGAATTTTCCTCTTAAAAACGTCGCGTCTATACCGATATTCAAGTTTTCAACCGCTTCCCACTTGGTTTTTAAGTTGCCGATACGGGATTGCCGGAATGCTATGTTAGCCGCATTACCACCATCTACAGGATAGTTGGCATTATTGGTTGACATGGCAAACTCATTTGCCCAGTTGGTAGAACTTGGCCCTTCTGCATTACCTACTCTACCCCAACCTGCTCGGAGTTTGAGGTCGTCTAACCATGTGCGTGTGCCCATCATGAATGCCTCTTCCGAAAGACGCCAACCTACAGATACAGCCGGAAAGACTCCATAGCGATAATCGGGCGCAAAACGCGATACTCCGTCGCGACGAACAGAAACCATAAGCAGGTATTTGTCCATCAATGAGTAATCAACACGGCCAAATATGCTGAAAAATGCGTATCGACTTCTATATGATGAATTTGCAATACGTTCATTATTGTTTTCACCCATGGTTAAAACCCATGTATCGGTGTTGTCAGGGAACAGAAAGCCGGTACGTTGGGCTGTCACGCTGCGTCCTATGCCGCCATTGATAGCTTCAGTTCCAGCCAACACTGTTAAACGGTGAATATCTTTGATGACCGTTTTGTAAGTCAGTGTATTGGTTGCTACCCAGCGGATAGAGAAACCGCTCGACTCTTCCAGATTGTTGCTGTTGACAGATTCTGAATGTTCCGGATTGTCCTTGCTCATTCTGTAAGAATAATTGCTTCCGTAATCCATCCCGAATTTGGTACTGAAGACTAATCCCCTAAATAGGTCAACCTCAGCCCAGACGTCGCCGAACAAACGATTGTTGGTCCAATAATTATCTTTTTCGCGGTATGCGATCGACAATGCATTTTGTGAATTACCTGTGTCGGGTAGTCTTGATCCTGCAAATTGACCTTGCATATCGTATACGGGAATGTATGGAACCGTTCTGTATATCCATGAAAAGATGTTACTTTCGCTTGCGCCGTTATTGCGGCCCAGGTCTCTCCACCATGAGTACGACAGGTTTTCTCCTATCCGCAACCAGGGGCGAACATCAAACGAAGTATTGAGTCGGGTGCTGTAACGTTTGAAATAGTAATGTTTAACGACGCTTTGCTCGTCGTAAACATTCATACTCATGTTGTACATTCCTTTATCCGAACCGCCGCTTAAACTGAGTTGATGGTTTTGTACAGGGGCGATTCTCGTTAATTCATCCCACCAGTTAGTATCGCTGAATTTTGCTATCGCATACAGTGGGTATGAGTAATCGTCCGGATTGTATGAGTCAAAACCAAAACGGCCACCAATCTCGTTAGGAGAGATGTAATTCCATGGTTCAAAGCCGGTTTCATTTGAATTCAGCTTAAACATACGGTGTACTGGTCTTTGCGGGTCTTCTGCATCATACCATCTGCCTGATTTTTTCAGGTTGTTTTCTTGTCCTTTCCACTCCAAATCCATACGGTCTTTCGAGTTTAGCAAATCGTAACGTTTGCCGGTTTGTTGTAAGCCATAATAGCCGCTGTAACTCAGTACCGGTTGTCCTGTTCTGGAACCTTTTTTAGTGGTAATCAGAATGACTCCGTTTGCAGCCTGAGCGCCATAAATAGCTTGTGATGCAGCATCTTTCAATACTTGCATACTCTCGATATCGGCTGAGTTCATGGAAGATAAATCCTGTCCTGTTGTCGAAATACCGTCAATAACATACAACGGACCATTGTCGTTAACGGTATTGATACCGCGGATACGTACCATGGAACGTCCACCGGGAGCGCCCGAAGTAGCGATATACACCCCGGAGGCTTTTCCCTGAAGTTGTTGAAGCGCTGAAGAACCGGTTGATTTAAGCAACTCTTCGGCTTGAACCACAGCAACTGAACCGGTAATGTCGCGTTTTTGCTGCGTACCATATCCAACCACAACTACTTCACCCAGACGTTGGGTGTCTTCAATCAAGGTGATCTGCATCATTCTTTGGTCGCCGACCATCATTTCCTGAGTAGTAAAACCAACGAACGAAAATGACAGAACCGAAGTTGATCCGGCTACGGTAATTGTAAACTGGCCGTTTGCATCACTTACAGTGCCGTTGTAAGTGCCTTTTTCGGAGATGTTCACGCCGGGAAGAGGTATACCATCTTCATCAACGACGGTACCTCTGATGGCGACTCCCTGTTTTGTAATTCCTGCCGTCGTAGCATCATCCGGCGGGAATCCCGCTGCAGTCACTTGCAACATAGAGATAATAAATAAAACACACGATAATTTCATGATAGAAATTATTTTTTCGCTCAGGCTAAAGCCTTTGCAATCATTACTTTTAAAATACTTCATATTTTTTTGTTTAAAATATTTGATAATTAATTAATTATAAAAAGAAAATCTGTAAATTTGGTTGGAAAATGCGATTACATCTTCCTGTTTTTGGAATTTTATACGTTCTTTATTTGTATCATAGGCAATATCAGTTTTATATAGTTTGAAAAAAATTTGCGGCAAAAATAGAAAAAAAAACAATAGAAACAATAGAAAATCATTTTTTTTTCAAATTATTCTTTTGCGGGTTCCGTTTTTTTTACTTTTGTGCAAAATTTATTTTTCATGCCCCAACGCAAGATATATTCACTGACGATTGGTTCTGCAACCTTTTTGTTTGCCATGTTTGCCGCATGGTGGTTTTACTTCTGCAATCGTTATAACGTATTGCATTATCATGAGCAAACACAACTATTTCGATTCAACTGGCTGTATTTCAGTCCTTATCTTGCCCGCCCCGGTGGTTTGAGCGAATATGCAGGATCGTTCCTCACGCAATTTTATTATTATCCCGTTGCAGGTTCTGTTATTATTGCATGTGTTCTTACAGCAGTTTTTCTGCTTTTTTATGATATATGCCGGTCATGCGGCAACATCAGGCTGTTATTTTTCATCCCTTTTATCCCTGCGGTTTTGTTAATGATTTCTTTTGTGAATATTCATTTCGATATGTCGTCGGCGCTGGGGATTTTGTTTGCATTAGCGGGGTTAAGAGTGTATATAACAATCCGTTTGCCGGTAAGATATTGGGCGGGTTTTGTCCTGTTTACTGTCGTATACTTCATTGCCGGTGGCAACGCTCTGTTATTGACCGTATTGATATTTATCTTCGAATTGTCGGAGTCGCGTTCTTCCCGTAACATAGTCTATTTTTTGTTATTGCCTGTATGGTCGGCAGCGCTTCCCTGGTTAGCATGGCAAATATGCTACACAACGCCGGTTCGGGAAGCTTATTTCGCATTGACTCCGGGAAATTTCATTTTTCCGACTATATATAATAATGTATTATGGTTCTCTTTTCCGGTGTTGTATCTTTTTTGGCGATTAACTGCTGCACGCTTGAATCAGTGGAATCAGACCCTCGTAGCGTGGAAAATAATCGTGCCTAACAGTATACTGGCCATTGCAATAACAGCCTTTGGCGTGTATTCGGGGTCTGATAGCAGAGCCGAAATGCTGAACAGGATGGATTACGAACTGCAACACGAAAACTGGGATACGGTAATGTCGCTGGGTAAAGCTTTTCCCGGCAAGAATCGTTTGGTAAGCTATCTTACCAACATTGCACTGGCGGAATCAGGTCAGATGCCTTATCGTATGTTTCACTACAAACAGGTTGGTGTTGCAGGTTTATTTCTTGATTGGCAATTGACTTATTTTTCTCTGTGGTACCTTGGCGAGATTTATTATCGTCTCGGGATGATACTCGAAGCGGAACACTGCGCTTTTGAAGCATTGGCGTCGAGTCCTAAGGAGCCGAACGTGCAAACCATGCGCCGTTTGGTAAGCACCAATATTGCCCGTCGCGATTCGGCAACAGCCGTCAAATACATCGGATTTTTCGAACACAGTCTTGCCTATCGCGGCTGGGCGCAGGAGCAACGCACAAATCTTGCATCTGCGATGAGCGATTCCTCCTTTCATATTCCCGGTACTCCCGTGCCACGGCGCTACGACAATTTTTTTATGACTTATGAACAACCCGATTATGCGTTGCTCATGTTGTTGCAATCCAACCCCACGCACCGCATGGCTTTCGAATACCTGATGGCCTGTTATCTGCTGCAAAAGGACATCGAAGGAGTTGTCTGGTGCATGAACAATTATTTTGGAAATTTCAATTATCCGGATATTCCGGTACATTACGAGGAAGCGTTGATGGTATACCAAAATTTATTGCAGGCAGGCGACGAATTTTACGCTCAATTTCCTGTCAGCCGTGCCACACGGGATCGTTTTGACAGATATTTTCAGGCATACAAGGCGGTACCGGGGAGTAGGCGCAATCTCGAACAATTGGAAAAACAATTCGGAAATACATATTGGTTTTATGTGCACTTCATTGAACCTTCAACATTACAGAAAAAAGATGAGAAGAACAGGTATTAATTTTTTTGCGTACATACTTGGTATCATTTTGCTGTTCCTGTTCTCCTCCTGCAACAAACCGGGCGGAGATTATTCCGACGCCCTGCAAGAGGCCGATATTTATCCGCCGTATCAGGGAACAGTGATTCCGTACAATATAGCCCCGCTTATTTTTAAAATACGCGAAGAAGGTGAGCGATTTGTTGTTCGTTTTTCCGTTGCAGGCAAGGATTCGTTTGATGTTTCAAGCAAAGGGAAAGTATCGGTTCCTTTACGGAAATGGAAAAAGTTACTGAGCAATCATCGTGGAGAGCAGTTGGAAATAAGCATTTTTGCCCGACAGGCAGCCGGATGGACGCGCTATCGTCCTTTGCTGTTTGCTGTTGCCGCTGAGCCGATTGACCCGTATTTGGCGTACCGGTTAATTGAGCCGGGGTACGAAGGATGGGGCAAAATGGGCATTTATCAGCGCTGTGTGGAAAATTTCGATGAAACGCCCGTTATGCTCAATAGCCTGACAGACGGGAATTGTATGAACTGTCATTCGTTTTGCAGGGGTAATCCGCAAACGATGTTGTTTCACATGCGGCAGCAAAATGCCGGTACGCTTTTTGTGAAAGATGGCATAGTGCGTAAAATCAATACCAAAGCGCCCGAAATGATTTCAGCCGGAGTATACCCACGGTGGCACCCCGACGGGCGTTATGTGGCCTTTTCGGTGAACACCACCCGGCAGGCGTTTCATACGGCGCACACCAACAAAGTGGAGGTTTATGATATGGCTTCAGATTTAATGGTTTTCGATACCGAGACAAATACCATATTTACAGATAGTTTGATTTGTTCCGAAAGTTTTTTTGAGACATTTCCCGAATGGTCGCCCGACGGCAAATATCTTTACTTTTGCAGCGCTCCGGCGCGTCCGATGCCCAACGAGTACGATTCGTTGCGTTACGACTTGTTGCGTATCGCATTCGACGCCTCTACCGGACGTTTCGGCAATACGGCAGATACGCTGGTATCCTCAATTCGCACGGAAAAAAGCGTTGCATTGCCAAGGGTTTCTCCCGACGGCAAATACGTAGTTTTCTGCATGTCCAACTTTGGCACATTTCCCATTTGGCATCGCGAAAATAACCTTTATCTGTTGAATTTGGAAACATCAGAAATCAGTAACATGGCAACGATCAACAGCAACCAAAGCGACAGCTATCATTCCTGGTCAATCAACGGACGATGGATGGTTTTTGGCAGTCGCCGGATGGACGGTACATTCACCCGCCCCTATATCTGCTACTTCGATACGGAAGGCCATGCGCATACTCCTTTCCTTTTGCCTCAAAAAAATCCGGAACACTATGATTTTTTAACAAAATCGTATAATATTCCCGAATTTGTAACCGGAAAAATTTCGGTTTCACCTTATGAATTTACAAAAGCCGCAAAAGGGGACGCTACCGATGTGAGTTTTGGTTATCGTTAGCGTAAAATAATTGAAAATCTGTGCAAATCTGTCTCATCTGCGTTCCAAATGACAAAGCGTATGAATAATACAGGCTACACAATCTTCGATATAGCATCGATGAACGCTTCCGCCGACGCCGTCACTATGTCAGTGTTGGCCGAAAATCCGTAATAGATGTTGCCTTGATTTTCCACCTGTACGTGTACCTTACCCATGTCGTCGCTGCCGCGGGTGATCACCTGTACGAGATATTCTTCGAGTGTTACCTTTCGGTGAATGAGTTGGCGGATGGCGCTGAACGACGCATCCACCGGGCCGCTGCCCGACGATGTGGCCGTGCAGATTTCGCCGTCGATGCTGAGTTGCACGGTAGCCATCGGAATACTCGACTTGCCGCACACCACATTGAGGTATTTCAGTTTTACGCGGCGTTGCAGTTCGGTTTGCGCAACGCCCACAATGACGCGAAGATCCTCATCGGAAACGTCTTTCTTGCGGTCGGCTAATTTCAGAAATTTGTCGTAAGCGTCGGCCAATTCTTCCGGGTTAAGTTTGTACCCAAGACGTTCGAGGTGATGGCTCAGCGCGTGGCGTCCGCTGCGGGCGGTAAGTACGATGGACGATTCGTTGATGCCCACGTCGGCGGGATTCATGATTTCATAGCTCTCTCGGTTTTTCAGTACGCCGTCCTGATGGATACCCGACGAGTGCGCAAAGGCATTGCGCCCTACTACTGCCTTGTTGGGCTGAACCGGCATCCGCATCAACGTGGATACAAGCCGCGACGTGCGGTATATCCTTTGCGTGTTCACATCGGTATGAACCGGCATGTCCTTACGGCTTTTGACGGCCATCACTACCTCTTCGAGTGCGGTATTGCCCGCGCGTTCGCCGATACCATTGATGGTTACTTCCACCTGCCGCGCACCGTTTAGCACGCCCGATATGGCGTTGGCCGTAGCCATTCCCAAATCGTTGTGGCAATGGGTGGAGATAATTGCCTGATGGATGTTTTTCACATTTTCCATCAGGAAGAGAATTTTACCGCCGTATTCGTCGGGCGTACAGTAACCCGTCGTGTCGGGGATATTCACCACAGTGGCTCCCGCCGCGATCACCGCTTCAATCACTTTCGCAAGATATTCATTTTCGGTGCGGCCTGCGTCTTCTGCATAAAACTCAACATCTTCCACATATTTTCTGGCGTATTTCACGCAGGCGACAGCCCGTTGCAGAATTTCATCCTGCGTGGAGTTGAATTTATGGGTGATGTGATACCACGACGTGCCGATACCGGTGTGTATCCGCTTTTTTCTGGCGAAATGAAGCGCATCGGCAGCCACATCAATATCCTTTTCTACGGCGCGGGTAAGTGCGCAAAGTGTGGGGCGGGTGATTACTTTCGATATTTCAACAATTGAGTTGAAATCGCCGGGGCTTGAAATCGGAAAACCGGCTTCGATGACATCCACATTTAACTCGTCGAGCGCTTTTGCGATTTCGATCTTTTCCAGCGTATTCAGCTGACATCCGGGTACTTGCTCGCCATCGCGCAGCGTGGTGTCGAAAATGTACAATTTATCATTCATGATTACATTTATTAAGGGACAAAATTATGATTTTTATTGAAGTACACAAAAAAGCCATCCCCGTACTGAGAATGGCTTTTCTGTCATTTTGAATTTTTTAATCCTAACATACCATCCCCTGTCGCAAACTAATGAGAATTAGAGCGAGACCATTAAGGGCGAGGATGATACATCTTTTCATTTCCTTATTTTTAACTTTTGAACAACGATGCAAAGATATTATATTTTATGTTGCTAAACACATTTTGCGAAAATTTATTTTTGAGTTACTCTAATATCAACGCGACGATTGGCAGCCCTACAGTTGTCGTTGTCATTTGCCGGACAAACGGGATGTTGAGACCCATAACCATCATATGCTACCCGATTTGCAGCAATTCCTGAAGAGATGATTTTTTCAGCGGCAACTTTTGCCCTTTCAGAAGAAATTTTCATGTTCAGTTCATCTGTTCCGGTATTGTCAGTATAGCCACCCACTTTTATGGATGAGTTAGGAAAGAATTGCATCAATCCGGCGATATTTGTCAATTGGGTTTCCGATTCAGGGGTAAGTATTGCTTTTCCTGTTTCAAAACGTACTTTATCCAGGGTTATCCACCCTTTTGTCTGATCGGCGTCAACTGTAGCATCCGAAGAATTTAAGAAAGAAAACAGTTTAAATTCCAAACTGTTCTTCGCTATTCTCAATACTTTTCCGTCAGGTAAGGTAATTGATACAGCATCTCCGGTATCGGTTATCAATTGAATTGTTGAGGAATCCGTTTCTTTTACATCATTATCCGTTGTATCTGTGACGGAAGCCGCAGGTGCAGTTTTTTCTACAGGTTCATGATCGGGTTTTGTGCCGGAACAGCATTTTTTACAACAGAAGATAATTATCAACAATAGCAAAATCAACAACAATAACCACCACCATTTGAATTTACACTTTTTCTTCGCAAGGTTTTCGGGAACAGTTGCGATTACTTCAGGTGGTACAGGCTCGTCAAGATATTCCAAATCAAAACTCCCTTTTTCAAAAGGTTTGGTTCCTTCTTCAGCGACGTCGATTCCGTATTGTTTGGCATGTTCGCAAATGGCATTAAAATCATCTTTGCTCCAAACCTCTACCAAAGCATACTTTTCTCCGGTTTTCAATACAATCAATTCATCCTCATGCTCAAAAAACAATTTTTCATGCCCCAGAGTTTCTTTTACAGGGACGATGATATGGTCAGCAGAGCATTTACGGTTCAATGACTTGGGAAAAGCCTGCTGCAATTCATACAGTGTTGAATCAGGGTGTAATTTCAGATAAGCATTGATAATGCCCAATGCTGTGCGGCTTTGAGATTTACCGTGAACACAAATTTTAGACTTCATAGCGTTTCTTTTTAAGTTGATAAATTTTAAAAGTTTGTGGCAAAGATAATAAAAAAACACATTATTGAATAATAAATATGAAAAAATCGTATACATTTGCATTTTTTTAAAATTGTACTATGAGTTGGATAGAAGCCCTTATATTAGGTCTTGTGCAAGGATTGACCGAATTTTTGCCCGTGAGCAGCAGCGGGCATCTGGTTATTGGAAAAGACTTGCTGGGCGTACAGGTAAATTCCGATGCAGAAACCACATTTGAAGTATTGGTGCATTGCGCCACAGTATTGAGCACGATTTTCGTTTTTAGGAACGAAATATGGAAGTTGTTACAGGGGCTGTTCAAATTCCGGATGAACGAAGAAACACATTACATCGCCAAAATCTGCGTTTCGATGATTCCGGTTTTGGTTGTCGGGCTTTTCTTTAAAAAACAGGTGAAAGAAATTTTTGGCGAAGGCGTGGTTCTGGTAGGAGGCATGTTACTTATTACAGCCATCTTGTTGTCATTCACGCATTTTGTGAAATTCAAACAATGGAAAGAACTATCGTACATCAGTGCGTTTATCATCGGCGTCAGTCAGGCGATTGCCGTACTCCCGGGTCTCTCGCGTTCCGGTGCAACCATTTCGACAGGGTTGTTGCTGGGTAACAAAAAGGAAGATATAGCCCGTTTTTCGTTCCTGATGGTGTTAGTACCCATTTTGGGCGAAACATTTTTGAACATTGCCGGCGGCGAATTCTCGCCCATCGTTTCGGGAATATCGGTGATGGCAATGATAACAGGTTTTATAACGGCGTTCATTTCAGGTTTGTTTGCCTGTAAAGTGATGATTGCCATTGTGAAACGAAGCAAATTGGTTTATTTTGCCGTTTATTGTGCCATAGTGGGCGTTACGGCGCTCATCTGGCAATTATTTATATAGAAGATGCAGCAGGACGAAACACCTGTTCCACTTTTTCATCCGGCGGAAACGACGCCCGAAAATTTTATTACCGGGCAGGTCGTATTCATTGACAAACCGCTGTGGTGGACATCGTTTGATGTAGTGCGGAAATGCCGCAACATCATCACTCACAGGCTAAAGCTAAAGAAGCTGAAAGTTGGTCATGCGGGTACGCTTGATCCGTTGGCCACAGGGTTGATGGTCATTTGCACCGGCAAAGCGACCAAGCGCATCAACGAGTGGATGGATGCCGACAAGGAATATGTGGCTACCATTGAGTTGGGACGGACAACCCCTTCGTTCGACCTTGAAACCGAAACCGACGCCACGTTTCCTGTCGAGCATATCACCCGCGAATCGTTCGAAAAGACGCTTCGTTCCTTTCTCGGCGAAACGCAACAGGTGCCGCCGATATTTTCGGCCAAGAATTTACAGGGGAAACGGGCATATACTTTTGCACGTGAAGGTTCGGCTATTGAGCTGCCTCCTCAACGGATTGTTATCAGCGAGTTGGAGATTGTCCGATTCGATTTGCCTTTGGTAGAAATACGGATGCGGTGCAGCAAAGGCGCTTATGTAAGGGCGTTTGCACGCGATCTGGGCATTGCCAACCAAAGCGGGGCATGCCTGGTGGGACTCCGGAGAACGGCCATAGGCGGTTTTCGCGTTGAAAAAGCCATGTCGCCAGAATTGTTTGAACAGATAGTAAACCATTTAACCATACCATAACCCAATCATGAGACTTTCACAATATAAATTTCATCTTCCACCGGATTTGATTGCCAAGTTTCCGGCGCCGGTCAGGGACGAATCGCGCCTGATGGTGATCAACCGCCAGCACGATCACATCGAACATCGTGCTTTCAAGGATATTATCGACTATTTCAATGAGAACGATGTGATGGTTTTCAATAATACTAAAGTTTTTCCTGCCCGCTTGTTCGGCAACAAGGAAAAAACCGGCGCACAGATAGAAGTCTTCCTCCTGCGCGAACTAAACCCCGAACAAAGGCTATGGGACGTATTGGTCGATCCCGCCCGCAAAATACGTATCGGCAACAAACTCTATTTTGGCGACAACGAAAACTTAGTAGCCGAAGTGATCGACAATACCACTTCGCGAGGTCGCACCCTGCGTTTCCTGTTCGACGGCAATTACGATCAGTTCAAGACCACGCTTTTTTCAATGGGACAAACTCCATTGCCAAAATTTATCAAACGCGAAATAATACCTGAAGACCAGGAGCGTTATCAGACCATATTCGCCAAACAAGAAGGCGCCGTGGCAGCGCCCGCCGCCGGTCTTCATTTCAGCCGCGAATTGCTGAAACGTTTCGAAATCAAAGGAATTGAACGTGCAGAGATAACGCTTCACATGGGACTTGGCAGTTTCCGCAATGTGGATGTGGAAGACCTTACTAAGCATAAGTCGGATTCAGAGCAATTCATCATATCTGAAGAAACAGCCAACATGGTGAATAAAGCCAAAGAACGGAAATCGGAAGTGGTTGCCGTTGGCGCCACTGTGCTGCGTGCTCTGGAAAGCTCGGTATCAACTTTTGGAATGTTGAAACCCGCCGACGGATGGACCAACAGGTTCATATTTCCTCCCTACGAAGTGAATGTACCTACCAGTATCGTTTCCAACTTTCACCTGCCCATGTCCATCATGATGATGATGATTTCGTCATTTACCGGACATGAACGTCTGATGGATATATACGAAATGGCTGTCAGGGAGAAATACAGCTTCGGGCCTTATGGCGACGCTATGTTGGTGCTGTAGCATTACCGGACATTTTGCAGTGTTTTGTCCGCCGACCGGAAATATACTTTCAGAATGTTCTGAATTTTACGCAACGTTTTGATGTTTTCTACGTCTATACAAAAGAGGAACTGATAACCTCTATAAAAAATGGGCAAGACCTGTGAAGCCTTTAGAGCAGGAAAAAAAAGAAGTTGCCCGACACGAATCAGGGAGTTTATCATGAACAAAAAGATTTTAGTTTTAGCAGTTTCACTTTTTGCTGTTCGTGCGTATGCTCAAAGCATTACGCAAAATGAGTATGAGGAATGGAAACCTTTGCAGAATGAATACAACGATTTTGATATTGGCAAATATACAACGCCGGATATTGTCAGAAATCAATTGGGTATCAATTTCGATTTTCATTCTAATCATTCACGCAATGACTATTCCTCCTTAAATTGGGATAAAAGGATTGATTATTCTAACATCAACGGCAATATTTCGTCTTCCTTTTCACGTTATGTGAATACCCGAAAAAGAATATCAAGTTTATCAGGCGGTTTATCAATTGGAGAGGATTATCACTCTTCAAAAAATAAACTAACATCTACAGTTGACAATTCAACCACCATTGATAATATATCAAGTTTAAATCAACAAAATTCTTTATACTTGAATTGGTCGAATAAATGGTATTTTTCAAAGTTGATATTTATGCAATATGGTATACAAAGCGCTATACACTATAATTATTCGCAGGAAAAAACAAAAAATCAAACGGACGACAGTAATCAAAAAGAAAAAGTGTTTCGCATTAATATTTCTCCCGAATTGGGTATCGGCTATGGGCGTATAGAGAATGTGCGGGATGCCCGTCAGGCGGTTTATATTGCCAATGCACTTTCTAAAAGCAAGGTTTTAACCCGTAACCTTACCAATGATGAACTGTTTGAACTGTCGCAAATCATTTCTACCGTTAAGAACAAACGATTTTTAGATGCACGGCTGCACTTAATAGAAGAAATCACAACGCTCGATAGTTTTTTTGAGAACAATGATTTATTGGCAGATAACGGTGCGGCATATTTTACAACTTTGTATGATATGTGGCAATATGGGGACTTGTTTCCACGTAAATCGGGTTATGAAATATCTTTACTATTACACCCTTATTACAATTACCAAAATATAAAATACACTCCTGATGTACAGAATATGATTTATCATTCAAATCGGCATTTGATGAGTTTGAATTTCAGTTATGAAAAACCGTTTAAGTTAAAATGGCAACACAGCCTATCCACAGAGATTTACGGTGGCATCAATTCTTCTTCCGTACAAAACAAACAAACAGGTAATGATTACAAAACTAATACTAAATATAATTCTTTCGCTGCATCTGCGTACTATTCATTGGGCTATTACCCAAACACACGGACACATATTCAGGTAACGGCACAGCAACAAATATCGAAAAATATATATGATGATGAGGGGCATGATACGAATTTCTATTCTGAGATTAGCGCCAATTTATATTACTATTTTTCACCCAATCTCCGTTTGGCAGGCGATTGTAATCTATACTATTTACCACAGCGTTTCAAAGGGAATAATGGAGATTTTGACAACAGAAATACTTTTTCATCAATGTTTAATATTCAATTGACTTATTTTATTTTTTAGGAATGGAAAATAAAAAACATCTAACATCATGGGACAAATACGGTTGAGCGATATGGAGTTTTACGCCTATCATGGCTGTTACCACGAAGAACAATTGACAGGCAATCATTTTCTGGTGGATATTATGATGGATGTTGATATGGAGAGAGCATCGAAAAGCGACGACCTGAGCGATGCGCTGAATTACGCGGAAGTATACGAATTGGTGACACAGGAAATGGCCATCCGGTCGTATTTGCTGGAACATGTGAGCGCCCGTATTTTGGATAAACTTTTCGAACGCTTCCCGCAACTGAATCAAGCAGAAGTGTGTGTATCAAAACTCAATCCGCCCGTTAGCGGTAAAATGCGAAGTGTAAGTGTTACTCAACAACGTAACGGGGTACTATTCTAAAAAAGTTTTACAAAAATTTGTTTTTTGCGCCTAATGTAACTACGTTTGCATAAAATTAGTTTAGCTGAAATTAGTAGAAATCAGATTCATCATGAAAAGGAATATTTTTTGGGGAATTGCTGTGGCCGGGCTGATAACCTCGTGTGCCACAACGAAGAATGAAACGGCGACTGTTATTTCGCCATACAGCGCTGCACAGCCTGCCGGGCAAAGTGCGCTGGTTTACGGTTTGCCGCAAACTAAGCTGTATTTTGAAGTAGAACTGGTAAAAACCTTGTTCAGGAAAGGACCTTATGCCGAGTATGCCAGCCGGACGCTTGGTCTGCAAAACGTGCCGATGAATGATTCGGAGTCGTGGCAGATCAAATCAATACGCATCAGCGACAAGCAGGAGGTGGACAACAAACAGTTATACGCGGTGTCGTTTACCGACTATCCGCAAAACATGGACAAGTTGTTGCGTTTCACAAAAGAAGGTTTGTTGATGGATTTAACCGTTGGTCATGTGGTGAGCAACGACCAGAATCAAGGGAAAACCGGTGATGATTTCCAGTTTGTGAATATGACAGTGAGCAATACTACCATTGAGCGTGTGGATACCCTGTACAGACCTGTCGAAACGGATACGGCATTTATTCATATCCCTGTGTTGCAACGCAGAACGATGAGCAAAACCACCGAAGAACTGGCACGCGAAGCCGCTGAACAGATATTCGATATCCGGAAAATACGTCTGGATGTGTTGCGGGGTGATGTTGACCATCCAACCGACGGAACCGGATTCAGACTGGTACTTCAATCATTGGACGCACAGGAAAAGCAACTGCTATCGCTTTTCGTGGGCGCTAAAATCGAAAGCAGGCAGATACTTTCTTACTCGGTATTACCCGAAAAACCGTCTACGAACACCGAGTTGTTTTATTTTTCGGAAAAGACGGGCATGGCGAATAAAAATACGGCAGGCGCAAAGGCCGTGTGGTACGAAATCGGAAAGTCAACGGCTCCCGTTTCCATCATACCCAACCGGCAGGCAAATAATATCATCTATTACCGCATTCCGCAAGTAGTGGAAATTTCGGCAGGCGTAGACAAAAACACAATGGTGAGCGAACAGATTACAGTCTGCCAGTTTGGTAATATCGTGTCATTCCCGCTTGCGGCGCCAAAGAAATGACAACAAGGGACAGTTTTTCAGGAAGGTTCGGGATCATTGCGGCAGCGGCAGGCTCGGCTATCGGGCTGGGCAATATCTGGCGATTCCCTTATATGTGCGGACAAAATGGCGGAGGTATTTTTTTGTTGGTATATATTGCATGTATTTTGATTATGGGGCGGCCGATTATGTTGGCCGAATTTATCATCGGTCGTCGTGCGCAAAGTAATGCGTACCGCGCTTTTAAGATATTGTCGCCCGGGAAGCCGTGGCATCTGATCGGCGTGCTGGGTATCGTAACGGCGTTTGTCATCTTATCCTTCTACAGCGCTGTGGGCGGCTGGACGATTGAATATATTTTCCGCTCAGTTACAGCAACCATATCAAGCCAACCCAAAGAACAATTCGAGAGTTTCATCGGCACAAGCTATCAACCTTTATGGTATCAATTTTTTTTCTTATGTTTATCGTTAGGCATCGTAATGATGGGCGTAAAAAAGGGCATTGAAAAAAGCACCAGGATATTGATGCCCTTGTTGTTTATATTGCTTATTGTATTGTGTATCCGCTCAGTGACATTACCCGGCGCTTCCGAAGGGTTGATGTTTCTGCTCAAACCCGACTTTTCAAAACTTACCGGTAATTCCGTACTGCAAGCTATGGGACAGGCGTTCTTCACGCTTAGCCTGGGGATGGGATGTCTGATTACTTATGGTTCTTATATCAAGCGGAATGAAGATCTCGCCTTTACCACGAGTATGACTACCGGCAGCGATACCTTAATTGCTATATTGGCCAGCGTTGTGATCTTTCCGGCAGCCGCAGCCTTTCATATTGAGCCCGATTCGGGTCCAGGATTGCTTTTCATCACGCTCCCCGGTATGTTCCAGCAAATGCCCGGCGGAATGATCTTCTCCACCTGTTTTTTTATATTAGTAGGCATTGCGGCGCTTACCTCGGCTATTTCGTTGCTCGAAGTGGTGGTATCGTTCTGTGTGGAAGAGATGCACTTGCGCAGGGGATTGGCAACAGCGCTGGTTGCCGTTTGCGTGTTCATGATGGGAATATTGTGTTCCCTGTCGTTGGGACTTGTGCCGGAATTAAAGTTGTTCGGAATGAGCATTTTCGATTTGATGGACTTTACATCGTCCACTCTGTTTTTACCCATTGGCGGATTTTTCATATCCATCTATGTGGGGTGGATATTGAAAAAGCATATCACCGTGAGGGAAGTGATCGGCAACGGCGCACCCAAGCCCATTTACTTACGTATATTCTTTTTCTTAATCAGGTATATAGCGCCGGCATCTATTCTGGCGGTGTTCATTTCGGGACTTTTCCGAAGCTCCTGAACTATTTCAATAATGCGAGAGATTTTTGTAATGAGTTTAGCTCATTCTGCAACTAAATTCTGATGATTTTGGTGCAACTTTTTTTGTTCATTTCCGTACAAACTGATATAAGATTACTGATTTGCAACAAATTATCTTCCTTACTTTCCATTAAGACGATACAAATTCCAATTTGTCACATGCTTTTTTGATTTTTTTCGCACGCTCGCACTTACAACCTACAATAGATTTTTCACTTCTTTCTCGACCGCGCTCTCGCTACTTGCTGCTAATGGTATTTCAGCCATTAATGATGACCATCGTTGCTCCGTATCCGTATTCTTTAAACGAAGCATCCTGATACCGCAGTTTCGGGTATTTCTGGTCTAAGGTACGTTTTATTTCGAGGCGGAGGCGGCCGTTCCCAACTCCGTGTATGAATACGATCCGCTTCATCCGGTTGCGGATGGCGCCTTCGAGTGCAATGGTGAAATGTTCCATTTGCGTTTCGAGCATTCCGGCGGGCGTAAGTGTTTTGGGATTGTCCACCAATTGTTCGATGTGCAGATCAACTTCTTCCGTATCATTTACCTGAACTTTTTTCGGAGGTTTGGGCAATGGATGGTCGATTTGTTTTTTTTGTTTTTCAAACTGTATCTGTGCTTCTCGGGCAACATTCTCAATTTCGGCCATCAGATATTCTTCCGAGATGTTGTAAATCAACGCCTTCCCATCAAAATATGCATTTGCTACATAATTGACGGCATCCGTCAGGTAGAACTCATCGATTTTCAGCTCGTAACGCATTGGTTCCTGCGGTAGATAGGCTCCCTTTTTGAAAAAGAGCATTTCAAGACGTATACTGCTTATTGTCTTTAGATTCTCACCGGATATCTGAGTCAGGTGTATGGTAGTTTCGTTTTCGAGCATCCCTGCTTGTATGCCGCGATAGGCGCCCTCGCTGATCATGGCTGCTACATACATGATATAATAGCCGCAATCGTTTACCAAATAGAGGTCGTAAGCTGTCTTACCGTTCTTTTTTCGTTGAGGTATCCAGGCCAGCAGGATATTAACAGAGGTATCAATGTTGGTATCGTCCGGATCGCCTGAAAGATCAATATAGTCAGGAGGCGTTTCTGCCGCCGGCTCAACAGTATGAAACGTTTCAGCAGAAACATCCGTAAATGATGGTTTGGCAGAAACGGAAGTAAACGGTGATGCTTCGGCTTGCGGAACCTCTACCCGCAACAATTGCGATGCGGTTGCCGGAACTTCAAAGCCATCCTCGTTTTCTACGTATACGGTTTTCTGGTCAATGCGGGTGACCACCCCGCCACCTACATCGTTCAGAAATTTTACCCGATCTCCTTTTTTGAATATCATTTGTGTGGGTTGTGGCGGATTCGAACCGTCGGCCCCTACCCTGTCAAGGTAATGCTCTAAACCAACTGAGCTAACAACCCGTTTTCAGACGGCAAAGATAATATATATATGCGGAAGTACTATAATGAGAAACAAAAAAAATCACTACTGTCCGGTAAAAAAATAGAGCAGGGTTAGCCGTCTAATCCTGCTCTTATGATTATCTTTGTACTTGCATACAAACAAAGAATAATCATGCACAAAAGTACACAATTTAACGGACAGCCGCTACTAAACCAGTTATTATTTTTCGTAAGTCGTTCAAAGATAGCGAAAATAGCCCGTAAACACGATGCCGAACGGTATGTAAAGAAATTCAACACGTATCATCACGTTGTGG
>Ga0082212_10001898_pt1 | contig 30708 bp, 32 predicted proteins | sample TergutNt197P3_FD_71548 | JGI IMG/M metagenome (GOLD analysis project Ga0082212, IMG submission 71548) | Neocapritermes taracua P3 segment gut microbial communities from Petit-Saut dam, French Guiana - Nt197 P3 | ecosystem: Host-associated > Arthropoda: Insects > Digestive system > Gut ...
GGCGGTGCCGGAGCCGGGTTCGGTGCGGACGTCGGAACGGCCCGCGGCGCCGGTGCGGCCGTCGAGCAGCGAGGTGTCGTCGGGCAAGGGCTCGGTGCTGTCGTCGGCCCGGGTGAGGGACTCGGGGCCCTCGGCGACGGCGCCGTCGATGGCGACGCCCGCCACGAGGATCGCGGTGGCGACGGCGGCGATGCTGCCCGTGTGCACGGCCCTGACGTGGCGACGCTTGCCGGCGGCGGCCATGGCCTGGCGGCGCTCGGCGCGCGAGAGCAGGGGCTCGGGGGTGGGCAGCGGGGCGACGGACCGACGGCGCTCGGAGCGGCTCATCAGGTGCTGCGCGGTGTGCGTCGCGGGGCCTGCCTGGGTCTCGACGGGCGCGAGCACGGGCTCGAGCACCACGGTCGGGGAGGAGTCCGGAGCCGGGGTGGCGTCCACCGGCGCCGGGGCGGCGTCCGCGACGGCCGGCGCGGGGTCGCACGTCGGGACGCCTGCGGAGACGGGGGCGAACGGGTGGCGGGACACGGCGCGCGGCGTGTACGCGCGGCGCCTCACCGGGGGTTCGAGGGGCTCCTGGGGGACCGGGGGAGCGTCGGCCTCCGCCGTCTGCTCCGTGGGTCGGCGCAGCGAGGCGCGAGTCGGGTACTGCTGCGGCATGGACCTGGGCCTCGTGTCGGCGGAGGGGACCCGCCGACAGTAGGTGGGGTGCTCAGATCACGGAACGGCAACGGCGCAAATTGGTTCATGTCCTGGTCGTTACCGAGTGCGTGATCGACGTCTCGCGGACGGTCAGATCCCGCCGTCGGGCGGGACCTGACCGTGGGGGCGTCGATACGCTGCAGGGGTCGCGGTGTCACGACGGGGTGACGCCGCACGCTCCTGCTCGGTCAGGCCGTGCGCGTGATGCGCACCCGCCACTCGACCGGACCCTCGGTGAGGAACTCGGTCTCGATCGGCGCGCGCTGGGACAGCTGCGCGAGCATCGGCAGCGGGGCGTGCGGCGCGACGATGACGAGCGACCCGCCGGCCGGGATCTGGTCGAACGCCCCGAACACCGCGCCGTGGCGCACGGCGTGCGGGATGTCGCGGACGTCGAGGACGGGCGCCTCGGTGTCGTGCTCACCGCACCCGCACGACCCGCCGGCGGGGGCTGCGGCAGGGGCGGACTTCAGGATCTCGACGGGCTCGCTCACGGTGTGCTCCTTCACGGCGACGACGGGGTCTGACCCCGATTAAAGCGGATCGTACTCCGACTTATCTGTGCGCCGACCGTCAGTCCACCCGCACGTGCACCTCGGAGAACCCGCCCGCCGGGTAGGGGGCCCGCACGGGCGGCGCCGCGGGGTCGAGGGCGATGCCCGACGTCGCGGCGAGCAGCTCCTGCGTGACCACCTGGAGCTCGAGGCGCGCGAGCGGTGCGCCCGGGCAGTCGTGGATGCCGGCGCCGTAGAGCAGGTTGGAGGCGGCGTTGCGCTCGGGCGCGTACTCGTCCGGGTCGCCGAACACCGCCTCGTCGCGGTTGGCCGACGCCCACAGGATCGTGAGCTTGTCGCCCTTCTCGAACCGCCGCCCGGCCAGCTCGGTGTCCTGCGCGACCACCCGCCGGTTGGCGATGAGCGGCGGGTCCATGCGCAGCAGCTCGTCGGTGGCCGCGTAGATCTTCTCGGGCTGGGACCGCAGCTCGGCCTGCAGGTCCGGGCGCTCCGCGAGCAGGTGCACGATGATCCCGACCGACGCCGCGATCGTGCCGAGCTCGCCCACCGTCCAGTTGCGGATGATCGAGACGAGCTCGTCGTCGGTGAGCGGGCGGCCGTCGACCGTCTCGGCCAGCAGCTGGGTGGTGAGGTCGTCGGGCACGGGCTCGCCCGCCTGCGCCAGCCGGCGGCGCTCGTGGAGCAGGCCCGTGATGTACCCGTCGAACTGCTCGGCGACGGCGCCGATGCGCACACGGTCGCCCGAGAGCGTCGCGGCGCGCGACTCCTGGTTCCACGCGCGCAGCGGCTCGTGCAGGTGGGCGGGCCAGCCCAGGTACCCGGCCTGCGCCTCCATGGCGAACGGCTCGGCGAGCGCAGACATGACCTCGGCCGAGCCGCCGCGGGGCAGCGCGGCCACGAGCGCCCGCGCGATCGCGCGGCAGGTGGGCTCGAACGCCGCGACGACGTCGTCCGTGTAGTACTTGTCGACGATGGCGCGGAACACCGTGTGGTCGGGCGGGTCCATGCCGTTGGGGACGGCGACATGGGCCGACACGTAGTTGGAGAACGTGTCCGGCTCGGCCAGCACGCGCGCGACGTCGGCGTGCTTGAAGAGCGACCAGCCCAGGTAGTCGCTGTGGGCCACGGGGCAGCGCCCGCGCAGCGCGTCGTAGGCGGCGACCTGGTCGGTCAGGACCTCGGAAGAACGCGGGTCCCAGGTGGCGTCATCGTTCGAGAGCGGCATGCCCTCAGCCTGCAACGATGCCGGCCCCAGCGCTATGCAGACGTACGACACACAGGTCGGGCTCGACGAACGGCCGCAGGCCCACCTGCACGGCCCCGCCGTCGCGCGCGCGGGCGGCCAGCCCTTCGGCCAGGCCCAGGTGCACCTGGCACACCACCTGCGGGTGGGCCTGCGCCGCCGAGCGGAACGGGCACGTGTGCAGGGCGAGGTCCTCGCCGTCGGGCTCCGGGCCGAACCCGAGGCGGGCGAACACGTCGGCGACCGCGCTGCGGGCGTCCGTGACGGGGGCCGGCAGGCGCTCGGCCCAGCGGCGGCCGGCGGCGCGCGCGGCGTCGGGCCGTGCGGCGTCGGGGGAGGCGAGAGCCTCGGCGAGCGCGCCGATCATCTCCTCGCGCGCCTCGTCGACGCCGGGCCCCGGCGTGGGGGCGTCGTCGACCAGCGCGTAGTGGACGGCGGGCCGCCCGCGGCGGGCGGCGCGGCGGGTCTCGCGCGCGACCAGTCCGGCCTCCTCGAGCAGGTCGAGGTGGAAGCGGACGGTGGTGACGTGCAGGCCGAGCTCCGCGGCGAGGGTCTGGGCGGTGGGCGCGTCGTCGGCGGCACGCAGCACGTCGAGCACGCGCAGCCGCACCGGCGAGGCGAGCGCCGCGTGGACGCCGGGGTCGAGCGTGTCCTCCGTCATAGTTAGAAACTACCAGTCTCCGTTATATTCGCGGCATGTCGAAGAGCGGGCGCGTGCCGCGGGGGCGGGTCGCCGTCCTGCTGCTGGCCATGGTGGCCGCGCTCTCCGGTCTCGACGCCGCCCTGCTGCGGCTCGGCGTCGCGGCCCCCGTGCGCTCCGACGGTCTCGCCGACGCCCACGGCGTCCTCATGGTCTTCGGGTTCCTCGGCACCGCGATCACCCTCGAGCGCGCCGTCGCGCTGCGCTCCGGCGCCGCCGACCGCTCCCGCGCCTGGTGGGGGTACGCCGCCCCCGTCGCCGCCGGCCTCGGGTCGCTGCTGCTGGTCGCGCAGGTGGCCGGCGCGCCGCTGCCCGGCGGGCGCGCGCTGCCGGGCGGCGCGTGGGTCGCCTCGATGGGCGTCTTCGCCGCCATCTACCTCGCCGTCTGGCGCCGCCAGCAGTCCTACGCCGTGCTGGTGCAGCTGCTCGGTGCGCTCGCGGGCGTCGGCGGCGCGGCCCTGTGGGCGCGCGGCTTCGAGGTGGCCCAGATCGTGCCCTGGTGGGCGGGGATGCTGGTGCTCACCATCATGGGCGAGCGCCTCGAGCTCGCCCGCATCGCGTTCCTCGCCGGGGCCACCGAGGCCCGTGTGCTCGCCGAGTCCGGCGCCGTCGTCGTCGCCCTGGTGGCCACGCTGCTCGCCCCCGCCTGGGGCTACCCGCTGCTCGGGCTCGCGCTCGGCGCGCTCGTGGTGGACGTCGCGGTGCACGACGTCGCGCGGCGGACCGTCCGCGCCACCGGCCTGGTGCGCTTCGTGGCCGTCTGCATGCTCGCCGGCTACGCGTGGGCGCTGGTCGCCGCGCTCGTCTGGGTGGTGCACGGCCCCGTGCTCGCGGGCTTCGGGTACGACGTCGTGGTCCACTCGCTGACCATCGGGTTCGTGATGTCGATGATCCTGGCGCACGCCCCCGTGATCGTGCCCGCCATCGTGCGGCGCCCGCTGCCGTACCACCCGGTCATGTGGGCCGTCTGGGGCGTGCTCCAGGGCGGGCTGCTGGTGCGGGTGCTCTCTGCCGCCCGCGGGGCCGTCGGCGCGTGGCAGCTGGGCGGCAGTGTGTCCGTGGTGGCGCTCCTCGCGTTCTTGGTGGTGACGGTGACGCTCGTGTCCGGAGGTCTCGACAAGCTCGACCGCCGTGCGGCAGACCGCCGTGCGGCAGACACCGGGAGGGACCGTGGCTAGGCGTCGCTCCCGCACCGACCGCATGACCACGTTCTGGCTCGTGGCCGCCGTCGTCGTCGCGGCGCTCGCGGTGCTGGCCCGCGGGGTGCTGCCGCAGCCGCTGTGGACCACCATCCACGTGGTCACCCTGGGCGTGCTCACCAACGGGATCCTCCAGTGGTCCTGGTACTTCGCCAAGGCGCTGCTGCACCTGCCGCCCGACGACGCCCGCTCCGGCCGCCACGCGTTCCGCCGCTCGATCGCCTTCAACGTCGCGCTGCTCGGGCTCGTCGCCTCGATGTGGACCTCCAGCACGAGGGGCACCGTCGTGTTCGCGGGGCTCGTCGGCGCCGTGATCGCCTGGCACGGGTGGGACATGCTGCGCGCCGCCCGCGGGCGGTTCGCGTCCCGGTTCGCCGTCGTGGTCCGGTACTACGTGGTCGCCTCGGCGTTCCTCGTGGTCGGGTGCGTGCTGGCGGGATTCCTCACCGTCGCCATGTTCTCCCGGTCCGCGCCCGCATGGCTGCTGTCCGCCCGCGACGACCTCACGCTCGCTCACGCCCTGGTCAACGTGGGCGGCTGGGTGGGTCTGTCGATCGCCGGCACCGTGGTGACCCTCGGGCCCACCATGCTGCGCACGCCGATGGCGCCCGGTGCGGTCACGCGCTCGCTGCGCGCCCTGCCCGTGCTCGCCGGCGGCATCGCCGTCGCCGGGCTCGCCGCCGCCCTCGGCTGGACGCCCGGCATCGGCATCGGGCTGCTCGCGTTCGCGGCCGGGCTGGCCGACGGCGTGGCCGTGCCGCTGATCCTCGCCGCCCGCGCCAAGGGCGTGCGCGGGTACGCGCCCTGGACCATGGCGTCCGGGCTCGGCTGGACCGTGGTGTGCCTCGCCGCCGTGGCGCTGCACGCCTTCACCGCCCCCGACGGCACCGCCCTGCGCGACGCCGACCTCGCCTGGCTCGCCGTGCTCGGCGCGGGCGGCGTCGGCCAGGTGTTCGTCGGGGCGCTCACCTACCTGATGCCCGTCGTCGTGGGCGGGGGCCCCGACGCCGTGCGTCAAGGCATGGCCGTGCTCGAGGCGGCGTCACCCGCCCGTGTGGCCGTGCGCCAGGCGGCCGTGGCGCTCCTCGCCGTCACGGCCGCCTCCGGCGGCGAGCTGCGCACCGTGCTCTGGCTGCTGGTCGTCGCATGCTTCGCCACCGACGTCGTGCTCTTCGCGAAGTCCGGGGCCACGCAGGCACGCGCCAAGCGGGCCCGCCTCGCGGCAGCCGGACCCGCGCCCGAACCGCCCACCGCCACCGGGCTCATGCCCACCGCCCTTCCCCGGAGGCCACAGTGACCGACGCCCGCCCCACCGGACCCCGGCCCCTGCCCGGCCAGGAGGGCACGCCCGTGTCCCGCGCCGGCGCCGCCGTCGTGGGGATCGTCGTCGTGGTGGTGGTCGCGCTGGCTGCGCTGCTGGTGCGCCCGGCGCTCGCGGAGGACCCTTCCGGCCCGGGCGCCGCGACCGCGACGCCCGCCGCCGCGTCCGCCCAGGTCACGCCCACCGGCCACACCACCGAGGTGACCCTCAAGGTCAAGGGGATGGCGTTCACGCCGCCGGTCATCCAGGTGCCGGCGGGCGACCGCCTCAAGGTCACGCTCGTCAACACCGGCGACCAGCGGCACGACCTCGTCTTCGCCAACGGCGCGTCGATCGAGCCGCTCGCCCCGGGGGCCACGGGCACGGTCGACGTCGGCGTGATCGGCGCGGACCTCGACGGCTGGTGCTCCCTGCCGGGCCACCGCCAGATGGGCATGCAGGTGCACGTGCACGTCACGGGCGCCGCGGCCACGGCGAGCCCGGCGCCGTCGGACGCCGCGAGCGCCATGCCCGGCATGGACATGCCGGGCATGGACATGAGCGGCGGCACCGCGGCCGCGGGCGCCGCCCCCACGATGGCCGAGCTGGCCCAGACCGCCGAGGCGACCCCGGCGCACCCCGCCGAGCTGGCGCCGCTGGACTCCTCGACGGTGCACAGCTACACGTTCACGGTCACGGAGCAGCGGGACCCGGTGGCGCCCGGCCGCACGCGCACGGTCTGGACGTACAACGGCACGCAGCCCGGCCCGACCCTGCACGGACGGGTCGGCGACACCTTCCACATCACCCTCGTGAACAAGGGCTCGATGGGCCACTCCATCGACTTCCACGCGGGCGAGGTGGCACCCGACGTGCCGATGCGCACCATCGACCCCGGCCAGAGCCTCGAGTACACCTTCACCGCGAACCGCGCGGGCGTGTGGATGTACCACTGCTCCACGATGCCGATGTCGCAGCACATCGCCAACGGCATGTTCGGGGCCGTCGTCATCGAGCCCGACGGCCTGCCCGCCGTCGACCACTCCTACGTGCTGGTCCAGTCCGAGGTGTACCTGGGCGCGGACGGCCAGCCCGCCGACGCCGCCAAGGTCGCCGCCATGACGCCCGACGTCGTCGCGTTCAACGGGCGCGCCTTCCAGTACGACGCCCACCCGCTCACCGCCAAGGCCGGTCAGCGGGTGCGGTTCTGGGTGCTCGACGCCGGGCCCAACCTGGGGCTGTCGTTCCACGTGGTCGGAGCCCAGTTCGACACCGTGTGGCAGGAAGGCGCGTACTCCGTCTACCGGGGACGCTCCACCGACGGCATCACGCAGGGTGTGACCGGGGCGCAGGTGCTGAGCCTGGGCGCTGCGGAGGGCGGCTTCGTCGAGCTGGTTCCGCCCGAGCCGGGGAGGTACTCGTTCGTGAACCACCAGATGTCGCTCGCCGAGAAGGGGGCGCACGGGGTGCTGCAGGTCTCGCCCTGAGGCCGGCGGCGGTCGGCGCCCTGCCCCGAGAAGGAGCGGAGCACCGTCGGGTCATGCCGCGATCTCGTCGTGGACGAGCTCGTCGTGCACCACGACGCCCGTGCGAACGAGCGGCACCGGGTTCTCGATGATGTCGCCGACGGGGCAGTGCGCCTCGATGAACTCCGCGAAGCGCTCGACCTCGGCCTGCGAGGCGTCCGTCTCGAAGTGCATCCGGTAACGGATCTCGGAGAAGCCGTTGCGGACGTTCGGGTCCTTGCCGAGGAACCCGTCGGTGTCGAGGTCGCCGTCCACCTCGACGTGGAACCCGCTCAGGTCGATGCCCTGGCTCTTCGCGAACGCGAACGCGACGATCGTCTGGCAGGCGCCGAGGGCCCCGAGGACGGCCTCGACCGGCGTCATGGCGGTGTCGGTGCCGCCGAGCATGGGCGGCTCGTCGATCACCATGCTGAACCCGCGGGACTTGGCCTCGACTCGCATGCCGCCGTCGATCTTGCGGACGTTGGCGGAGAACGTGAGCTTCATGGGTCTGCTCCTTCACAGGCTCGCACCGGACCTCGTCGCCCGGCGTCTCTGGCCGCATCCTTGCGTGCGGCGCCGGCGGTGCAAACGGTTGCGGCCTGCGGCGATGCCGTTCGTGACGCGCAGCGCTCGGACCTCGTGGTGCCTCGTGGCCTCGGCGCTCCCATGGGTGCTTCAGGTCTCGCCCTGAACCTGAGAGCATGCGTCGCATGACCCTGCGTCGTGGCCGGGCGTCGAGCGCGCTGGTCATCGTTGTCGGCGTGCTCGCGCTCGCGGGATGCGTCGGCGCACCCCGCTCCGACGGCCCGCTCCGGTTCGTCTCCGACGGGCCGTCTCGTGTGTGCGTGCCGTCGCCCGATGACGGCGCAGTCGCTTTCGGTGTCAACCTACCGAGCAACCTCCCCGACGGGCTCGTCGTCGAGGCGGTCGAGCTGCTGCACCCCGACGGTGTCACAGTGGGTTCCGTCTACGCGATGCCGGTCACGATCGATCACCGGTTCATGGCCGACGCGTACCCGCCCGTCGCCCAGTTCAGTGACGCCTGGGTGCGGTCGACGCCAGCCCTCGATCACGAACTGCCAGAGGCTGAGGCGGTCGACCTTGTCCTCGAGACCCGGTCCAGCGGCACTGGTTCGTTCGACGGCGTGTGGGTCAGATACCGCGCCGACGGACGGGAGTACGTCGCGACCTGGCCCGAAGGGCTGAAGGTCGGGTCCGGAGCGTGTGACGTGTGACTCCCGGGCGCCGGGGGACCCTCCGGTAGCCTTGCTGGTCATGGCCCCCCACAACTCCCTCGCGGACGCGCGCGTCGCCGTCGTCGGCGCGGGGCGCATGGGCCGTGCGGTCGCCGCCGCGCTGCGTGCCGCGGGGGTCGCCGTCGACGGGCCGCTGGGTCGTGGGGCCCCCGCGGAGGGCGCCGACGTCGTCCTGCTGGCCGTCCCGGACAAGGCCTTCGCGGACGCCGCGGCGCACGTCGCGAAGGGCCCGTACGTCGGCCACCTGTCGGGCGCCACCACCCTCGCCCCGCTGCAGGGCCACCGCGCGTTCAGCCTGCACCCGCTGATGACCGTCACCGCCGAGGGAGCCGCGTTCGAGGGCGTCCCCGCCGCGACCGCCGGTGCCGACGACGACGCCCTCGCCGTCGCCCGCGACCTCGCGCGCACCCTCGGCATGGTCCCCTTCGACGTCGCCGACGCCGACCGCGTCGCCTACCACGCCGCCGCCTGCATCGCCTCGAACTACCTGGTCACGCTCGAGGCGCTCGCCGAGCGCCTGGCCGCCACGGCCGGCGTCGGGCGGGAGGCGCTGGTGCCCCTGGTGCGCGCGACGGTCGAGAACTGGGCGCGGCTCGGGCCGCGCGACGCCCTCACCGGGCCGGTCGCCCGTGGCGACGAGGCGACCGTGGCCGCCCAGCGCGCCGCGGTGAATGAACGCGCGCCCGAGGCTGTTGGACTGTTCGACGCCCTGACGCAGGGCACGCGGGACCTGGCGGGAGAAGGAGAAGCATGAGGGTTGTCCGGACCGTGGCCGAGCTGCGGGAGGCGCTCGGCCCGCACCGCGAGGCCGGGGAACGCATCGGGCTGGTGCCCACGATGGGGGCGCTGCACGAGGGCCACCTGTCGCTGGTGCGCGCCGCCCGCGAGGCCTCCGACGTCGTCGTGGTGTCCGTGTTCGTCAACCCCACGCAGTTCAACGACCCCGCGGACCTCGCGGCGTACCCGCGCACCGAGGACGCCGACGTCGCGCTCGCCGCGTCCGCCGGGGCGGACCTCGTCTTCGCGCCCGAGCCCGCCGAGATGTACCCCCACGGCTACGCCACTACCGTCACCGTGCGCGGCCCGGTCACCGAGTCGCTCGAGGGCGCGAAGCGCGGCGTCGGGCACTTCGACGGCGTCGCCACCGTGGTCACCAAGCTGCTGCTCGCCGTCGGCCCCGACGCCGCCTGGTTCGGGGCCAAGGACGCCCAGCAGGTCGTGGTCGTGCGTCGCGTCGTGGCCGACCTCGGCATCCCCGTCCGGATCGAGGTGGGCCTCACGGTCCGCGAGGCCGACGGGCTGGCGATGTCGAGCCGCAACGTGCGCCTCGGCCCTGAGGACCGCGTGCGCGCCCTGGCCTTGTCCCGCGCGCTGCGCGCCGTCCAGACCGCCGTCGACGACGGTACCGACGCCGCCGCTGCCCGGGACGCCGGCCTCAAGGAGCTCGCCGCCGACGGCATCGAGCCCGAGTACCTGGCGCTGGTCGACCCGGCGACGCTCGAGCCCGTGACCGTGGTCGACCGCCCCGCCCTCGCCCTCGTGGCCGCGTACGTCGGAACCGTCCGGCTGATCGACAATATGACTGTGACACCCGCACCGACCGGAGCCCTCTGATGCAGCGCACCATGCTGAAGTCGAAGATCCACCGCGCCACCATCACCGGCAGCGACCTGCACTACGTCGGCTCGATCACCGTCGACGCCGACCTGCTCGACGCCGCCGACATCCTCGAGCACGAGCAGGTCGCCGTCGTGGACGTCGACAACGGCGCGCGCTTCGAGACGTACACGATCGCCGGCGAGCGCGGCAGCGGCACCATCCAGGTCAACGGCGCCGCCGCCCGGCTGGTGCACTCCGGCGACACCATCATCGTCATCTCGTACGGGCAGTACGACGCCGCCGAGCTCACGACCTACGAGCCGCGCGTCGTCCACGTGGAGCGCGGCACCAACCGGGTGATCCAGGTGGACGACGCCGTCGCGACGCTGCTCGACAGCCCGCTCGCATGAGCGCGCAGCCCGCACGGACCGCGCGCAAGCGGGCGACGCCTCCGTCGCTGGCCGCCCGGGCCGCGGCGGGGGAGAAGCTCGTCATGGTCACGGCCTACGACTTCCCGGCCGCGCGCGCCGCCGAGAAGGCGGGCGTCGACATCGTGCTGGTCGGCGACTCCGGCGCCCAGGTGCAGCTCGGCTACGACTCCACCGTGCCCGTGTCGCTCGACGAGATGCTGGTGCTCGCCAAGGCCGTGCGCCGTGGCACGACGACGGCCCTCGTGGTGGTCGACCTGCCGTTCGGCTCCTACGAGGTGTCGGACGAGCAGGCGATTGCGACGTCCGTCCGGTGCGTCAAGGAGGCCGGGGCCGACGCCGTGAAGCTCGAGGGCGGCGGCCGCATGGCCACCGCGCGCATCCGCGCGATCACCGACGCCGGCATCCCCGTCATGGGGCACGTGGGCCTGACCCCGCAGACGGCCGTGGCGCTCGGCGGCTTCTCGGCCCAGGGCCGCACCGTCGAGGCCGCGCGCCGCGTGCTGCACGACGCGCTCGCCGTCCAGGAGGCCGGCGCGTTCTCCCTGGTGCTCGAGGCGATCCCGTCCGACCTCGCCGCCGTGATCCACCCACGCCTGCACATCCCGGCGATCGGGATCGGCGCGGGCAGCGACGTCGACGGCCAGGTGCTGGTGCTGCACGACCTGCTCGGCCTGACGGAGGGCCACGCCGCCAAGTTCGTCAAGCGGTACGCGAGCGTGCTCGACGCGATGACGGACGGCATCGCCGCCTACGCCGCCGAGGTCCGCTCGGGCGCCTACCCGGCCCCCGAGCACGGCTACGCGATGCCCGACGGCGTGCTGGACGCGCTCGAGGGCTGACGCCCACCCACGACGCCCACACGCGCGCCCACCCACCGAGACCGGACAAAGGGGACTTGACGTCCCCGACATACTGTCCCGCGTGTCATACGCCGTCATCGGAGCCGGCCCCTCGGGACTCGCCGCCGCACGCAACCTGCAACGCCTCGGCATCGCCTGGCAGGGGTACGAGCTGGCGTCGGGCGTGGGCGGCCTGTGGGACATCGATGCGCCGCGCAGCACTGTCTACGAGTCGGCGCACCTGATCTCGTCGAAGACGACGACGCAGTTCGCCGAGCACCCGATGCGCGACGACGTCGCCGACTACCCGTCGCACCGCGAGCTGCTCGCGTACTTCGACGACTTCGCCGACCGGTTCGACCTCAAGAGCGGGTACCGCTTCGACACCGAGGTCACGCGCGTGGAGCCCGCGCCGTTCGGCGGCTGGGACGTCACCTCCGTCGGCCCCGACGGCGAGCGTACGGAGCGGCACGACGGCGTGCTGGTGGCCAACGGCACCCTTGCGGAGCCGAACGTGCCCACCTTCGAGGGCGGCATGTTCGCCGGCGAGCTCATGCACACGAGCGCCTACAAGTCCGGGACGCAGCTGGCCGGCAAGCGGGTGCTCATCGTCGGGGCTGGCAACAGCGGCTGCGACATCGCGGTCGACGCCGTGCACCACGCCGCCTCCGTCGACCTGTCGGTGCGGCGCGGCTACCACTTCGTGCCCAAGTACGTGCTGGGCCGCCCCGCGGACACCCTCAACCAGGGCCGCCCGCTGCCCGCCCGCATCAAGCAGGCCGTCGACGGGCGCCTGCTCAAGCTGTTCACGGGCGACCCGGTGCGCTTCGGCTTCCCCGCCCCGGACCACAAGATCTACGAGTCGCACCCCGTGGTGAACTCGCTGGTGCTGCACCACCTGGGCCACGGCGACCTCGCCGTGCGCGCCGACGTCGAGCGGTTCGACGGCGACGACGTCGTCTTCCGGGACGGCACGCGCGGCACGTACGACGTCGTCGTGCTCGCGACCGGCTACCGGCTGCACTACCCGTTCCTGGACCCGGCTCTGCTCCGGTGGCGGGCGCCGGCGGCCCCGGACCTCTACCTCAACGTCTGGAACCCGGACCACCCCACGCTGTTCGTGCTGGGCATGATCGAGGCGTCCGGCATCGGGTGGCAGGGCCGCTACGAGCAGGCCGAGCTCGTGGCCACCTACCTGCGGGCCCGCATCCAGGCGCCCGTCGCGGCCGCCGCGTTCGAGGAGCGCGCCCGCGGCCCCCGCCCGGACCTGAGCGGCGGGTACCGCTACCTGGGCCTGGAGCGCATGGCCTACTACGTCAACAAGGACGCGTACCGGCGCGCGGTCCGCCGGGAGGTCGGGCTGCTGGCCAAGGACCTCGAGAGGGCCGAGCAGGGGGCGGCCGCGTGAACGTCGACGACCTGCGCATCGCGTTCAGCGACGGCTCGCTCACCACGCTCAAGGTGGTGGTGGGCGCGATCCTTTTCGGCATCGCGCTCGACACGCCGCTCTCGGCCTTCGCCGCCGCGATCCGCCGGCCCGTCGTGATCGGCATCGGCGTCGTCGCGCAGTTCCTGCTCCTGCCGGCGCTCACGTTCCTGCTCACCCTGGCGCTGCACGTGCAGGGCTCGGTGGCGCTCGGCATGATCCTGGTGGCCTGCTGCCCGCCGGGCAACGTGTCGAACATCCTCACGCACCGGGCGCGGGGCGACGTCGCCCTGTCGGTGTCGATGACGTCCGTGGGCAACGTGCTCGCGATCGTGCTCATGCCGCTCAACTTCGCGTTCTGGGGGCGGCTGCACCCGACGGGCGGGCCGATCCTCGACCGGCTCGGCTCGCAGGTGGACCTCTCCGTCGGGTCGATGCTCGGGGAGATCGCGCTGGTCATCCTCGTGCCGTTCGCGGCGGGGATCACCATCGCCCGGCTGTGGCCGCGGGTCGCGCGGGTGGGGCGGCGCATCGTCGGGCCGGTGTCGTTCCTGGCGCTCGGCGCGGTGATCGCCGTGGGCGTCGCCAAGAACTGGGACATCTTCGTGCACCACCTCGGCGTGGTGCTGGTCGCCGTGCTGCTGCACGACGCGCTCGCGCTCGCGATCGGCTACGCCATCGCGCGGGCCACGCGCCTGCCGGGGCCGAGCACCAAGGCCATGACGTTCGAGGTCGGCATCAGGAACGCCGGCCTCGGGCTGCTGCTGGTCTTCTCCTTCTTCGGCGGGCTGGGCGGCATGGCCCTGGTCGCGGCGTGGTGGGGTATCTGGGACATCGTCGCGGGACTCGCCGTGGCGCAGACGTGGCGGGCACGGTCCGCCCGACGGGAGGTAGTCACCGCATGAAGGTGCTGGTCACCGGGGGGAACGGGTTCCTCGGCTCGTCCGTCGTCAAGGGCCTGGCCGCGTCGGGCCACGACGTCGTCAGCGCCGACCTGCGCATCCCCGCGCACTGCGTGCCGGGCGTGCGGCACGTGGTCGCCGACGTCACCGACCGCGACGGCGTCGCGGCGACGGTGGGGGAGGCCAAGCCCGACGTCGTGGTGCACCTGGCCGCGATCGTGACACCGGGCCGCCGCCCGGACCGCGTGCGGGAGCGCGCCGTCGACGTCGGCGGCTCGCGCAACGTGCTCGCGGCGTGCGTGGAGCACGGGGTGCGGCGCCTGGTCGTCTCCTCGTCGGGCGCCGCCTACGGCTACCACCCCGACAACCCGGCCTGGATCACCGAGGACCAGCCCGTGCGAGGCAACCGCGAGTTCGCGTACAGCGACCACAAGGGCCAGGTCGAGGCGATGCTCGCGCAGGCACGTACCGACCACCCCGAGCTGGAGCAGGTGGTGCTGCGCATCGGCACGATCCTGGGCGAGACCGTCGACAACCAGATCACGGCCCTGTTCAGGGCCCGCCGCCTCATCAAGATCGCCGGGTCCAAGAGCCCGTTCGTGTTCGTGTGGGACGCCGACGTCGTGGCGATCATCGAGCGGGCCGTCACCGGGGACGTCACGGGGATCTTCAACGTCGCCGGCGACGGCGCCCTGACCGTCGACGAGATCGCCGCCCGGCTCGGCAAGGACGTGCTCACCGTCCCGGAGCCGGTGCTGCGGCGCGTGCTCGCCGTCGGGCGGAGGCTTCGGGTCACGCCCTACGGGCCGGAGCAGACGCGGTTCCTGCAGTACCGGCCCGTGCTGGCCAACGCCCGCCTCAAGGAGGTGTTCGGGTACACGCCGTCGCGCACGTCCGCGGAGGCGTTCGAGGCCTGGGCGGCGGCCCGGGCCTGACGCCCGTCAGCGCGCGACGTCGAGCACGAGCTTCTGGATCCCGTTCGCGTAGACCTCGTGCTCGGCGACGGTGAGCTTCTTGGCGTCGACGTCGGACTCGCTGTACAGGCGGCGGCCGGCGCCCAGCAGCACCGGGAACACCAGCAGGTGGTAGCGGTCGATCAGGCCGGCGTCGCTGAGGCCGTGGTTGAGGGTCAGGCTGCCGTGCACGATGATCGGCCCGCCCTCGGTGCTCTTGAGGGCGGCGACGTCCTCGAGGGTGCGCAGGATGGCGGTCTCGCCCCAGTCGGCCACCAGGTCACCGTCCTCGAGCGTCGACGACACGACGTACTTGGGCATCACCTTGTAGCCGCCGAACTCGGCCATGCCCGGCCACACGGGCGCGAAGGCCTGGTAGCTGGCACGGCCGAGCAGCATGGCGGAGGCCTCCTCCTGCTCGCGGCCCTTGAGCTCGTAGGCCTCGGGCAGGAAGTCGAGGTTCTTGAACGTCCAGCCGGCGTTGCGGTAGCCCGTCTCGCCGCCGGGGGCCTCGGCCACGCCGTCGAGCGAGACGAAGGCGGAGCTGATGAGGGTGCGCATGGTTCTCCTTCAGGTCAGGCGAGCGCGGCGGTGAGCCACTGCTGCCAGGCGGCGTCCGCCGCGTCGGGCGACGCGGGGACGAAGAGGTGGTGGAACATCAGGGCGAGCCCGTCCGCGACGAAGAACGCGTAGAGGCCGTCGGCGGTGCGGACCTTGACCCGGTCGGCGTCGGACCAGGTGACCTCGCCGTCGAGCGCCGGGACGCCGTCGGGCGTGGCGCGGGCCCGCGAGCCGACGGGGGCGTCACCGTCGAGGTCGAGCGCGCGGACGACGGCGGCGCGCAGCTCGTCGGCGGTGCGTTCCGGGGCGGGCACGGCGCCGAACACGGGCACCCCGGTGCGGCCGGCGAAGTGCTCGAGGTACTCGCGCAGCGTGTCGAGGTGCAGGGGCCAGCCGCGGCGCAGGGCGTCGTACTCGTCGGCCCAGTCGTCACCGAGCATCCCGGAGTGCACCACGCGCAGCACCGTGCTGCCCTGGCCGCGGCCCTCGACCAGGTACTCGAAGGCCATGAACCGACCGTCGGCGCGGCGCGCGGTGCGGGTGGCGAAGCGGCGCCCGGGCTCGTAGGCGGTCACGACGGCGTCCTCCGCCTGGCCGCCGGCGGTCATGCGGGCGACGCCGCTCTCCCGGGGCTCGACGTCGTTGCGCCCCATGAACCAGGAGTCGATGCCGGGGCCGCTGGCGACGGCGTCCCACACCTGGTCGGGGGTGGCCGGCAGCGTCACCTCGAACGGCAGCTCGAACTCGTGCGGCATCAGTGCTCCTGCGGGGTGCCGGGGACCTGGTGGAGAGCCACGACGACGCGGTGCGTGCGCCCGTCGGGGGCTGACTCATCGTGGTACCGCCCGACCAGGTCCGCCACGGCGGCGGAGAGCTCCTCGACGAACGCGGACCGGTCGGCCGGGTTCGCGAACCGCACCTGGGCGTCGATGCCGAACGTGGCGACGCGCCGGTGCGCGCGGGCGGCGCCCGTGACGAGCGCGCCCACCTCCTGCACCAGCCGCGCGCCGAGCGCCACGAGCCACCGGGCCGAGAGCTGGTCAGGGGAGCGGGACGGGTCGGGGCTCACGGCGGCGAGCGCCAGCGGCGAGATGACGTAGGAGCGCGCGGTGGCGCGGTAGACGCGCTCGGTGAGGTTGCCCCGGCGCCGCTCCTCGGCGAGCTCGACCAGGCCGTGCCGCTCGAGCTCCTTGAGGTGGTAGTTGACCTTCTGGCGGGGCAGTCCCAGGCGGACGGCGAGCGCGGCGGCGGAGCCCGGTTCGGACAGGGAGGCCAGGATCCGGGCCCGCAGGGGGTCCAGGGAGGCCTCCGCGGCGGCGGGCTCCTCGATGACGGCGAGGTCGAGCATGACAGGAGCATCCTCCCGGACAAGAATTCTTGTCAAGAAGGATGCCCCTGTCCGGGAGGACTAGGCGACCCGGCGCACCCACCAGAAGCAGAACGCCGCGAGCAGCACCGCCAGCGCCGCGAAGATCCCGGCCTCGTGCCACTGCAGGGTCCAGAACCGGGACTCGGGCTGGTACAGCACCTGCTGGACCAGGTGCTGCGACGTGAGCCACTGACGGCACGCGTCGATGCTGGTGTCGGGCCCGCACTGGGTCGAGCTCACCGCCGGGTGGAACAGCTGGCCGCCCGGCAGGAGCACCCGGCTCGACAGCACCCACCCGTGCAGGTCGTCGGTGTTCGCGTCGATCGTCATGGTGCCGCCCGGCACGATGCCGATCCCGCCGAGGTGCTCGACGTCGAGGGCGCGGGTCAGGGTCACGGGTGCGACCAGCACCCGCCGCACCCACTGCGTCATCGTGAACAGCAGCGCGGCGTAGATGCCGAGCGTCGCCGCCATCGCCGGGACGGTGCGGCGGATCATGAGCCCGAGCGTGACGCCGAGCACGAAGGCGAAGAGTGCGTAGGCGACCGGGACCACGCCGCGCGCGGCGAAGACGCTGGGCGCGACGCGCTCGGCGTCGATCGTGTCGACGTGGTGGGCCCAGGCCGTCACGGCCCAGCTCAGCAGCCCGGCCGCGCCCGCCGCCGACGCCCCGACCACGGCGAGCTTGGTGGCCAGCCACCGGTCGCGCGTCACCGACTGGGTCCACGCGACCCGGTGGGTGCCCGCCTCGAGCTCGCGAGCGACCAGCGGAGCGCCCCAGAACACGCCGAGCAGCGGCGGCACGACGATGACGATCAGGCCGGCGAACGTCTGCAGCACGCCGTTGAGCCCGGTGCCCGCCGCGGCCTGGAACGCCGCGACGGCCTGCGAGCAGCTGTGCCCGCACGTGGCGAGGCCCAGCGAGGAGTAGGAGCGGGCCAGGCTCAGCCCGCTGACCAGCAGCGCGACGCCGAGCGCTCCGAGCGCCACGGCCGTCACCCAGGCCTGGGTGCGCAGCTGGCGCCACGTCGTCCAGATCATCGGGTCACCTCCAGGACGGGATCGGGCGTCGCGGCGCCCTGGCTCAGGTAGGCCAGCACGAGGTCCTCGAGGCCGATCTGCTCCACGACGACGGCGGGGTCGGCGGGCGCGTCGCCGCGCACCACGAGGGTGGACTGCCGGTCGGTGTGGCTCTGCTCGATCACCTCGAGGCCGGGCGGCAGCTCGGCGGCGGCCGCGCGGGGCGCCACCAGCCGGTGGTGCGCGGCGAGCAGGTCGTCGACGTCTCCGGCCACGCGCACGTGGGAGTCCACGAGCACCACCAGGTGGTCGCACACGCGTTCCAGGTCGGAGACGAGGTGGGAGGACAGGATGACGCTCGCGTCGTGCTCGGCGATGAAAGCCATGAGGCCCTGCAGGAACTCGCGTCGCGCGAGCGGGTCGAGGCTGGCGACGGGCTCGTCGAGCACCAGCAGGTCGGGGCGCTTGGCGATCGCGAGCGTCAGAGCGAGCTGGGCGCGCTGGCCGCCCGAGAGCCGGCCGGCCTTCTGCGCGGGGTCGAGGCGCAGCGCGCGGACCCGCTCGGAGGCGAGCCGTTGGTCCCACCGGGGGTTGGTGTGCGCGCCGAGGCGCAGGTGGTCGCCCACGGTCAGGGCCGCGTAGACCGGCGCGTCCTGGGCCACGAACCCGACTCGGGCCAGCTGGTCGGCGTCGGCGGCGGGCCGACGGCCCAGCACCTCGATGGTGCCGGCGGACGGCGCGAGCAGCCCGACTGCGAGGTGCAGCAGCGTCGTCTTGCCGGCGCCGTTGGGGCCCACCAGGCCGACGACGCGGCCGGCGGGGAGGGTCAGGGTGCAGTCGGCGAGCGCGGTGCGCCGCCCGTACCTCTTCGTCAGGCCCCCGGCCTTCAGGACGGTGGAGGTCATGCGGACTCCTCGATGAGCGAGCGGAACGTGCTCGTGAACAGCGCCTCGATGCTCTCGGTGTCGAGCCCGGCCTCGCGGGCCCGGTCGATCCACGCCGCCAGCTCCTTGCGGAGCGGTTCGTGCGCCGCCAGCGACTCGTCGGTCAGGGTGGCCGTCACGAACGTGCCGACGCCCTGCCGTGCCGCGACGAGCCCCTCGTGCTCGAGCTCGCGATACGCCTTGAGGACGGTGTTGGGGTTGATCGCCACCCGGGCGACGACGTCCTTGACCGTGGGGAGCTGGTCCCCGGCGGTCAGGAGCCCGAGCCGCATGGCCTGGCGCACCTGCTGCACGATCTGCAGGTAGGGCGAGATGCCGGAGCGGCCGTCCAGGTGAAACTCGATCACCCTCAGAACCTCATTCCACTAGATGCCTAGTGGTTTAGATGTTCCGCCCCGTCCGGAGGGCTGTCAAGAGGCGTACGTTGGCGCCGTGACCACGCCGCACGAGGCCCGCACGATGGCCGAGTCCTTCGGGACCGACGCCGAGCGTTACGACCGGGCCCGGCCGCCCTACCCCCGCGAGCTCATCGACCGCGTCGTGGCGCGCAGCCCCGGCCGGGCCGTCCTGGACGTCGGCACGGGCACCGGCATCGCCGCGCGCCAGCTGCAGGCGGCGGGGTGCAGCGTGCTGGGCGTGGACCCCGACGCGCGCATGGCCGACGTCGCGCGCGGCCACGGCGTCGACGTCGAGGTGGCCACGTTCGAAGCGTGGGACCCGGCCGGGCGGGCGTTCGATGCCGTCGTCGCGGCGCAGTCCTGGCACTGGGTGGACCCGGTGGCGGGGGCCGTCAAGGCCGCCGACGTGCTGCACGCGGGCGGCCTGTTGGCCGTGTTCGGGCACGTCTTCGAGCCGCCGGCGCCCGTGGCCGAGGCGTTCGCGACGGCGTTCCGCCGGGTGGCGCCCGACTCGCCCTTCGCGAACGGCCCGGCGCGCCGCCCGGTCGAGCTGTACGAGTCGCTCTACGCGGGGATCGCCGACGCCGTCCGCCAGACCGGCCGCTTCGCGGAGCCCGAGGCGTGGCGGTTCGACTGGCGGCAGGACTACACGCGCGACGAGTGGCTCGAGGTGCTGCCCACCACGGGCGGGCTCACGCGCCTGGCCCGCGCCGCGACGGCAGAGATCCTCGACGCGGTGGGCGCCGCCGTCGACGCGATGGGCGGCGGCTTCACCCTGGAGTACGTGACGCTCGGGACGGCGGCCACGACCCTGAGGTGAACCGCCCAGCGGCGGGTCGGCGCGCGCTGGGGCAAACCTGGGAGCCAGTTAGGAGTTGGTTCCGAATAGGGCCGGATTGGCGAATTCTTGCCGGACCTGGCGCGACGATAGGCCCATGACATCGACCGTCGCGGCGCGGGCCGCAGGCACCACCCGCCCCGCGCGCCCTCGCGCCGCCGAGTGGTGGCACGCCGCCGCGGTCACCGTCATCTGGGCCACGAGCATCGCCGTCGCCGCCCTGTGGCTGCACGGCGGCGGCGTCCAGGCGCTGCTGCGCGGCGGGGGAGAGGCCCTCACCACCGCGGGCCGGGCCACCGGGCTGGCGGCCGCCAACCTGCTGCTGTACCAGGTGCTGCTCATGGCGCGCGTGCCGGTGTTCGAGCGCGGCCTGGGCCGCGACGCCCTGCTGCGGCTGCACCGCCTCACGGGCTTCTGGTCGTTCTGGCTGATGATCGCCCACGTGGTGCTCGTGGTGCTCGGCTACGCGGCGACGGCGCACGTGGGCATCCTCGCCCAGACATGGGACTTCGTGGTCGGCTACCCCGGCATGCTGCTGGCGACGGCGGGGACGCTGCTGCTGGTGGCCGTCGTGGCGCTGTCGATCCGGGCCGCGCGCCGTCGCCTGCGGTACGAGTCCTGGCACCTGCTGCACCTGTACGCCTACCTGGGCGTCGGGCTGGCGCTGCCGCACCAGCTGTGGACCGGCGCCGACTTCCTCGACTCGCCCACCGCCACCGCCTACTGGTGGACGCTGTGGGCCGTCGCGGCCGCCTGCCTGGTGGTGTTCCGGTTCGGGGTGCCGCTGGCCCGCTCCCGCCGGCACGACCTGCGCGTCGCCGCGGTGGTGCCCGACGGCGCCCGCGGGATCGCCGTCCGGCTGCGCGGCCGCGACCTCGAGCGGCTCGGCGCGCGGGCCGGCCAGTTCCTGGTGCTGCGGTTCCTCGACGGCCCCGGCTGGTCGCGCGCCCACCCGTTCTCGATCGCCCAGGCGCCGCGGGGCGACCAGTACGCGTTCGCCGTGCGCGTCGCCGGCGACGGCACCGAGCGCATGGCCAGGCTCAAGCCGGGCACGCGCGTGCTGTTCGAGGGACCGTACGGGACCATGACCGGCGAGCGGCGCCGCAGCCGGCACCTGCTGATGCTCGGCGCGGGCGCCGGCGTCGCCCCGCTGGTGGCGCTGCTGCAGGACGAGCGGTGGGCCCGCGGCGCGGCCACCCTCGTCACGCGTGACCACCACCCCGACGACGCGCTGCTCCTCGGGCCGATCTCGAACCTCGTGGAGCGCCGCGGCCTGCGCTGGTTCCGCCTCGACGGCGCCCGCACCACCACCGGCTCCACGTGGCTGCCCGAGGAGTACGCCGGGTGGGAGGGCCCCGCCATCCTGCGCGACATGGCGGGCGACCTCGCCGACACCGAGGTGTACGTCTGCGGGCCGGGCCCCTGGATGGACGCCGTCCAGGCCGACGTCGCCGCCCTGGGCGTCCCCGCCGACCGCGTCCACGCCGAGTCGTTCACGATCTGAAGGAGCACACGATGAAGAGGATCGTCACCTGGGTGCTCGCCACCGTCGGCGGGGTGGTGCTGCTGCTCAGCTACAAGACGTCGACGCAGGCCGTGGGCCCGCAGCCCCTGCCGCAGGCGGGCACGCAGACCCAGACGCAGGCGCCCCAGACGGGCCAGAACCCGACGCAGGGGTCGACGTCGTCGGGCAGCGGGAGCCTCAAGGACGGCACCTACACGGGCAACGCGACCGACACCCCCTACGGGCCGGTCCAGGTCAAGATCACCGTCTCCGGCGGGTCGGTGACGGCGGCGACCGCCACCGAGTACCCGCAGGAGTCGTTCCGCGACCAGCAGATCAACCAGTACGCGATCCCGATGCTGCAGCAGGAAAGCGCCGGCACCACGAACGGCAACATCGACATGGTCAGCGGCGCGACGTACACGTCGCAGGGCTACATCGGCTCGCTGCAGGACGCCCTGGACCAGGCCCGCGCATGACCACGCACCCCGGTCTGCGCCGCAGCGTGGCCGTCGACGAGGTCATGGGAACGCGCGCGTCTGCGCACGTCATCCTGCACGACGGCGTCCCCGAGGCCGTCGCCGAGGGAGCGGTCGAGGCCGCCCTCGACTCGCTCCACCAGGCCGATCGCCGGTTCTCGCCGTTCCGGGACGACTCGCAGGTCAGCGCTATCGCGCGCGGCGAGCTGAGCCTCGACGACGCGCACCCCGACGTGCGCGAGGTCGAGGCGGCGTGCCGGGACGCGCTCGCGCGCACCGACGGCCGGTTCTCGGCCTGGTGGCGCGGCTGGTTCGACCCCACCGGGTACGTCAAGGGCTGGGCCGTCGACCAGGCCGTCGAGCGTCACCTGCTCGCGCTGCTGGAGGTCGACGGCGTGGCCGCCGTCGGGCTCAACGTGGGCGGCGACCTGCGGGTGGCGACGGCGCCGGGCGCGGACTGGACGTGGCGCGTCGGCATCGCCGACCCGCTGCACCACGGCGAGGTCCTGGCGACGCTCGAGCTCGTCGACGGCGCCGTCGCGACCTCGGGCACCGCCGAGCGCGGCGCGCACGTGGTCGACCCGCGCACGGGCGAGCGCGCGCTGAGCGTGCTCTCGGCGACGGTCGTCTCGGCGACGCTCGCGCACGCCGACCTGTGGGCCACCACGGCGCTCGTCGCGGGCATCGACGACCTCTCGTGGATCGCCGCCGCCGGCACCCGGTCGGGCCTGCTCGCCGGCTCCGAGGGGCGCGTCCGCCGGTGGGCGGGCAGCGTAGAGGTAGCGCTCGTGGACGGGGCGGACGCCACGACGGTCTGAGAGTCGTCGCACGGACGGGGGTGGTCATGACCGGCGTGACCGCCGAGGTCTCGAGCCTGGTGGCGCTGCTGGCCGTGATCGTCGTCGCGGTGGCCCGCCCGAAGGGATGGTCGGAGGCGTGGTTCGCCGTCCCGCTCGCGGTGGCGCTGCTCGTCACCGGGGCCGTGTCGACGTCGAGCGCCTGGTCCGAGACGCGGCGGCTGCTGCCCGTGGTCGGGTTCCTCGCGCTGATCCTCGCGATGGCGCAGCTGTGCGACCGGGAGGGGCTGTTCGCCGCGGTGGGCGGGCACGTCGCCCGCGTCAGCGGGGACCGGCCGCACCGGCTGCTGCTCGGCGTGTTCGTCACCGCGTCGGTGACGACGGCGGTGCTCAGCCTCGACGCTACCGTGGTGCTGCTGACGCCCGTCGTGTTCGCGACCGCCGCCCGCCTCGGCACGCGGCCCAGCCCGCACGTGCACGCCTGCTCGCACCTGGCCAACACGGCGTCGCTGCTGCTCCCGGTCTCCAACCTGACGAACCTGCTGGCCTTCGCGGTGTGCGGGCTGAGCTTCGCCCGGTTCACGGGCCTCATGGCCCTGCCGTGGCTCGTGGCGATCGCTGTCGAGTACGTCGTGTTGCGCCGCTTCTTCCGCGCCGACCTCGCCGCCGGCGCCCGGCCGGCGGCCCAGCCCCACGACGTGCCGCTGCCCCGGTACGCCCTCGTGGTGCTGGCCGCGACGCTGGTCGGGTTCGCGGTGGCCTCGTCGCTGTCGCTCGACCCGGCGTGGGCCGCGCTGCTGGGCGTGCTGGCGCTCGCGGTGCGCGCGCTGGGGCGTCGGCGCACCACCGTGCGCGAGGTGGTGGTGTCGGCGAACCCCGGGTTCCTCGCGTTCGTGCTGGCCCTCGGCGTGATCGTCAAGGGTGTACTGGACCACGGCCTGAGCCAGGTGCTCGCACGCGTGGTGCCGGGCGGGACGTCGTGGCCGGCGCTCCTGGCCGTGGCTGGGATCGCGGCCCTCCTGGCGAACCTGGTGAACAACCTGCCCGCCGTGCTGGCGCTGCTCCCGATCGTCACGCCGATCGGCGCGGGAGCCGTCCTGGCGGTGCTGGTCGGGGTGAACGTGGGCCCCAACCTGACGTACGTCGGGTCGCTGGCCACGCTGCTGTGGCGGCGGGTGGTGCACCGGCACGAGCACGAGGTCAGCCTCGCAGGCTTCACGCGGCTGGGGCTGCTGACCGTCCCGGCGGGCCTGGTCGCCGCCACCACCGCACTGTGGGCGATGCTGCAGGTGACAGGAGGCTGACCTGGTGAAGGTAGTGATCTGGCTGACCGAGGGCACCTGGCCGGCGTGCGTCGGCGCCGCCCGGTGGGTGCCCGCCGACGCCGACGTCGAGCTGCTCTTCGTGGTCGACGACGACATCGCCGCCGCCGCCTCCGGGGCGCACGCGGGCCTCATGGGGCGCGGGACTCACGGGGACCCGGGCGGGCAGGTGGCGGCGCTCTCCGCCGTGGCCGCCGACGAGCTCCTGGCCTCGGCGGCGCAGGCCCTGGGGCGTCCGGCGGCGCGCACGAGGCGGCACGGCCGGGTCGAGCACGAGGTCGTCGAGGCCTCGGCAGGCGCCGACCTGCTGGTGTGCGCCCGCGACGGCGAGCGGTCCCGGCTCGGCCCGCACAGCCTGGGCCCGGCAACCCGCTTCGTGGTCGACCACGCCCCGTGCCAGGTGCTGCTCGTCTGGCCGGGACCGCCGCCCGGCATCGAGTCGATGCAGCACCCGCCGCACCCGCCGCACCACCGGTGACCAGCGGAGCGCTACGGCTCCGCGCGGTCCACGCTCGTCACGGTGGTCAGCAGGAACACCGCGTCCTCGTCCGCCAGCACCGCGTGGCGCTCGTGGGTGAGAGGCAGCAGGTCCCCCGTGTCCAGAGACGTCGACGCCTCGCCCTCGGTCACCGTGATCCGGCCCTCGAGGACCTGGATCGTGGCGGCCGGGGGCGAGGCGTGCTCGCTCAGCGCGGTGCCGGCGACGAGCGCGACGACGCTCTGCCGCAGGACGCCGTCGTGCACCACCAGCTCGGCGGAGCGGCCGTGGGTGGAGCTGCGCGCGGCGTCCAGGTGGTGCGGGACGAGCTGTGCGAGGTTGGCCATGCGGCCATCCTGACAGCATCGGCCCTGTTCAGCCCTCCCGGCGCACCGCGATGGGCGACCGCCGCAGGCTGATCGCCTTGATGCCCTCGACGACCAGGAAGATGACCACCGCGAGGCCCGCGGTGATGCCCCACTCGCGCAGCCCGATAGGTGCCACACGGAACAGGCTCTGCATGAACGGCAGGTACAGGAACGCGACCTGGAGCAGGATCAGGGCTGCCGCCGACCACCAGAGCGTCCCGTTGCCGCGCAGCACGTCGAGCGTGAAGCTCGAGCGGTCCAGGAACCGGCAGCTGAACAGGTAGGCGAGCTGGCCGAGCGCCAGCATCGTGACGGCCGTGGCCTGCGCCTGCGCGGCGGGCATGCCGTTGACGTCGTGCTCCCACCAGAACAGCGCGAGCGTGATGACGCCGATGAGCGCCGAGACGAACAGGATGCGGCGCAGGAACGGCGCGCTGATGAGCGGCACGTCCGGGTCGCGCGGCGGCCGGTTCATGATGCCGGGCTCGCGGGGCTCGTTCGCCAGGGGCAGCGACAGGGTCACCGACGTGATCATGTTGATCCACAGCACCTGCACCGGCAGGAGGGGCAGCACGGCCCAGCCGAACAGGATCGCCACGAGGATCACGATCGACTGCGCACCGTTGGTGGGCAGCAGGAACAGCACCGCCTTGCGGATGTTGTCGTAGATCCGCCGGCCCTCGGCCACCGCCTGCTCGATGGTGGCGAAGTTGTCGTCGGCGAGCACGACGTCGGCGGCCTCCTTGGTGGCCTCCGTGCCCTTGATGCCCATCGCGACGCCGACGTCGGCCTGCGTGAGTGCCGGGGCGTCGTTGACGCCGTCGCCCGTCATGGCCACGACCTCGCCGTGCGACTGGAGCGCGCGGACGATGCGGATCTTGTGCTCGGGGCTGGTGCGCGCGTAGACGTGCACGGACTGCACGACGGCGGCGAGGGCCTCGTCGTCCATGGCCTCGAGCTCGGCGCCCGTGAGCGAGGGGGCGTCGACGTCGTCGATGATCCCCATCTCGTGCGCGATGGCCGTGGCGGTGCCGGCGTGGTCGCCGGTGATCATCGTGACGGCGATGCCGGCGTTGCGGGCCTCGGCGATGGCCGTGATGGCCTCGGGCCGGGGCGGGTCGACGATGCCGACCAGGCCGATGAGCGTGAGCCCCGTCGGTCCGGCCGACGGCAGCGTGTCGGTGCCGGCGGGCACCTCCTGACGGGCGGCGGCGAGCACGCGCAGGCCCTGCCCGCCCAGCTCGGCGACCTGCTGGTCCCAGAACGTGGGGTCGAACGGCTCGACGCCGTGCGCGCCGAGCTGCGTGGAGCAGCGGGCCGCGACCGAGTCGAGCGCGCCCTTGACGAGCACGTGGCGGGCGCCCGACGGGTCCTGCGACAGCGTGGCCATGTACTTGGTGGCCGACTCGAACGGGATCTCCGCGACGCGGCTCCAGCCCTGGCCCGTGATGCCGGCCTTGCGGCTGAGCACCAGCACGCCGCCCTCGGTGGGCTCGCCCACCAGCTGCCAGCGCCCGTCGATCTCCTCGATGTGCGCGTCGTTGGCCAGGCCCATGACCTCGGCCAGCGAGTGCAGGTCGTCGCCCGGCGCAGGGGTCACGGCGGCGCCGTCTCGCACGATCGCGCCGACCGGCGCGTAGCCGCCGCCCTCGACGTCGTACGCGTGCGCCCGGGTGCGCACCACGCGGACGGTCATCTCGTTCTGCGTGAGCGTGCCGGTCTTGTCCGAGCAGATCGTGGACACCGAGCCCAGCGTCTCGACGGCGGCCATGCGGCGCGTGATCGCTCGGCGCCGGGCCATCTGCTGCACGCCCAGGGCGAGCGTGATGGTCACCAGGGCCGGGAGGCCCTCCGGGATCGCCGCGACGGCGAAGCCGATGGTGGCGCTGACCAGCTCGTTGCCCGAGAGGCCGTGCACCAGCCAGCCGATGAGCATCATGAACGCGCCCATGCCGAGGATCAGCCAGGCGAGCCGCTTGCCGAACGTGCTCAGCGTCCTGGCCAGCGGGGTCTCGAGGGACTCGGCCTCGCTGATCATCGTGGTGATGCGGCCGATCTCCGTGCTCACGCCCGTCGCGGTGACGACGGCAGTGCCGGAGCCGGCCACGACGAGCGTGCCCGAGAACAGCATGGAGGTGCGGTCGCCCACGTTCGCGTCGGCGCCGACGGCGTCGACGGTCTTGACGGCCGGCACGGACTCGCCCGTGAGGGCCGACTCCTCGACCTGCAGGTTCGCGGCCTCGACCAGGCGGCAGTCGGCGGGCACACGGTCGCCGGGGCGCACCTTGACGACGTCGCCCGGCACCAGGGTCTCGGCGTCGACGTCGCTCACGGTGCCGTCACGCATCGCGTGCGCTCGGACCGACAGCATGCCCTTGATGGCGTCGAGCGCCTTCTCGGCGCGACCCTCCTGGATCATGCCGATGGCGGTGTTGATGACGGCGACGGCGAGGATGACCGAGAAGTCCACCCAGTCGCCCATGAGGGCCTTCACGACGGCGGCGATGAGCAGGATGACGATGAGGATGTCGTCGAGGTGCACCAGCAGCCGCTTGAAGAACGGGTCGCGCTGCGGGGCGGGGAGCCGGTTCGGGCCCGCCGTCGCGAGGCGCGCTTCCGCCTCAGCCGTGGTGAGCCCCGTCGTGCGGGTCTCGAGCCCGCTCAGAACCTCGTGTGCTTCCTGCGCCCATGGTGCGGCCATCCGCGTCCCCTTCGCTCGACTTCTGTGAACCGGGGTCTATCCTGCCCGCGGCCGGGTCAGCCAGCACCCGCGAGGCGGAGCGGCTGCCCCGCCGCGGGCGCGATGCGATCGGTGGGGGCGGGCCTTCTGATCGGTCAGCGGCCCCGGGGCACCAGGTCGACGGCCTGGAGCTGCGCCCGGACCGACAGCTCGGCGGCCTTGAAGGCGTGCTCCTGCGTCATCGCGTGCTCGGTGCGCTCGAGGCAGTCGAGCACCAGCCGCCCGAAGAACGGGTAGCCCACCTTGCTGTGCACGTCGAAGTGTGTCTCCTCCTGCCCGTTGGCGAGATAGAGGTGTCCCGGACCCGCCGCAGGGTCGCCGAGCTGCATGTACTTGCGCTGCTCGATGAACCCCTCGGTGCCCAGGATGATCGAGCGGCCGTCGCCCCAGGTCTGCAGGCCGTCGGGCGTGAACCAGTCGCACCGGAAGTAGCCGGTGGCGCCGTTGTCGAGCACCAGCATGGCGTCGCCGAAGTCGTCGAGTCCCGGGTGCTCCGGGTGGTGGTAGTTGGCCACCTGGGAGCGCACCACCTCGCCGTCGGACGCTCCCGTGTAGTGCAGGATCTGCTCGATCTGGTGCGAGCCGATGTCGCACAGGATGCCGCCGTACCGCTCCTTCTCGAAGAACCAGTCGGGCCGCGTGCCGGGGGAGAGGCGGTGCGGGCCGGTGCCGATCACCTGGACCACGCGGCCGATCGCGCCCTGCTCGATCAGCCGGCTCGCGAACACGGCGGTCTCCACGTGCAGCCGCTCCGAGTAGTAGACGGCGTACTTGCGGCCGGTGCGCTTGACGGCGTCCTTGGCCGCGTCGAGCTGCTCCAGCGTGGTGAGTGGCGCCTTGTCGGTGAAGTAGTCCTTGCCGGCGTCCATGACGCGCAGGCCCAGGGCGCAGCGCTCGGAGGTGACGGCGGCGCCCGCGACGAGCCGCACGGCGTCGTCGTCGAGCACCTCCTGCTCGGACCGGGCGACCCGGGCCTGCGGGAAGCGCTCGGCGAACCGGGCGGCCTTGGCCGGGTCGGGGTCGTAGACCCAGCGCAGCTCGGCGCCCGCGCCGAGCAGGCCCTCGGTCTGGCCGTAGATGTGGCCGTGGTCGAGCCCGACCGCGGCGAAGGGGAACTCGCCCGGCCCGACGACGGGCGCCGGCATCGCGTCGGGGGCGTAGGTGGAGCCGTCTGACCTGGACATCCGCACCGCCCTCAGAGTGCCGGGGCGGGCGAGCCGCCGTACGAGTAGGTGCCGTCGCCCAGGTCGTCCACCGACCGCGACTTGGTGAAGTAGCGCGGCGCGCGCTCCAGCAGCGCCTCGCCGGAGTACCAGGGCGAGTCGGCGGGGATCGGCAGGTCCACGGCGCGCCGCTCGATGGCGGCCTGGTAGATCGCGGTGACCACCTCGACGGTGCGGCGCCCTGCCTCGCCATCGATCGCGGGGGCGCGGCCCTCGGCGACGGCGGCCAGCACGTCGCCGATCTGCCCGGCGTGGCCCTTGGAGGCCAGGGGCACGTGGGCGTCCGCGAGCTTGGTGAGCTGCTCGACGCGGTCGGGGTCGTCGCCCGGGCGGGGGTGCCCGTTGGGCTGCGTCTGGGTGGCGCGCACGGCCCACGGCTGCGCGACGGACGCGTCGGAGCCCTGGACCACGAACGCCTGCTCCTCGCCGTGGTGCACCACCGACGCGGTGAGGGCGGCGATGGTGCGCTCGTACTGGAGCAGCGCCACGGAGAGGTCCTCGACCTCGGCGTTGTCGTGCCACGCGTTGGTCATCGCCGCGGTGACCGACCGCGGGGTGCCGAGCATCCAGAGCAGCAGGTCGATGTGGTGGATCGCGTGGTTGAGGGTGGGGCCGCCGCCCTCGGACTCCCAGGTGCCGCGCCAGGCGAGGTCGTAGTACGGCAGGCCCCGGAACCAGGCCGAGTCGACGCGCACGTGCGCGATCGACCCCAGCAGCCCGGAGTCGACGGCCTCCTTGACCCGGGCGAGGTCGTCGCGGAAGCGGTTCTGCGCGACGACGCTCAGCATCGCGCCCGACCGGCGGGCGGCGGCGAGCATCGCGTCGCAGTCCGCCACCGACGGCGCCATGGGCTTCTCGACCACCACGTTCTTGCCCGCGTCGAGCAGCGCGATCGTCAGCGGGGCGTGCTGGGACGGCGGCGTGCAGTTGCTGACCAGGTCGACGTCGTCGCGCGCGAGCAGCTGTTCGAAGCTCACGACGTCGGCGTCGAGCGCGAACCGCTCCTTCTTCTCCTGCGCCCGCTCCGGGACGATGTCGCACAGCGCGACCACGCGGCACTGCTCAGGGAACTGCAGGTAGCCGGCCAGGTGTGCTGCCGAGATGTTCCCGGTCCCGACGACGGCGACGTTCAGCATGGGCGCTCCTCCGTTGGTGCCCGGCCTCAGCGCCGAGCCGGTGACACCCTACGCCCTCGTGTCGAATCGATTCGTCCTATCGCTCGGCGCTGAGCCCGGCGAGCGCGACCGCCTGCCGGAGGGTCGCGTCGAGCATGTCCGGCGTGAGCCGGCCGGTGAAGGTGTTGTGCGGTGACGGGTGGAAGCAGCCGAGCAGGGTGACCTGGCCGCCGTCCGGCCGGGTGAGCGGCACGTGCGCGCCGTGCGCGAACTTCGGCCTGGGGTGGGCGATGGGCCAGCCCTGCTCCTCGAGCGTGCGCAACGCGGCGTCCCAGCCGATCGCCCCCAGGGCGACCACCACGCGCACCGACCCGGCCAGCAGCTCGAGCTCGCGCGCCAGGTACACGCCACAGCGGCGGCGCTCGTCGGGCGTGGGCTTGTTCTGCGGGGGCGCGCACCGCACGGGCGCCATGAGCCGCACGCCGGTGAGCGTCAGGCCGTCGTCGAGGCTCGTGGCCTCGGACTGGTTGGCGAGGCCCACGCGGTGCAGCGCCGCGAAGAGGAAGTCGCCCGAGCGGTCACCGGTGAACATGCGCCCGGTGCGGTTGGCGCCGTCGGCGGCGGGGGCAAGCCCGACGACGGCGATGCGGGCGGCCGGGACGCCGAACGACGGCACGGGCCGGGCCCAGTACGTCTGCCCGCGGAACGAGGCGCGCGGGTTCGCGGCGGCCGCCTCCCGCCACGCGACGAGCCGCGGGCAGGCGCGGCACTCGACGAGGTGCGCGTCGAGCGCGGCGAGGTCGGGGGCGAGGCGGGCGTCGGAGGGATAGGCGGGGTCGTCGGTGCGCACGCCTCCCATGGTGCCGGTGCGGTCGGCAGTCCGTCGTCGGACCGGCACCCCGGGCTGCCGGTCCAGCCACGGACTGCCGACCCGACCGGGTGGGGGAGAACGCGAAGCGCCCCCCCGCCCGTAGGGCCGGGGGGG
>Ga0082212_10001899_pt1 | contig 30707 bp, 23 predicted proteins | sample TergutNt197P3_FD_71548 | JGI IMG/M metagenome (GOLD analysis project Ga0082212, IMG submission 71548) | Neocapritermes taracua P3 segment gut microbial communities from Petit-Saut dam, French Guiana - Nt197 P3 | ecosystem: Host-associated > Arthropoda: Insects > Digestive system > Gut ...
TTGCCCAGTATTTACAATGATTTTATTCCAAAATAGTTAGGTAATACGTTCAGCTCGCGCTAAATTGTTGACTCGTAAGACTTTTTGAGGTTATCAGTTAGATAACTTGTAAACTCCCGCTAGTGCTTAATTGCATTAATAAGCGATATGGCGTGAAGCTCAAATGATGTTAAATATCAAGTATTTAGAGTTTCAAAATACTATCGTAAATTAATGCAACTAAGCACTAGTTCAGTAATCAGTAAAGACATCCTTGTCTTTCAGTTCAAAGAAAAACGATGCGTGCCCCCCTTCTTGGCTTACGTCGCTGTTGTCCCATAAATGTGTAGGATACCCAACGGTTACCAGTTGTCCGGCATCGTTTAACGGATTCGAGAATTTCTACATTTAATGTACCTATCTGGCCGTATAAAAATATTAGGCATCAAACCAAGCGATGTTTATTATTCAGAACTAGCATTGCCAGACAGTTCTGATTTCAATAGCAATTCCAACTTAGATGGATTTAGACCTGCAGGCAACAGAACGTTGTTTAACACAACTGACGGAATTGAGCTTATTCCATAAGTTCTTGCTTCCTGTATGCTAGCACTAACAGCTTTGTTAATTTCTTCATCAAACATATCTTTTGGGTTATTAATACCTATTTTTTTTAGTCTCTGCAAAATAACATAGTCATTTAATTTTGATTGATTAGTATATAGCCATGATCTGAAATCTTGAATTTCATCTGTTTTTTCTTTTTCAACTAACCGTACGGCATATGCCGCAGAACATGCGGCTGGGTGCATTGAAAACATAGGTGAATCATTACAAGCGGTATCTAGTGGATAATCACGTAATATTATCCGTACTGCATCGTTTCCGGTATTTAGCGCTGTTTCCAGATACTTGGGCACATTTTGACTACAAGCTGGACATTGATAATCCGTAAATATTTTTATTTCTATACCATCTATTGCATTCGCTTTATTTCGTGCATCTTTATACCATTCAACTAAACGAGCATCACGAGCTTCTTCACTTGATTGTTTGACTATTTTATTATGCATGAAATTGAGAATAAAGGCTACAGCGAGCATTGCTGCAACCATTTTCCATACTGCTGTTGGTCGTTGGCGAAGTTGTTTTATTGTATCGGAGAATTCCCGAAAAAAAACTTTCACCCCACCCTCAGAGAAAGCACTTGAAACGCACAATGCAACAATGCTTACAGCTATCATTATCCACAATAATATATTAGAAGGGTTACTTCGAATCATTCCTAAATTGATAGCCAACAAAAGTGTACTCAATATCATATTCCAGGCAGTTGAACTGCGGATAGCCAGTAATATTAATGCAACTATTGCAATATAAAATTCTATCGGCAATCGCCATATACTCTGACCTATCACGAATGTGTTGATCCATGATGTATTTGGTCCAAGCGTTATTTTACCAATTACAGGTAAAACAGAAATTATTCCACCAATAAGACTAACGCCCAAGACAACTAATGCGCAAATCATGATACTGCGACTTAATGATGTTTGTGACATACTCACAATACCTCATGTTTATAATGAAACATTGACAAAAGGGAAATTGAAATTAAAGTAGGATTTTAATTTCCAGAAACCAATCAAAAAATCATTTCTCTCACGATTTTACATACAATGAAACACAATAAACCGAGCCGATATTGCTGGCGCGGTCGGAAAGGGTATTAACGAAAATGTAAGCTTCACTCTTAACACGACAGACCGCCACGCCGTAGCCGATGGATGTGTCGTCCGCCGCCCTACTCCAAAAGAATGCGAACGGCTACAAAGCTTCCCGGATATTTGACTCGCTTGAGCGTAACAGGCAACTCGTCGCCATTGCCATTTTCTCCATGATTTTGTCAATAAACTCAAAAATTCAATTTTATCTTTACGTGATATGAGCAGACGCATCGACCGCAGTAAAACCGCGCCACTTACATGGGCCGCCCTTCCTCCAGCGCCTTGTCAACGATCTGTCCGTCGAACAGGTGGATAGTGCGATCGGCGCATTGCGCATAGCGTTGATCGTGCGTCACCATGCAGATCGTAGAACCGGTTTTGTGCAAATCCGTCATCAGATCCATCACCGCCTTGCTGTTCTTTGAATCGAGATTTCCCGTCGGTTCATCCGCAAGCAGTATCAGTGGCTTCCCACCCAAAGCACGGGCGACGGCCACACGCTGTTGTTGGCCGCCCGAAAGCTGACTTGGCAGATGCTTCGCCCTGTCTGTCATATCGACCCTTCCAAGGGCTTCCATCACGCGCTCCTTGCGCTCCTTTACCGGCATCTTTCGATATGTCAACGGCAACTCCACATTTTCGAACACTGTCAGATCGCCTATAAGGTTAAAACTCTGAAAAATGAATCCTACTTCCTTATTTCTTATACGGGCGCGTTCCGAGTTCTTCAGCTTGTCCACAGGTCTACCGTTCAGTATGTATGCGCCCCCCGTGGGCGTGTCAAGCAAACCAAGGATGGACAAAAGTGTCGATTTACCGCATCCGGACGGCCCTTTAATAGAAACGTACTCTCCAGGGAATATATCCAACGCGACTTTCGACAACGCGTGCGTCTCAATCTCTTCTGTGTAAAAAATCTTCGTTACGTCTTGCATGTGAATCAACGGTTGTGCGTCCATTTTTTATTCTCCTTATTTTTTATGACTTGCATTTAATTGGTCAAGCGTATGCTGTCAACGCCGTCCTGCGCCGACATATCCGATAAAATCACCTGATCGCCGGGTTTCAACCCTTCCTGTATCTCCACAGTGTTTACAGAAGAACGGCCTAACTGTACCTTAACCCGTTCCGCTGTTTTGCCGTCGGCGGAGAGTTTAAACAGACCGATCTGGCTGTTTGCCTGCCCTTGTACCGGCAACCCCACGTAAACTATTTCTTCGAGCCTTTCCAATACTATCGTTCCGTCCACGCTTAAATCAGGACGCGCCCCCGCAGGCAGTTCTTCCGTAAACCTTACATCAACCGTTACCGATCCGTTTCTCACCGCTGGATCAATCCGCGAAATCATTCCGTCAACAACTCCGTTGCGCATATCAACCGATACCGTCTGGCCAATCTGAATATCCTTAGCCTGCGTCTCGGAAATGCTTAGTTCGGCTTTCAACCGGTTTGGGTTCACTATTCGCGCCAGATTAACCCCGGTACCGACACGCTGACCGACATCCACTTCTATTTGCTGCAAAATGCCCTCAACTCCGGCCTTTACGTTCAACTGATCAAGTTGGCTCTTTCGCAGTTCATACATAGCGCGGCTCTTTTCCACCTGTGTCCGGCGCTCCAACAACTGTGCTTCCGAGGATTCCTTACGTATCAATACGCGTTGTTTTTCAAGTTCTATGCGATTTGCCAACTGTTCGACTACCACTCTATACTCCTGCAGATCAAGCGGTGAAATCAGTCTGTCTTCATACAGTTTTAAGCGCAATTCGTACCTCACCCTTGCCTGTTCATAATCCGATTCCAGACGCGCCATATCCGCCTGCTGAGTCAATTCTTCGCTTCGCAGCCCTAGCTGAAAATTAGCGAAGCCGCTCTCCGCAGCTTTCAAATCCCATTCGGCGGTTACGGCATCGCGTTCCAGTTGCGGATTGCTTAATTCTATTATCACAATATCGGGTTTTACCACAGCGCCGGGTTCAAGCACCTTGCGTTCAACAAGTCCATCAACGACAGCGGGGATCCAGCGTATTTCCTCCGTAACAAGCTTTCCCATTCCACGCACGGCTCGCGACATTGAACCCTGCTTTACCGTATCTATCCAGATTGTGGCCCGGTCAAGCGTCGGTGCGGCTGGCTCCATTTTTGATATGTAAAAACTGATACAGCCGATTATGCCAAGCAGTATGGCACCAACAATGATTCTCACTACGATCTTGCGACGAGTTTGCGGTTTTCGTGGGATGTCCATATAAATATTCCTTGGTTTATTTATGTTTTCGATATGCGGTATTTTTATTGAAAATGTGGTACTGTAAGTGAAACGTTTTTATTTCAAAGCCGACTCTGCAATATCTGCCGCTAGTTCAAGCCCGTTTTTTTCCTTAATCATTTTTTGCATTACTTGGGCAACATTGCGATATGCTGGATTCTCCAAAACATCTTTAATCGCTTTTCGAAGTTTCCCTACCGAAATTTTTTTAAACGGCACTACCGTTCCCGCGCAAACCAATTCAATCCTGGCCGCGATACCCGGTTGGTCATCTGCAACAGGAATTGCCACAAGAGGAACTCCATTTGAAAGTGATTCAAGCGTTGTATTTGCTCCGGCATGGGTAATTGTCAAACTTGCTTTTGATAACAATTCAGGTTGCGGCGCGTAAGGAACCACAATAGGATTACCGGCCAGAGTCTCAAGTTTGTCAAGATTGCCTCCGGTCGAAATTACCAATTGCGCGTCAATGTCTTTACATGCTTCGGCAATCGTTCGAAATATATGCTGTTCATCGTTCTGCCTTGTTCCCATTGAGGCATAGATTAGAGGTTTATCCGTTAGTCGTTCCCATGGGAACTTGATGGCGCGGCGGCCGTGGCCGTCAAAAAACGGCCCGGTATAAAACAACTGTTTCGGTTTCCATGATGAGTCATAATCCAGAAACTCCGGCATCTGAGTGATAAGCGCCCGTGGTGAAATCGTATCGTTGATACTTCTGAACGGACGCAACCCCCAGCTTTGTCGCTGTTGATTTAACAAAGAAAAAACCGGTTCAAGGCATCTTCGCAGAAAGATATTGCCCGCAATATTTCTTATTCGCGCAATCGGATTTTGTGAATACCGCCACGAAAAGCAGATCGGTGGCACGCTGGTACTTTGATAAATCGGCGACGAGGTACTGAAATGAACAAACGGTAGTCCAAGCATTTCCGCAACTGTTCCGGTAGCAAAATCCATTTGATCGACAAGCAGAGCGTCCAGATTGGCAAATTTGATTGCTTTAGGCACTTCCGTCAACATCATTTTGGTTGTAGCCCGTAAGCCGTACAGACTCGTCTGTGCTTTGGAGCGAAATGTTTCCGGAGGAGCCATCCCTTGACTGCAAGGGGTTGGAATAGGCGCAAATGACAACTCCGCCGCACGGATAATGGCCTTGGTTGTAACGAAATTGAAAAATATGATTTCGTGCCCGCGTCGCGCAAGTCTTCGACCCAATGCGGTAGCGGGATGTAAATGCCCTGTATGCGGCAGTGTAAAAAAGCCTATTCTCATCAAAGTTTCCTAAATTAACGTAGAGTTTTTTCCAAAAGCATCGGAAGAGTGTTACACTTTTACACCTTCGATCATTTCACTTTCGGCGTCAAGCTCAATTCGTCGGATATTGCCCAACCCGGCGCGTGTCATCCATTCTAAGACTTCATTAAATGTATAGCTACGCCCTTGTTCAGTAGTCGCCAGCATGTACGCGGAGAAAAGCGCCGCGTGATACGGAAAAGTACGGTCTTCTGACAATATGCTGTCGTGTATTATCATACGTCCGCCGGGAGTCAAGGCATGAACCGAGCGTTTTACTAATTCTGCGCATTGAGAGTAACTAAGACCATGAATGATTTGAGAAATCAGAACCAGATCGAATTCTGGTTCGTATTCGGCGTCCCAATAACTTTCAGTCCGCGTAGAAATACGATCCTGTAATCCGTTTTTTTCAATATTTTCAGAAGCTACTTCCAGTGGGAAGGGTAAGTCCAAAACAACAGAGGTTAATTGAGGATTTGCTTTGGCAAATGCAATGGAATATGTCGCCGCGCCGCCCGCAATATCCAGCATCTTCCGTACATTGGCTAAATCCAGTTTTTTAGCAACCCGTTCTGCTCTTTCACGTCCGACATTATCCATCGCCCGAATATATACCTGGTTGTATTCTCGCTCTAACTGATTCAGTAAATCCGCTTCAAGATTAATAACACCTGTTTTTATAGTTTCTTCCAGATTGCTCCAGTGCTTCCAAGAACCATTCATAAATTTTAGCAGGTCGCCTTTATAATCAGGCTTATCTTTTACCAGAAATCTTTCGGATACTTCAGAGTTACGATAATGGTCATTTTCTTTTATCAGAAACCCCATTGCCGTCAGCGCATCCATGATTACGGCAATTGCACGAGCGTTCACATGTATTTTTTTAGCTATTTCACTTGACGTCAATCGTTTTTCAGAAAGCTCCGTGAACAAATCATATTCATTCGCGGCAAGAATGATCTTGCTTTCTCGAAAACCGGCGGAAAGACGCATTAAACGCATATGCTTTGCAGTGTAATTCATACCCATATCTATCACAAATGGAACTATTTAATTCATACTGTTCGCGCGGCTTTTTTTGTAAATTAATCACTGAACTAAAGAAATTAATATCACCTTTTAACACGTTTTAAAACATATTTCGTTTTTTCTTCGCTGACTGTTTGCGTTATTTGAATTTCGTCACCAGACAACGTACCGTTATTTAAGATGATAAATTCTCCAGTGTTAAGCGAAAATTCAATGTTATTTCCGTCAATCTTTCCATCAGAAATTGGGCCGCCACCAAGCTGTGATTCAATAAGCCCTATAAGCCTAGTTCCTTCCTCTCTGAACCTATATTTCAGTTCAAGCGGCTTGCCATCCATTCCATCAACGACGCCAATCCATTCTCCAACTATTTCAGAGCTTTCCTGGTTAACTTGATTCATTTGCCACACTTCACCTTGCTTTGCTTCACAGGATAAACAACCGCTTGTTATTCCAATGATGCATATAAACAGTATTCCCAAAGTAAGTCTATTTTTACCGGATCGCTTTGAGAGATTGTTCTCCGTATAATTTTGTTTAGCTTCGTGCTTTTTGTTCATGTTATTCTCCTATAAAATTCGATTATTTGTTACGCAGAACATCCAGAGGATTTACGCTAGCCGCCCGCAATGCTGGAATTAACGCAGCAATGATCGTTATGCAAGTCAATAACATGCAACTAAATATCCACGTTAATGGATCGACTATGTTCACCTGAAATAGAACACTTGAAAGCACCTTTGATAGGATAAAAGCCAACAGTAGACCAAATGGTAATCCCATAAGAATCGCTCGTATACCCCGCCAAAGTGTAAGTATGATAATGTCCCGTGTTTGTGATCCAAATGCTATACGAATTCCTATTTCACGATTCTTTGATACGACTGCCAAAGTTGCAGTAGCATATACGCATAATCCGGAAACAATGATGCCTAGCAAAGTAAAACACCCTATCAACTGCACCGCTAAATAATGATTTGCAGTAGTTTCAGCTACCAGTTCATTCAGTGGTCGTACTTCTAGTGTTACCAATCCCGGCTCTAGGCTGAAAAGGCGATCTCGAACATTTGACCGGAAATATTCGAATGGCACACCGGGACGAAATCTGACCAGAAACTGCTGTTTTATAGCGGTTCCCCGTGCTGGCCCGTATATAGTTGGAATAAGAGAATTGTTTCCTGGCCACTGATGATAATTCCGCACTACACCCACGACTTCGTGGGATTTGTCGACTTCATCATAGAATATCTTTCCTACAGCGTTTGTCGGGTTTTCTCCCGGCCATAATTGTTTTGCCAATGACTGGTTTATTATTGCCACCCATGATACACCTCCAAGTTTTACACCAAGCTCCGCGTTAGCAATCTCAAATGCAATTGTATTTGTGACATCCTCCGCTGTAAAAGATCGCCCCGCGATTAATGGAATACCCAATACATTAAATCCATCGGGACTTATAGAAACTGGAAACGCTAGCTTATAATTCAGACTTGGTGCGCCTCTCTGTTCTCTGATTTCAGGTGGAAGATCTGTAACTGCATAATTAAACGTCTTGCTATCGGCCACAGCTTCGGGAGTAAACGGAATAGTAGACAACGTACCGATTGACATCACTCCAGGGATCGCTTTCAACTCGCGATTGGCATCTTCTGTGAATCTTGCATATCGGAGTAGTGTGTCTTTTGACCGACGACTATTATCAATATTTTGCAATTCAGTCGATACTATGGCAATCTTTTCCGAGGACCATCCGATAGGATAATCAACCCGGAACATCATGCTACGTAATAATATAATTACACAAACTAACAATGCCAACGACATGCCCAATTGTATTCCAAGTAGCAGTTCCTGCGATGAAAAAAATCTCCGCTTGTCGCCAGCGGCTGTTTTTAAATAGGTACTTAGATTAATATTGGTGGTATATAAAGCAGGAACTAATCCTCCAATGAGGGTTGCAATCATGACAAGTGCTGCGCTAAAAGCCATTATGGCAGAAATGTCAACTTTTACGTCCTGCAATACCAGAAATTGCTTGCGCATCCATACGTCAGCCAATTCATAAATCCCCCAAGCCAGTACACCACTCACTATAATCAACGGTAAAGTTTCGATTAAAAGTTGACAGACCACCCTCTTTCGCGAGGCACCCAAAATCATGCGTATTGCAATCTCTGATTTCCGATGCGTACCTTGCATAATAAGAAGATTCACCACTCCGGCACACATCAACACAAGAAACATGGCTGACGCCGTGCCAAACATCCAAAGAAGCGATCGATTATCACTATAAAGAAAAATTTGCAATGGTTGTAACAATGGGCCACTGCTACTGATTGTATTCATTAAATTTGTAAAATCGATACTTTTTATATCTTTTGCTGCTTGGTTCAGTGACGCTCCGTCACGCATACGGCCAACAAATTGTGTACCTCTGTGTATAGGCCACCATTTCTCATTAAAACCCTGCCAAACATCAGCATCTATCGGAAATCGAAATTTTTCCGGCATGACACCAACAACCCTAAATGGACGTTCATCTATCAAAACATTCACTCCAACAGGATTATCCACACGCATCATCTCATCGCGCCAAAACCGGTAGCTAATAACTACACCATCTCTGTTTTCTTTGCGGCGGAAACCGGAACCTATCATAGGTTGGACACCAAGCGTTTCAAAAAACTCGTCGGTCACCAGTACGGAATGTACTTCTCTATATTTTCCCGTATCAGTTGCACGCATTTTTACTTTAGAATCAGACGGCAGATAAGCCATCATCTTGGGGAAAATCCTGTTAAGAATTTCTTCTTTCTCAAAATTACTTGTGAAAATATTGAATAGTTGAATATCTCCACCAATCCGTACCAATTGATCAGGCTGCGGGTAAGGAAGAGGCGCAAATACTAGGGAATATATAGGACTGCATACTGTCACCATCCCTCCCATACCAAGTGCCAGCAACGTAATAGTGAACAAAGCTATGCTCGGATGATTGAAAAACACGCGCCATGCAGATCGTAAATCCATTAAGATATTTTTCATGTGTTATCCTCAATTTCGTTCAATAATTCTAAATATATCTTAATTAATTTTCAAGTATTACTCAATTTTTAATTTATTTGTGTGCCCTCGGATTATAGAATAATCCGAGGGCGGCTAATACTCTAACTACACGGGAATGCTTGTGTTACAGCTAAATCGCCAGACTTACATATACATGGACCTCCTGTATCACCCCTGCATACGCCTGCCGTGCATTTAAAATCTCCACATGCGAGCCTCACAGGATTAGGATTTGCATAAACATTATTCAATAATCCAGCGGCAAACACACTTGTCAAACAGATCAAGCCAGCAACACCTAAAAGTACTCGACGAAAAGTTGTTTTCATTTTGTTCTCCTTATGTTTTAATTGTTTGTAAATTTGAAGCCAAATATAGTTTTTAAATATTAATGGTTTTGAATATTTTTTATAGAATTTAATTTCTTTTGGTAGATTCCTCGCCGCTTGCGAAGAAAAAGTAAGAATTGTTCCTTTTTAATATCCTGATCGCTTGCGGCGAGGAAATTCATTCATAATTTTCGCATTGTTCGTGATTGCTTTTTTCGCTGATTCATAATCAGCGTTACTCATTATACCGTTATGATGCCATAGCATACGACCATTGGTATCAAAAATTACAACGGTCGGTGTTCCCGTAAAACGAAATTGCTTTATCCAGTCCATCTTGATAAAAGCTATTTGTTGTGCAGTTTTAGGGATTATCTGGTTTTCATCAAATTGATTTTCTTCTTTTGGGAGAAGTAGTATTGTTCGATAGTTAAGAAGTTCTAATTGAGGAGCCAGACGCTCCCATTCAAAATCCAGCTTACAGTAAAAGCACCCATTACTGGCATATCGCACTACCCATCCTGAAGGCGCAGGTAATGATTCATCCCATAAGAGTTTTGTTGTAGCCGGTGTTAGTCCATCAGGTACAATATAAGATATTTTTTTATACCGTAATATCGCATTAGTATTGATTAACAACCTGATACGAACCAATATAAAAGCATTGGATGCCATAATAACAACCAACGCTATTGTTATAAACCTTCCAAATAAATTATTTTTCATCGTCCTAATCCTATACTCATGGCTATATCAAATGGTTCAAGAATTTCATTGCGCCATTTGATTTTTCTAAACCTGGATCCTTGCAAGTAGAACTCGCCGTTTGCATCAGCGGCGATTACTGCTTGCATGTCACTAGCTTCACCATATTCCAAAACGGGAAAATGTACCTTATCCGGATTTATTCTAATGGCTTCAACGCACTTGTTATTTTCACAATATGCCGTTAATCTGATGGTATCGGGTTCTGATAAATAACCTTTAACTTCATTCCAAAACTTCAGATCGGCATCCAGGCTATTATAGCGTAAAAGAAAAGCTACAACGAACCGTTCATCTTCATCTGCTTTATTTTCAAGAAAAGAATCAATTTTATTTCCCATAAAATCTATTCCCGCACCATCTGAGAAAATCAAATTATTATCGTTTTCAATCGCTTTTAGTTCAGGATTGTTCGATTCCACCTGTTTCATTATTCCGTATAGATACCATCCTGTTATAATAAGGATACATATAAGCAATATTTCCCAAATAAATTTTATTTTCATCGCTTACCTTTTCTTAAAATGCTATAGTTTCTCTATTTGACAATTAAACTCCACAGTATGTTTCATTTGTAGAAAATATTGTGCAGTACTGTTTTCGCTTTTTTCTGACTCAATAAATCCGAACCTACCATAGTGTTCAGCGACAATTTTATTTTTTTCTGTAGGTAAATATTCACCGATGATACAGTTATATCCATGTTCGTTGGCATAACTAGTAATCGAATTCATAACAAAGTGTTCAATGCCACGCTTGAATACTCGGCAACTCATTATCCAATTCTCGATAAAAAGTGTGTTGTTGTCCAGTTTTTTTAAGACCACAAAACAAATCAATCCATAATCGCCATATTTATCTTTGAGTTGAAATGTAAAAGTCTTATAGTTTTCATCCCTTGATAATCTGAGTACGTCGGCTTCGGTATAACGAACGGTGCGCAGGTTGAACTGGTTGCTTCGTTGTGATAGTTCAGCTATTCGTGGAAAGTCAAATGGTTCAAATGATTTTACCGTTGCTTTCATTTCGAGACTATTCAAGAATTCAATTTCATTGTTGAATTTTGCCATCGCCTGCGTTCGGACGTATTCTTCTTGATATAGTTTTGTACGTTCCGCATTTTCCTCTAAAAAAGAAATCGTTTCGAATAAGTTCAGACTGTAGAGGTATCTAAGATTGTCCGCCGGGTCTTCGGGAAGTTCCGGCACGGTGATTCCTTGAATATTTTTCCGCACAATCGCTCGTTCCACAGGACTGTCGTCAAGAAAAACCATTGAATCGAAACCTATATTCAAAATCGACTGTATTCTACGGATATTATCTACTTTATTTTCCCAATTCGCACTGAAAACCGCAATATCATCAAGACGCAAAACCATTTCCGGATGTTTAAGAAATGGCTCTTTTGCCATTTCCTCATTGTTTTTTGAACATACCGCAAGAATTATGCCACGTTCCTTGAGTTTTTTTAACCAATGTTGAAATTCCGTAAATATCTTACCATTGCCTAAACCATGGCCAACCTGTATCCCTTCAATGCCATCATCTCCGATTACGCCACCCCATAGTGTATTGTCCAGATCGACGATTACACATTTTTTGATACTACCTTGACATGCACAAATGATGTCCATCATACGTGCTGCCACACATGGAAGACTTTCTAATGATAAAACCATGTCACCGTTGACGTAAAGCGAAGAATCAAAACAGAAATTTCTGCTCAATTCTGATTGAATCATAGCCAGATCGCAGATGAACAAGTTCGGGATTGCGACGGCCATTTCCATAAGTTCATAATTAAGTTTTCTTATCTGATACAGGAAAGATTTCCGCACTTTATTCGCGAAACCACCAAACACCGTATCATCCATTTCAGGATAATTGCAATATATGATAGTATTGGAACGTGTGCTGCAAATCTGCTTGACAAACTCAATCCGTTCTTCAGCAAGAACTGATCGTCGCACAGGAGTTAGTCTATCGTAGGTATCCATTAATTTTCGCGTCGATTGGAAAATGATAGTGTATTTTGCCTCGAAAGTATGGAATTCCGAATCAGGAGATAATGCCTGATGTTCCACTTGATTATAATCGGCTTCGAATAAATCCAGTTTGTAGCCCCGTTCGATTGCAATACCTTGTAACGCAACCGCTAGAAATTGAGTAGAGGTATCGCCCAAAAGAACAGATTTTATCACCGGTAAATGAGAAGAACCCTTTTTAAGATTCTTTCTGAGGTCATTATATGTCAACATTGTTTTGTCGCTTTGCAATCATTATAAGTCTTACGTTGCAGTTGTATCATTATTTACAAAATCATAGACGAAATAATAGCAAAAGGATTTGTTATTATTTCTTTTATTATATTTTCTGTACGGGCAGCGATCCTTTTGATATCCGCACCATCGAACAAGTCAAGATTATATTGAAACAACAAAGATAACCTTTCCCGCGAATCAATAACGAACGACCTTAAAGCATATTCCGATTTGCTACGCCCCAAAATTGCTTTTTCCACATCAAGTCCGGAAAACGGAACACATTCGTCGTCAATTATCCATTCGCATGTAATCGGTCGAGTGATAACGAAATTAAAAGGAGATTTACCAGCAAGTGAACTAAACGGCGACATCATTAACTCTTGATTTCTCAACGCACCTTCAAGACTTTCTGACACATTCAGAGCGCACTGATACAAAGAACCGTCTTTGTCGATCTTTACGCGGACTATGTTACCAGTCGCAAACATCCCTATGATATTCTCTGTCTCCGGGTGCGCACGATTGGCAAAAAATGTAAATACTCCGATATCGTCTTTATTTGATTCGCAGCGTAGACACATAATGAATCCTGTCATGGCAATGCTGAATACCGTCATATTCACAGAACCTGCGTATTTACGCACCGCCCTGCTGAGTTCATCAGAGATCGGATGATAGAAGTATTTCGCTTCAAGGTCGAAATCAGCATCATTCTCGGAACCGGCTATATCAGCGAATGGCAAAATCGTGGCGTCAATCGGCGTGTAGCCTTCAAATTGTTGTTTCCAGTATGATTTCACCGAATCCAATGAACCGGTTTCCAATTGACATCTATGCCAAGCGGCGTAATCGGCATACTGTAGTTCAATATTTGAAAGATTTACAGGCCGTTTATTGACCAAAGAGCTATATACATGCGCCAGTTCCTTTTCATATACACGCATGGCAACCGCATCTGCAATCAAATGGGAAGCCGCAACTATCAAGACATGTTCTGACATAGAAGTTCGTATTAAGGCCGCCCGTGTAAGCGGTGGCAATTCATAATCGTATCTTCTTTGTATAATCCCATCGGCGATTACATTTATCTCAATGTCTTTATCGTTATCGTTATATTCTGATACATCATAACAATTGAGATTCATCGTTACAGATGAACTGGTAGATTGTTTAAGTTTTACTTTCGGCAAAAGTCGTTCGGGATTCATGCGGCACGACTGGCAAATCGTGTGCCACTTGTTTACCGCTGGAGATACAGAGCCGAGGACCGGCCAAAATGCGGTTCTAAACACCTCATGGCGATTAACCACATAGTTGAAAGCACTCTCCAATACATCGCGATCAAGACTGCCTGATAACTTGATACTGAACCAAGACGATACTGGTAAATACGGAACGTTGTTTACATCCAGGCTAAGTTCGTATCCCAGTCTTCCTTCTTGAAACAACGATAACGGCAAATCATCATTCCGATTGATCGACGGGATTCTATCCGCCGACTCAGATATTTCGGATATATTGTTTTGTGTTCGGTGTTCAATCAGTGTTGCTAAAAGTTTTATTGTCGGATTGTCAAGAAATTCCCGCATTGCCACGACTGACTTCAATCGTGACTTAATTCTGGAAACTATCATCACCGCAGACAGCGAATCTCCGCCGATATCCACATAGTTGTCGTCTACATCTAAACCGTTCATCTCAAGAACGTCTTCCCATATCTCCTTGAGCACAGATTCTGTGGATGATGCTCCAAGGTTGCTTCCTTTTTCTATTGGATGCTCTAATGTGGTTTTATCTTTACGTTCATAATCGTCCGGTGTAAATTCTTCGGAACTTCTTTCTTCGGCACCTTGATTTGTTTCTTTAAAATGCAACACGGGTATTCCCCGAACAGGTGAATCAGGATTGTCAATCACAAACAAAAGGACATTCTGATAATTATCCAATATCTGTCTTACTGTGCTTTCTGCATATAAGTCTTTCCGGTATTGAGCCGTTACCATCCACTCATTTTCGAAAAAATAAATTATGAGTTCCATGTCGAACCGTGCCGTGTCGGTTACAACTGGTTCAGTCTTTATATCAAGATCATGTAGTTCCCAATTCTTACCCGGAAAATTTTGAAAATTCACTACGAGTGGAAAGAACGGTTGTCTTGGATTGAATTTTCCTTTTTGAAGGTTGTCGTTGAGATTCGAAATAATCAGATTTTCTTGCGAATACGAATAAAAAAACTCTTTCCGCGTGTGCTTTACAATGTCGCGAAAATTCAAATCGTCAGACAGAGTTGTTTTGATCACCCCAAGAGTTGAAAAATGCCCTAAAAGTCCTGAAAGTTCACCGACATTACGCCCGGCGTTCAAGTAACCAAGAAGCATGTTATCCCGATGTGTGTACTTATAAAGTAATACTTGAAGCCCCGCCAGCACCACAATGAACGGTGTCGCACGTTCTCCTTTGCAGAAAGACTTTATCTTTTCATATAAATCCGGCGAAACAGTTGTGGATTGGGCTACGCTTTCGCCTTTCTTGCCAAACACACGGGTATTATCAATCGGAAACTCACCAAAATAATAATCCTTAAATGTCTCGTTCCAGTATTGTGAATCGCTTCCTTGAACCAATTTGCTGTACTCATCATTTTGCCACAAAGCATAATCGGAATATTGGATGCTGATTTCCGGAAGGGGTGACGGTCTGCCATTGCAGAATGATTCGTAAAGCACGTTTACTTCATTTGCGAACAATCCTATAGACCATCCATCCATTATGATATGGTGAACCGTCATCAGGAATATGCTTTCGTTTTCACCCATTTGCAAAAATACAAACCGTAACAATGGCCCTTGTTGAAAATCAAACAAAGTCTGACTTTCTTTGTCAACTAACTGCCTAAGTTTAATCTGCCGTTCTTCCGATGTAAGATGACTGCAATCTACCTCAAGAACAGACGCACACATGTCTGAATGAACAATCTGTCGCGGTTCTAATTCACTAGCAGAAAATGTTGTACGTAATATCTCATGTCTTCGGACAATCTCATTCAGGGATTTTTTCAATGCTTCGACATTTAGCCGCCCTGTTATGCGTAGGCATGAAACCATGTTATATGCGGTGTTTTCAGGGTAAATTTCATGGTTAATCCATATATTTTTCTGTTGTGCCGATAGCGGCGCATTCTCACAAAACCTTCGTTTTATAGCTGCGAAACTCATGCGTACACCTCTTCGCGCTTGTTGTCCTTGTGTGATTTTGTGCCCGACAGGGAAGAAAGAAGAAATTTCGTGTAATGATGCAATGGATTTCGGAAAAGCACTTCGGTATTCGCTATTTCTATGATTTTTCCCTGATACATGATTGCCACGCGGTCACAAATACGGCGAATTACCGATAAATCATGCGATATGAATATATATGCAAGAGTATTCATTTTTTGTCGCAATTCCAGAAAGAGACTTATTATTTGTGCTTGTATTGATACATCTAACGCCGACAGCGGTTCATCGCAAATAATAACTTCCGGTTCTGAAGCAATGGCGCGGGCAATACCTACGCGCTGCCGCTGGCCGCCGCTCAGTTCGTGCGGATAGCGATCAAGTATTTCTGGTGAGAGGCTAACCATATCGCATAAATGTCTAACCCGTTCAATCCGGTATCGTTTATCGCCTAAACGGTGTATATCAAGGGGTTCAGCAATTATCTGTCGTATCAGTTGCCGTGGGTTAAAAGCACCACCTGAATCCTGAAAGACCATTGATATTTTTGCGCGAATCTTTTGCAATTTGTCTTCCGAAAACGATGATATATCCATTCCATTGAAGAGTATTTCGCCATCGGTTGGGCGATAAAGGCGAGTAATACAGTGGGCAAGTGTACTCTTTCCACATCCGCTTTCACCACATATCCCCAGAATTTCACCTCTTTTTACCGAAAATGAAACGTCGTCAATCGCTTTTATTTCCCCAACGGTTCGCCGTAAGAGTCCTTTGGTTACAGGGAAATATTTTTTCAATCTTTTTATTTCTATAACGGGTTCGTTCATACCCAACCGGAGCATCGAACGTAACGATTGTTTTCAAGTAGTCCGATTGTGTACGGGTGATACGGATTATCGAACACATCACAGCATTTTCCGCTTTCGATGATCTGACCGGCGTACATTACATAAATCCGTTCAGCATACCTCGCCACAAGATCAAGGTCATGAGACACGAACATCATCGCGGTATTCGACTGCTCGACAAGTTCCTTCAAGAGTTCCAGTATCTGCGCCTGTATGGGTGCATCCAATGAACTTGTCGGTTCATCTGCAATAAGTATCCGGGGCTTACATGACAACGCAATAGCAATCATGACGCGCTGCAACATGCCACCGCTGAACTGGTGCGGATAATCATTTAATCGCTCTTCTGCGTTCCGGATTCCCGCCCTCATGAGCAATTCCACAGCCTGATTCTTCGCCTGTTGGCGATTCGTCCCCTGATGGATCTCCAACATTTCTGTTATCTGCGTTCCTATTGTAAGAACGGGATTAAGCGAAGCCGCTGGTTCCTGAAAGATCATGGCAATCTTTTTGCCGCGAATGGAACACATCGCTTTGCTTCGTGGCGGTAACAGGAGTAAATTGTTGTCCTCAAACATAACCTTTCCTGTGATTTCACTTGATTCCGGAGCCAGTTGCATTACTGCAAGTTGGCTCATAGTCTTGCCGCAACCGCTTTCTCCAACCAAGCCGACGATTTCACCTTCGTCCAAATAAAATGACATGTCATTGACGGCGTTCACTACGCCGGTTTGAGTGCGGAAACGGACTTTCAGGTTTTCGACTTCCAACAAATGAGACATGTTCTTTTCAGACGTTATTCAGGCGTGGGTCATAAATATCGCGGAGCGCGTCGCCTACTGTGTTGCACGAAAAGGCGACCAGCATAAGCGCAATTCCCGGCGCGATTGCCATAACCGGGTTTGTTGCTATATGCGCGTATCCGTCAGCTATCATTACGCCCCATGAAGCCCCTGGAGGCTTTACTCCCACGCCGAGAAAACTAAGCCCAGATTCAGCAAGAATGATTGATCCCAGGTGGGAGCCTATCTGGATAATCATAAACGGCAACGCATTCGGCAGAATATGTTTTGTCAAAATACGGAAACTGCTCGCGCCCATAGACCGCGCGGCTGTTACGTAATCCTTTTCCTTAATGCCGAGAACCAGTCCGTTCATTAATCTCGCATAGATAGCAACAGAGGAAATGCCCAGAGCAACCACAACGCTGAAGATTCCGCCACCGAGAACAACGGAAATCAAAAGCGCCAGAACCAGCATTGGAAAGCACATCAACGCATCAATCATCCGCATGATTATTGCTGAAAGCCAACCACCTGTGTATCCCGCTATCAATCCAAGAAACATTCCAGATAGCGCCGCCGTACCCGCGCTGGCAACAGCTATTAATAACGCTGTCCGGGAACCATATATCAATCGGCTGAAAATATCCCTGCCCAGAATGTCGGTTCCGAGTAAATGGTTCATGTCTGGTGATTGTAACGATTTCGACAGATTATTTTGATTTGGATCATAAGGCGCTATGAACTCCGCGCCGATGCCGGACAACACTACAATGGAAAGAATAAACAGCCCGAATATCAATCGTTTTGTCAATCGCTTTCGGACGTGTTGCATCAGTCATACCTGATTCTGGGGTCACACCAGCAGTAGGCAATATCGACCAAAATATTGCACATAATGACCATTAGGCCGATAATCAGAGTTCCGGATTGGATCACAACATAATCTTTAGCAAGAATGCTGGAAATCATCAATCGTCCCATGCCTGGAATAGCAAATATGGTTTCAATAATTACAGCGCCACCCAGAATCATTCCAAGACTCGCGCCTACAATACTGATAATAGGTATCAGGCTGTTCTTCAATGCGTGGTGGAATAAAACACGGCCTTCCATTAATCCCTTTGCCCACGCGGTCCGGATGTAATCTTGCCGCAATATTTCAAGCAGGCTGGCGCGCATTTGCCGGGCAATAACAGCCGCGCCGGGAACGGAAAGGCATACAACAGGTAAAATGCTCTGCCTCAGATTCATCCATAAATCATCAAATGGTGATGTATAGCCGCCGATTGGGATCAAACGAAGCTTAAGCCCAAATAAATAAATCAAGAGAATCGCAAGCCAGAATACCGGAATGGCAATCGCGCCGTTTACAACACCGGTGATTAACTTATCTATCCATTTCCCGCGTCTGATAGCGGCGGCAATGCCAAGCCCGACACCGCTTACTGTGCTTACAATCAAGGCCAACAAACCCAAATACAACGTTACCGGAATACGCTCTTTCAGTAGTATGCCAACATCTTCGCGGTAATAGATGGATTGACCGAACCGTCCATGCGCAACATCGTTTATCCATCGGAAGTATTGGACGATCAAGGGTCGATCAAGTCCATATTTCCTATGGAGTTGACTTCTCGCATCTTCTGTTATTGTTCCCTGATTGACGGCCACGTAGAGAACAATCGGATCGCCGGGTAGTAAACGCATTATAAAAAAGGTGCTGGAAGAAGCCAGTACAGCGAGTATTAAACCAACAACAATGCGCCGTATAATGTATGTACCGTATGTACCCATGTTTTAACTGGAAACCGCAGATAAATTTATGATGAATAATCCATCAATCGAATGTACTTATCTGATTACATAGAAATACAGCTTTAAACCTGTTGCATTCATTGTGGAAATCTACTATTACCTTCCATTTCTAATTTTAACAATAATTCCATTTTCGCAGGATTCATGCCGGCTGGTAACAGTACGTTATTCAATATAATTGATGGAATCGCGTTTATTCCGTAAGCCATTGCTTCCAGTATGTCAGCGCGAACAGCCTCTTTGATTTCGCTATCAAACATATTTTGTGGATTATTGATCCCCATTTCTTTCAGTCGCTGCAAAATGGTATCATCGTTTAATTCTGACCGATTGGTATATAACCACATTCTAAAGTCATGACTTTCATTTGGAATTTCTTCATCCATCAGCCGTGCCGCATATGCCGCAGAGCACGCAGCAGGATGTATTGGTCTGGACAAACTGTTACAGGCAGTATCAAGCGGGAAATCATATAATCCTACTTGTACTGCATTGTTTCCTGCATCTAACGCTGTTTCTATGTATCTTGGTACAAGTTGACTACACGCCGGACATTGATAATCTGTAAATATTTTCAATTCTATTCCATCTGTTGCAGGAACTTTGTTTCTCGCGCCTTTATACCATTCCACCAAACGAGCATCACGTGCTTCCTCACTTGTGCGTCCGATAATTTCGTTATGCGCATAGTTGAGAATAAAAGACATGGCAAATATTGCGGCAATAATTTTCCATAACAATGCTGGTCGTTGAGGAAGATACTTTATATCATCGAAAAGACCTCGAAAAAATTTTTTTGAATCACCATCGAATGAAGCACTTGAAACACATAATATAACAATGTTTGCCACCATCATTATCCACAATAATACATTATACGGACTACTGTGAATAGTTCCTAAAATAATCGCAAGCGAAATTGTACTCCACACTATTGTCCAATTTGCTGAACGGTAAACAACCATTAATATTAATGCGATGACCACAATGTAGAGTTCAATTGGCAATAACCAAAAGGTTTTACGCGTTACAAAATAGTTAATCCAGGATGTATTTTGCCCGATCGTCAATTTCCCAATAGTTAGCAAAATATAAATTATTCCACCCGTAATATTGACACCCAAAATAACCAAGGCGCAAAACATAACAATACGCCTTGATAATGTTTGCACCGTTTTCACAACACCTCCTGTTTATATAGTAACATTAGTCAATCAACAGGGAATCGTTTTTTATCAGCAATTCCTTGTTAAATACAAAAATATTCTGGCGGGAGTTTAACAAGTTATCCGACCAATCGCTACATAAATCCCTAGAAATCAAAAGTTTACATCAAACAGAATGTATTACCTAATTGGTCAAACATATAAACCATTGGTTAATACTGTACATAGATGATATATTATGGTACATGTTTTACCTAACTAAAGGAGAAGTGCTATTAGGCACACGCTTTTTCAAGCTGTAAACCCCTGTAATATATAGTATTTACTTGCACCACATGGATAACTTATAAACTCCCGCTCTTGAAGCCGTATTTCTCCGATGACAATCAATTTTTATTTTGCAAATTTCTCGGGAAAGTTAAAGTCCTCTTTGCTTAAATTTGGATTGATTTTAATATCATTAATCGTCATCGTTAACTCAACTTTATCAGAGTCACCTCGTGTAATAGTTTTTGGAAATATAATTCCATCGACAGAGAAACGATCTGAAAACTGTACGTAAGCAGATCTTTCTTCAGTTCTGCTATCACCAGTGTAAATCATTCTACCGTCTGAGCCTTTAGATAACACAGGTGTTTGCGTAGTAACATTATAATCAATTTTTACCGGCCATTTATCTTTTACATCAAATACCATTGTTCCCAACAACCCATCTTTTCTTTCGATACTAATATTATCATGATGGTCAATGGAAAATACTAATGGTGTGCCAATGCCTTTCATTATCATCCCCGCCAACAATCGATTCCATCCATCCAATGCAACATCCGAAGTATCCTGTGTCGTACTGCTGTTCACGACATTCTGCAAGGTTGTGAAAATGTTAAACACTTTCCCATTTAAAATGCCAAAATATGCAATTGTACCCTTATTCCAATCTGGACACCGCGAGATTTGAACAAAACTATCAGGAAACAGTACTCTAATTTCAAATTCGCATACTATTTCACCGGTTCGCGTCATCTTTGAAGTTGAGGCTCTTGTTTCGAAGATACCGCTTATTTGGCTGCCTGTTAAAACAAGAGATTTAATATTGTCGATCTTTTGGCCTCCCAATGAGTTATGCGCCGCTACAACCGCATCCATTGATTTTTTATCTTTTGCTGAAACATTACCTTGTTGGGCGACAAGTACATTGCCGCTTATGGCCAATACAACAATACCACAAATCAGAAGTTTCAAAATGGTAATTACACGAACCTTTATTTTTGTCGAAACGCCAAAATCATTCATTACATCATTCTCCTTTTTTAACTAATGTGTCTTTACTGAACACGATTTTCCTGTTAAGCTTCTTTTATCATGCGACAAGCACTCGATTTATTTCAATACTAAGAATGCGCAATGCCGGTATTAGCGAAGCAGTTACAATAATCAAAAGCATCAGAGCAGTTGTTGCCACAAATTCCAGTAAACCGTGATACTGTGAGCCGTTATAAAAGAAATGCGCGGAAGCCTTTCCAATCCACCAGCTAGCAAGTGCGCCAAAAAAAAGTCCCACAGCTCCGGCTTTCACCACATCACTTATTACAAGCCAGAATACCCTGTTGGTCGTAGCACCCATCGCGATATGAATGGCTATTTCGCGATTACGTTTCGTAATGGTAAACAGAATCGTATTCACAATGCCGGTTACGACTATTACAACCGCCGCAATAGTGAAAATAAACACGATGAAAGTAGCCAGTATTATTCCCGACGCGGAAGAACCGAGCAGATTATCCCATGTTGAATGGCGGGCAATAACAGCTTCCGGAGCAAATTTGTATATAGTCTGTTCAATATTTATTCCCGTTTGACGTAAAGTATCCGGATGAATGATATAATTTACACTGTTACCAATCATACCAGTCGAAGCAATCGGCAGAAATACCGTCATCGCAGGAGTATCATCTTCCCAGGAATTATTCAAAAAATCACCAATGACGCCTATAACAGTTGCGGATGGACTGGACAACCACGCAGGTCCGGAACCGGACCACGCAGATTTAACAACCTGACCGATAGCTTCTTGAGGCGACCATCCCAACCTTCTGACAAGAGCGGCATTTAATAAAACAACATCTCCCGAGCGATCATTTGCGCTAAATTCTCTCCCTGCAAGTATTTTTCCTTTTACCGTACGTACAAAACCAGGCGATATATACATCGCCTGTCCGAACATGCGCGTATCAAATATATAGGGAGATACAAAATTAGCATTGTTAAATAAAGCTCCTGTGCAAACGGCTACTCGTGCATCAGGATTCCCGCCTCGCAAGACTTCAAGTGTTTCATGGACCGCCTTCGCATTTTTGGCGACAGGATAATTTAATGAGTACTCCACCGTAGTCACCAATACACTGGAGTCCACACCTATATCCTTATTGAATAATTCGAGGTATCCCCTTACAGCAATGCCTGTGATTGCAAGCAACAACATGGCAATCGCTGCCTGGCTGATAATCAAAAACATTCTCGTGGCCTTGTGGCTGCGAAACACAGGCAGATGGCCTTGAGTAATCTCACGCCTGTAATTTTTCAGCACAATCATGATTGCAGGCGTCAAACTGACGCTGCCCATAAAAATCATACAGACCAACAGGAAAATAAACACGATCCAGCCGGAAGCAGGTTTGCCGAACGCCATGTTGGTAACCGGAACCATATTCGTAATAACGGTAAGAACGCCTTGAGTCATTATGGCGGCGATGACCGTGGCAATGCCAGTCAATATTATCAATTCAAAATACAGCGGTCGTACCAGATTTAAAAAATTTGCCCCAAGTGCAGATTTTAAAGCGAATTCCCCCAGTTGATAGTTACAACGCATCAGGTAAATACCGGCTACGTTTGCGATACATAAAATCAATATAAGACCACCAAGCAACCACGTGCCAATTACAATCCGCTGCGAGGATTTGGAAATTTGTTCCTGAACGGGCACGACAATAATTCGCGATGCCATCGGATTGGTGGAAATCTGGGCGGAAGGATTGGAAATGTTGAAAAGCATCTGCTCCGCCAATTTCGGAGTAACGCCCGGGGCCAACCTAGCAACTATTTGTACGCTGTCAGCATAGGCTCTATTAAGAATTAATGGCGAAAATCCTAAATTGTCTTTGTGGGTATAAATTAATGATAAAAATCCTTCAGGCAATATCCCGAATAGAGTAATTTTATCGTTGTCTGTGTCAAATTCTTTACCAATGGCCTCGACGCCAAAGTTTTTTACCCCGGCTTCATGTGTGACAATCAGAGGAACGGGATATGTTGTTTCACTATGTTGTTTCCATTCATGAAGTCCATGAAAAGATATTCCAAGGACATCAAAGTAATTATGTGTGACCTCAAGACCAGTAAAGCTAGCATTTTGTCTGGGTGCCATAATTTGCCAGAGAGAGTGTCGCCCCAACCCGTCATGCGTCACTTGGCTACGGGCACTATAAGCGGCTAGATCGACAAAGACATCATTTCGTTCTTTCAAATCATAAAAAATGGACGCAGGCATACTGCCTATCCTTGGGTTTCCTGAGTTGTCAAGTACCAATTGTTCCATCGTAACAATTGGATATCCGACGGTTACCAGTCGCTCGACATCTTTGAAAGGAATTGAAAATACAGAGTAGCCATAACCCACTGCAAACATCACGGTCGTCAAAGTTATACTAACGGCTAAAATCAGTATAGTGCTGATTTGTTTCCACGAAAATGCCCTGCGACAAGCCTGTAGAAGTTCTAAATTATGTACCAATGTTACACATCACCTTGATCAATACGAGAAAATAGCATTATTGTATATAGTGTACTGAAATTTGCAACTGCTTACAGTCGATGTACAGGCCGAAGAAGATACGAAGCTGACCGAAGGTACATTGTCTAATAAGTACCTTCGGTCGCCTCCACTCTTAAGTACCATTCTTTATTAGCACTTAAGAAAAAGTAACGTAAGCGCATACCCATGAGTAGTCTTCACATACTTGCCAGTAGGGATGACATGGGTCGCAATTGAGCCCCATTAGCGTACAATTTCCATCGGAACCCGGGAGAGGGCCACATGGGGAGCTGGCGCGTACGTTAATACTTAGCAACAATGCTATGACTAAACTGGCCCACATGATGGGCCTTTTTACAGCAGTCTTGAGAATGCTTAGCATGATATTTTACCTCCTTTCTTAGTTTTTACTTCAAAATTGGTCGCATAATTACGAAGCGAATAATACCGCAAGCACCAACCAATCACAATTAAGACAATTAAGACGGAGAACATATTTCCGTACAATTACGGGCAAGTCTGCGACTGGCAATCCATCCATTCACGCGACATGTCCCATTGGCTCATGCCCTGTTTAAGGTATTCGCTGTGAACCCAGGTTTGCAGCGAATACCGGAACTTGGAAGCCGGTACAGCGGGCAGATCAGAGCCTCGTCATGGATGTATTTCACCATTTCCTTTGTTACCGCTTCCTGTTCTGTGATGGAAACCTTCTTAATAGCTTCGCTCCACATTCTAATCAATTCCGTTGGCTTGACGAAGTTCGGCAACATGGTCGCTTCCGGGCTGAACCAACGCGTGATCGTCACAAAGCTACAGCAAGTATTGCGGCAACCATTTTCCACACCGATGTTGGTTGTTGGCGAAGCTGTTTTATGCTATCGAGAAGTTCTCGCAAAAAAACTTTTAACCCACCTTCAAATGAAGCACTTGAAGCACACAATACAGTAACCATTACCCATAAAGATATATTATGCGGATTACCGAGAATCATTCCTAAATTAGTAGCGAACAAAATTGTACTAAACACCATTTATAGTGATGCGTCTTGACAATGCTTGCGATTCGCTCATAACGCCTCCTGTTTTACAAACTTACGCGTGGAAACATAATACATAATACCACCAACAATCGACCACTTATGGAGTGGTCGAGCAATTGTAAATCTTTTTAATTTTTAACTTTTCATAGTTTTATATTATGAGAACAATAATTAAATTAATGTTTGGAAGAATTTTTTGAAATTTCAATGTAAGCACACAACTCGGTTCCATTACTGGCAAGTCTGCGACTGGCAATCCATCCATTCGCGTGACATATCCCATTGGCTCATTCCCTGTTTGAGATATTCACTGTGAACCCAAGCTTGCATGACGCCGGAGCTTGGAAGCCGGTAAAGCGGGCAAATCAGAGCCTCGTCATGGATGTATTTCACCATTTCCTTTGTCGCCGCTTCCTGCTCCGCAATAGAAACCTTCTTAATCGCTTCACTCCACATTCTAATTAATTCCGGCGGCTTGACGAAGTTCGGCAACATGGTCGCCTCCGGGCTGAACCAACGCGTGATCGTCACAAGGAAATTCGCGTCCGTTCCGCTTGAAGCGAATGCCAAATCATCCCAGCCTGTAGAATAAATGGAACCGAAATACCGCCCGGCGTCCGCTACGTCGAGTTCGCAATCAAAACCGGCATCATCAAGAAACCCTTTAATGCCAGACGCTATGGTCTGGCCGTTTGCGTCTGTCAGAATCTTGACTTTTACCGGAGTGTTATAACCAGCTTCTTTTACCAACTGACGCGCTTTTTCAGGATCATAGCCCCTCTTGAGATTCTGGTCATATCCCCAATCACCCGTTGAAGCTATTAGCGACATCGGCAGACTGAATCCATATCCGAAAGCTTTTGTCAGCGCATCCCTGTCTATCGCGTATTCAAGCGCCTCACGTAGCTTCTTGTTATTCCACTTCCCATCCGCTCGTTTGTAGTTGGGCATAAGCCACATGCTCAACCCAGCATCGCCCGCCTGACGCTTGAGGCCAAGATCGACTAATTTTCTCTGGTACTGTGAACCAGGCCCCAACCACATATCCGCTTGTTGTGTTTCCATGATGGACGAAGTTGTAACCGGGTCGGGAATAAAACGAACTTCGATTCCGTCCAGATATGGAAGTCCTTCATCCTTTCGCCAATAATCATCAAATCGTGCCCATTTCACATGAGCGTCGCGCTTAAATTCCACGAATTTGAAAGGCCCTGTGCCGACGCAGTTCACCCGCGCCCACTCATGGCCGTTCGCGTCAACGCTTTCTTTGGAAATCACGAAAAAGTATCCAAGACTGTGTATGATCTGGTTATTGTACTCCGTCATCAATACGCGAAGCGTATATTCGTCCAGCGCGTCTATGGATTTCACCATCTCATAATACTGGAGTTTCTTTGCGTCGATTGAGATTTGATAATTCCATTTAACCGTTTCGGCGTTCAGTTCGGAACCGTCATGGAACTTTATGCCCTTTTTCAGATGAAAAGCAATAGTCGCTTTTTCAGGATCAATATCAACCTTGTCGCAAAGGAATGGTATTAAATCCTGATTGGCGGCATACGCCATCAGAGGTTCAAGCGCGGGGAAAGCCAGCGTTGTATCCTGCGGCCCCATATCCGGAGGATAGCCCAGAACTTGCGGAATGATTCCAGTGACAATGCGCATTACGCCGCCGTGTTTTTCGTCTGTTGTCCGGCTCTCTTCCTGTTGGTAATTCCGAGAACAGGCGCATAAACAGAGGATTATCAAGAGCAATGTAAATGTCAATCGCTTCATAAGGCCATTCCTTTTTAAAAAGTTTTGAAGTGAATTTTTCGCGAACTAATCGCTGTTTTCCTGAATGCGATAGATTTCGTCCGCCAGCCTTGCCACGGTCAGGTCTTCAAAAAACAGGATTATTGGGATTTCCACGTTGAAGCGTTCCCGGATTTCTAACGATATGAGCCCCGCCTGAATGGAGTCGCCACCGAGGTCAAGGAAATCGTCGTGAATACCCACTTCCTGTTCAAGCAATTTCCGCCATATATCGGCAACTGTGCTTTCAAGCTGGTTTCGAGGCCCTTCATAATCGCTGGTTTCGGTTGTGTGTTCCGTTGCGTCAAACGACAGGGCACTACGATCAACTTTCCCGTTCGCGTTCAAAGGCAACTGCTTTGTGAAAATGAAAATCGACGGAACCATGTAAGCGGGAAGGAATTTCTTTATGTGCTGACGAAGCTCCGGTATATCCGTTTCCGCTTCGGGGTTGCACACAATCCATGCTACAAGCCGTTCAGTATATTTACCTTTGTCGGGCGTTACGGCAACTTCTGCAATCGACGGATGACTTCGCAATACTGATTCTGTTTCATCTATATCTATTCGGAATCCGCGAATCTTCATCTCGCTGTCTGTACGACCAATAAATTCTACTTCACCATCAAGAAGGCGGTAACGTACAATATCGCCGGTTCGATACATACGGTTGAAACCTGCCGAATCCGCGAATGGATTAGGCAGAAAGCGTTTTGCCGACAAATCCGATCTTCCGATGTAACCACGCGAAAGATATGGAGCAGAAACATACAATTCTCCCGGAACACCGACTGGAACCCTATTTATATCAGGATCAAGAATGTAGGTTTGCATGTTTGGCCCCGGTTGTCGGCCAAGAGGGATGCGTTCATTCTCTTTCAAATCCACCTCTTCAATAAATCTGCCAAAGGCCACACCGCCAATTTCTGAACTTGAGTATCCAACAGAGGCACTCACCTGCGGCATTACCTGCTTAACCGCACGTACAAGATCGTGAGTGACTTCGGAACCGCCGATCCCCACACGCTTAACCGAGTGAAGCAATTTTCTCGTTTCTTCACTCAGACCACACAATTGCCGTACCAATGCCGGAGTCGCAATGAAATTTGTGATCTTGTGTTCGCCTATGTGACACGCAAATTTGTACGGGTCTTTCTCTTCGCCTTCAGGGATAATTACCAGAGGGATTCCGTTGCAAATCGGCAGGAATATCGCGCCGACAGAAGCGCCGAAACTCAACGGAGAAAGCAGGCACCCCACCTCGTTTTCGGCATTCTTTGCGTAGAAAAACTTGCTGAAATCCAACTGCGTCGTGATGCTGAGATGCGTTCCGATAATTCCTTTCGGCTTTCCGGTAGAACCGGACGTGAATGTTATGTACGCGGTGTTTTCTACGGTTACATTCGAAACTACATTTGTCGTGCTTTCTTTAGAACTGTCGGCGAATTGATCGTAGTTGATTACCCGCAAGCCTTCATAGTCGAAACTGGTTTCCAAAGAAGATTTCGTTATAAGTAACGTTACCTGCGCGTCCGATAACATTTCCTTGATTCTTGCAGCGGGATATTCCGGGGCAATAATCGTATATGCGCCTCCGGCTTTGAACACGGCTAGTATGCAGGCTACCGCATCGATGGAGCGCTCCATGCAGATTCCAACCACAATTTCCGGACCAACGCCCAAGCCTTGCAGGAAATGCCCTATGGTATTTGCTCTTTCGTTCAACTCCTTGTATGACATTCTCTGCTTGCCGCAGATCAGCGCCGTTGCAGTTGGATTCTTCTCTGTCTGCTCCTCAAAGAAACGATGAGCGCATTTCTTCTCAATCTCAATTTCCGGCCCCGTGCCTTGTTTAATGATTTCGTCAAGCTCTTCCGCGCCGAGCATGGAGATGTCCTTTATTTGGACTTCCGGGCGTTCGATTGCGTCCGACAGTACGTTGACGAAATGCCGCGCCATTTGCGGAAATAATTCAGCAGGGTAGTATTTCACTGAACCCTCGAACTTGCATTTCGCCTTGTTCCCGTCGCTCTTATATCGAAACAGGATCATTGATTCAGAATCAATCGTTTCATGGGTGTAGTACATGAGTGGACGCATCAGATTTCCGGGCAATTCGATTTCAATGTCGTATCCTCCTGCCGGTAAACCGCAGACAGTTTCACCAAGGTTTGAATGCGACTGTCTGAATATATCACCGATGGTAAATGCTGAAGTCAACTCAATCTCAACTGTCACGGAAGAACCCGCCGACCGTATGTTCATTTTCATTTGGCCGCGTCCGGTGTATCGGCATACCAGCGCCACAATTGCCGACAGTAGAACCGAAAGCTCTGACGCGTTTTCACTGTCCGCTACCGCTTTTACGCCATTTGCCGCCTGTTCAGAAATATCGCAGTAGGAAATATCATTCGTATTCATATCGTTCACCATTTATTACAAATATTTTTAGGGTCATCGACATATTCCACCTCGAACTTCTTGGCACAACATGTGGTGTCGACCGTGTCGGCCTAATCCTGATTTACTGTTCTAAATCGGAATCAGAATGGTATCAGTAACCGTAACAGCAAGGGCTCTGTTCAGCGCATTCACGGTTACTACCACTTTGTTGGGATGATTCGCATCTACGACAAAACCTTCAACGCCCATAAGTGGGCCAGAAATTATACGTACTCGTTGGCCTTCCATGATAAATTCATTTGGCTCTGGATAAAATCCGGAATGTACGATTTTGAATATTGATGCGATTTCCTCTTCCGAAACTATTGCCGGGGTTTTACAAAAACTTACGATATCCAAAACACTAAGAACCTGAACGATCCGGGTTTTACACTGTGTCTTGTAACGGCAGAACAAGTATCCGGGAAACAGAGGCTTTGTCGCCTGGTTTTTTGAAGGTGCCGTTTTTGCTGGTATTAACGGCAGGAAGCATTCGTAGCCTTCCTCTAACAATCTATCGGCCACTCTTTTTTCAGAACGCCCCTGTACTCTGACGGCAACCCATGCGTTTTCCAAATACGAATTCGTTTTCAATTTGTTCACCATTACTCTAAAACAGCAAAAACTACCATTTGGATGTAACTGATGAAGATTGGTACTGGAATACCAAGCCTAACGATTCATACTATCTCAAAGCGCCCTAACCCCCGTGATCCGTGGGACAAAACCAGATACAGAATTTGTTGAAATAAGCTAAAAAAGACTTGATCATGATAAACCTGTCGGTACGCGTCGATCAGATTTACTGTATCCACTACTTTTTAAAAATACACTTATTTTACGCGATTGTCAAATATTTTGTGAAAATTTCACCTATCTGTAAATCGCGCCATTGCCTTATAAACAACAGGGAATCCACGTTTCACCCTGTCTTGAAATTGCAATATCTTATAAAAAACGACATTTTTTGAAATTTTTCCGGTAACATTTTCGCCGTTTTTCGCCTCTTTATTATCGTAGGGAGAAAATTTTACGAACGCGACCGAATAAAAACCCGGC
>Ga0082212_10001900_pt1 | contig 30705 bp, 23 predicted proteins | sample TergutNt197P3_FD_71548 | JGI IMG/M metagenome (GOLD analysis project Ga0082212, IMG submission 71548) | Neocapritermes taracua P3 segment gut microbial communities from Petit-Saut dam, French Guiana - Nt197 P3 | ecosystem: Host-associated > Arthropoda: Insects > Digestive system > Gut ...
TAAAATTTATAAAAAAATATTATATAAAATTTATAAAAAAATATTATATAAAATTTATAAAAAAATATTATATAAAATTTATAAAAAAATATTATATAAAATTTATAAAAAAATTATATAAAATTTATAAAAAATATTATATAAAATTTATAAAAAAATTATATAAAATTTATAAAAAATTATAAATTTATATAAAAATAACTAATTTAATTTTTAAAACTCCTAATTTACTAATATACCTAATCAAAATACCCTATACTGATTAATTTAACAATGAATCTCTCCATATAAGCATTATCTATCTGAGGCCAAGTCCATCCATTTCTAAGTAAAACTCCAATAGTAAAATCATTAGAATGTTTTAAAAATACAGATTTTTGACCCCCACCCATATTTTGATAAGCAATTACAGAAGTTAATTTTTCAGCTTTTTCCTTATCATTTAAGGCTATATTTAAAGCTTCTTCAAACTTCTCATCTTCAACAAGTTCAATGTCAATTCCTTGGTCAATCATTACTTTAACTAAATCTCCTAAGTAAAATGAATGGTTATTGTATGGATGGAAAACATTAAACTCAGATGACATTTTAGAAAGAAGTATAATCGCTTCAGCTGTAGAATCAATTGGAGATAAAACAACTTGTTCAAGATAGCTAGAATAAGGGAACTTTCCAATAACTGCAAAAGAGCGTAACTTTCCAATGAAACTATTGGAATTTAGGTTAATTTGGAATTCTCCATCACTAGAACGAGCCATTAAATTTCCAACTCTCATAATCTTGGAATCAAGCCCTTCAAGAGCAGAACTAGATAAAATCTCTTTTTCAGCTACAAATTTACTATTTACATATTGATTTTCTATATTTTGTCCAAAGTAAAGTCTGTCCTCAGTTAAAACTTCATTTTCACTTGGAACACCATCAACAGATAAACCTGCAATAGAATCAGTAGAAATTTGAACAAATTTAGCCCCTTTATCTAAACATAATTTTATAAGATTTTTAACACCATCAACATTTACCCTTTTAATAGAATCATCTTTTGCAAAATGTGATACATTAGCTGCAGTATTAATAACTGTATCAATATTTAAATCTTTTAAATTAGAACTTAAATCATTATTGGTAATGTCATCTTCAACTGGAATAATCCTTTTATTTATAAGCTCTGAAAAATCATCTTCAAAATAATAGAATAGTGAACTTTTTAGTCTCTGAATAACATTGGTATTTCGACCTTTTCGGAGTAAACAATATATTTTCCCATTTTGATTATCGATTAAATGTTTTAAAATATGTATTCCTAAAAAACCAACGGCACCAGAAAGTAAAACATTTCCTAAATCTTCTTTAGCAGAAACTGAAAAGTTTTCTATCTTATTGAATTGTAAAATATCATCTATCTTAGAATAATCAAAGTTAGCTATTTCATCATCAGATTTATCTTCAGTAGTTTTATTTGAAATATTAGCTAATTTACGAGGAGTTGGATTAGTAAAAACATCCCCATAAGTAATGTTATCAATTCCAAGGTCTTTAATACCTATAATAATTCTAGTTACGGCTAAAGAGGTTCCTCCTAAATCAAAGAAATTATCTGTAACTCCAACTTGTTCAACTCCTAAAACCTGAGCAAAAATTTCTGAAAATTCCCTTTCAAGTTCATTTTGAGGTGCAACATACTCTCCTGTTGTTTGTAAAAGTACAGGTTCTGGTAAATTTTTAAAGTCAATTTTACCATTAATAGTTTTTGGTATTACATCAAGTTCGAGGTAAGCTGTTGGAACCATATAAGCAGTTAATTTTTCTTTTAAAATATCTCGAATCGTTGTAGCTTTAATATCCGAATTCGTTACATAGTAAGCACAAATCTGATCAACACCATTGATTTTAGTGATTAAAGAAAATCCTGAAGTAACTTCTGGAATATCTTCTAAAACGGTTTTAATTTCATCTAATTCAATTCTTAAACCATTAAGTTTAATCTGATCATCCATTCTACCAATAATTTCTATTTCACCATTATCTGTCCATTTAGCATAATCTCCAGTTCTATAAGCTCTCCTACCATTACAATCAATAAAGCTTGTTTTATTTTCTTTTTCTAAATTGTTGTAACCTCTGGCAACACCTACACCTGAAATCAACAGTTCACCTATAATTCCTGGAGGCAGTAAATTTCCATCTAAATCAGCAATATACTCAAAATAATTATATAATGGCGTACCTACAGTAATTCTTGAATTTTCATCAATTATCTTAGCATTAGAAGAAACTGTAATTTCAGTTGGCCCATAAGTATTAATTAAAACAGAATCTGAATCTTCAGAGATATTTTCTAAAAGTTTAACACGTAATGCATTAGGATACTTCTCACCACCATCCATTATAACACTGCAATTAACAATAGCATCTAAAAATAAAGGATAATTCATATATTCTAACATTACAGAAGGGGTTGTATTAAAAGCATCAGCTCCAGTTTCATTAAATAAATCAACTAAACGAGTTGGATCATGAACACTCTCATCTCCTGCAAATACTAAAGTTAAACCATTACAAAGACTCACCATTATTTCTTTTAAAGACATATCAAATGAAACAGTTGTTACTGATAAAAATGTTTTAGCATTTTTAACCAATTCCCATATATGAACATTTTTAGGATTACAAATAAGATAGTTACTAATAGATTTATGTTCAATTAAAACACCCTTTGGAATACCTGTAGAACCAGAAGTATATATAGAATAAGCCAAATCATCAGGAGAAACAGAAACATCAGGTTTTGAAACATTTTTATTAGTTAACAATTCATCTATATCCAATAAATAATTTTCTTCCATTATTGGAGATAAATCACTTGTAGTTAATAAAAATTTTAAATTAGAATCTTTGATAATATGTTCTATACGTTTTTGTGGATATTCAATATCAATTGGAATATAAGATGCCCCTGACTTTAAAATTCCTAAAATTGCAATTAAAACCCTTGAAGTCCTATTTAAAGCAAATCCAACTTTGTCTTTAACTTTAACCCCATTATCTATTAAAGCATTAGCTAATTTATTAGCTTCATTATTAAGTTCATTGTAAGTAAATTCACCATCTGAAGCTATTAATGCAGTTTCATCAGGGATTTGTTCAACTACTTTTTCAAATCTCTCATGTAAAAGTTTAATACTTTCTGGAATGAAAACCTTATTTTTTTTAATTAAATAATTTTTAATTTCCTCTTCATTAAAATCATAAGGTTCATTAAATGAATCAATCAACTTTTTCTGATTAGGAGTGACTAATGAAATACGACGAGCATCCTCTTCAGGATTTTCGATTATAGTATTTAATGCTTGAACTAAAGTGCATGTAAATTTCTCAATGTAACGAGCTGTATACAATGATTTATCATATTGAACTGCAAAAACATACTCTCCATTTCGCTCCTCAACATGAACTGAAAGTTTAAATTTAGAAAAAGATTGTTGGAATAATTCAACATCAACTTCAGTATCATCGATTTTAAATGGATCTGCAACTTCTAATTCACAAGCATACATAATTGAAGTTTCATATCCATAATCTTTAGCTATTTCATTAAAAGGATAATTTTCATGAGATAGAGTAGTAGTTAAAACTTTAGAAACATATTTAGAGAATTCTAATGAAGTTTTTTCCTCTTGCGAAAGTCTAATATGTAAAGGTAATGTTTTAACAAACATTCCAACAGTATTTTGAAGTTTAGGATTTTCCCTTCCAGAACTAATGGTACTTAAATAAACATCTCGTGATTGAGTCCAACGACCAATACAATAACTTGTACTTGCTAAAAATACACCTGCTTGAGTTAGAGCATATTTTTTACAGAAATCATCTATAGCTTCCCTATTAACAACTTTAACAATTTCTCCAAAAGTATTTGTGGAATTTTCTGTAGATGAAGTAGAATTTTCTGTAGAGGAAGTGGAATCTTCTGTATCTATTTCATTCAAATTTTCTTTAACATCCGAATTATCACTTTCAAAAGACAATTCATTAGTAGTTTCAACAGATAATTCATTAGTAGTTTCAACAGGTAACTCATTAGTAGTTTCAAAATCTTTTAATAGTTCATCAAAATAAGCTTTATCTTTATTAAATTCTTCACTTTCTAAATAATTAAGTTCCCAATTAGCATAATCAAATAAAGACATTATTTCTTTATAATCTTCTCCAATAGAATCATTTTCATAAGCATTTATTAAAGTTCTTGTGAAAACATCAAATGAAAATCCATCAAAAACAATATGGTGGAAATCTAATAAAAGAATTATTTTATCCTCAACTTTTCCAATTTTAGCTCTGTAAAGAGGACCTTCTAATAAATCAAAAGGTTCTATAAATGATGATTTTATATTTTCATATTTTCCTTCTTTTATATCTCCAAAATTATCAATTTCAATCTTTTCATCTTCATCTTTAACTAATAAAATTTCTTCGCCTTTTGTTTCAATATGAGATAATAAAGCTTGATGATCTTTTAGAGTGGTTTTAAAAGCAACTATTAATTTATTAATATCTATATCACTAGAAAATTTTAATTCAAAAGGAATATTATAACGAACATCATTGTGATGTCTTAATGTATCAAAATAAACGCCAATTTGAGAATCTGTTAAAGGAATATTATCAATTTTCCCATATTCTTCCATCCTACCTTTTTCAAACCATTCTCCTTTAGAAATTTTTTCAAGTAAATTATTTAAAATAAAATTTTCTATTGAAGCAATTGTAGGTTCTCTCAATAAGTCATGAATTTTAGGAGAAAACCCAAACTTACTATCTATAGCACTAACCAATTTAATAGCTGAAATTGATGTTAATCCTAATTGAATTAAGTTAGTTTCAATTCCAAATCCATAATCTCCAATAATTTCTTTAGTTATTTTAATCAATTCTTCTTCAAGAGCATTTAACTCATGCAAACCCTTCTCATTATCTTCAATTTCTAAGCTAGGTTCTGGAGTAGGTAAACGTCTAAAATCAACTTTACCATTAGCATTAAGTAAAATTTCATCTACAAAAATTGTAGCTGATGGAACCATATATGTTGGTAACTTTTCTGTTATGAAATCAGCTATGTCTTTCTCAGAAACTCCTTTTTCACTTACCACATAAGCTACAACTCGTTTTCCCCCTGCAGGATCATCAATAGCTCGAACTGCTACTTCTTCTATTGGGTCAAATTCTCGAATACGATTTTCAATTTCTGGAAGTTCTACCCTAAACCCTCTAATTTTTACTTGATGATCACTTCTACCACTGATATCAATAACTCCCTCTGGTAACCACCGGGCAATATCTCCAGTTCTATATAATACATTATATTCTTTATCACTACTAAAAGGATTATCAACAAAAACTTCAGCAGTTTTCTCAGGTCGATTAAGATATCCTCCACCAACTTGACGACCAGCACAACAAAGTTCTCCTGAAACACCAATTGGGCAAAGTTTATTATCTTTACCAACTATGTAAAGTGAAGTATTACTTACAGGTTTTCCAATAGGGACTCTATAATAAAGTTTATCTATAATTTGATCTGTAATGAAAATAGTACACTCTGTTGGACCATAGAGGTTATGAAATTCATAGTTTTTAGGAGGTTCAATTGGAGCTAAAGTTTCACCACCAACATTAAAAAGACGAAGAGAATGATTATCCATTGTGTCTACAAATTGACGCCCTAACTGAGTTGTCATAAAAGCTACAGTTATATTATTTTTATTAAAATAATCATTAATTCCAATTAAATCCAGTCGCATTTCTTCAGGAATAACATGAATTGTAGCTCCAGATATAAATGCAGGATACATATCCATCATTGAAGCATCAAAACCAAAACTGGAATAAGCAGCAATACTATCATTAGAACTTAAATCATAATTAGATATATAATAAGTTGAAATATTAATTATATTCTTTTGACTCAAATAAACTCCTTTTGGTTTACCAGTAGTTCCAGAAGTATAAAGTAAGATATATTTATCATCAACAGAAGGTTTAGACTTTTCTAAAATATTTTTATCTTCTTGACTAATACTTTCTAACACATAATCATTAGCTACATTATCAAAGTCTTCAATTTTAAGTTTTTTTCCTGAAAAATTAGCTACTTTATCAAATAATTCTTCATTACCAATTAACAAACTTGCATTTGAATCTTCTAACATGAATTCTAATCTTTCACTTGGATAACTTGGGTCTAAAGGAACATATGCTGCACCTGTTTTTAAAACAGAAATAAATGCGACGGGAAAATTTAAAGTTCTTTTAGAAATTATTCCAACAAAATCTCCTTTTTTAACTCCCAATTCAATTAAATGTAAAGCTATTTTACTGGTTAAATCATCTAATTCATTATAAGTTAGTTTATCTTCACCAAAAACTATAGCTAAAGAGTCTTTTGATTCAATAGATTGTTTTTTAAATAAATCAATAAATGTTTTATCGAGATTTTCATCAGTTACAGTACCTTTAAAATCTTCAAGAAGAATATCTTTCATATCTTCAGTTATTTCTCCTAAATCATCTAATTTCCAATCATCTTTTTTGCAAATTCTGTTTAATACTTCTAAATAATGATTCAAAATTCCTTCAGCAACACTTTCTTCATATAATTCATCAGAAAATTCTATAGAAATTTCAGCTAATGTTCCACTTCTTTCAATTGAAAAAACAATATCAAAAGCTAACTCCTGTCTTTTAAGACCAAATTCATTTATTTCAAGAGTTTCATTTTCAACATCTACTTTTAAAGAAGGAATATGTAAATAATTTGTAATTATATCAAAAATTGGGGCTTTTGAACTTGATTTATCTAAAGAATATTTATTTACAATATTTTCAAAAGAAGTTATTTGATTTAATTTTAAATCACTGATTAGTTCTTTATTTATTTGAAGATAATCTTTCCAATAGATATCTGGTTTTGGTTTAAATAAAAGAGGTAATGTTCTTACAAACATTCCAATTAGGTTTTTACTCTTTTCATCCCTTCCACCAAGAGGTATACCTAATAAAACTTCATCATTGTTTACATATTTGCCTGAGGAAATAGAAAAAGCAGATATCATTAATTCATAAACACTTACATTATTTTTTACTGCCACTTTCTTAATATCTGATAAATCCAGAGATTTGGATATAATATTAGTAGCTAAAGGCAATACATCTGGTCTTTTAGCTTTTGTTGGCATTTGGACTTCAGGAACGCCATTTTCAAACATATTTTCAAAAAAATCAGGAATTTTTTCTCCTTCTATTTCTTTATTAAATTCTTCTGCATAATCATCAAAATCATAATCAACTTTATCTAAGTTTCCATCTTTGTAAAATCTAAATAACTCTTCTAAAAATAGAGCCTTACTTGTTCCATCAAAAATAGAATGGTGAATACATAAATTTATAATATAAGAATCTTCTGTTTCAATAAGTAAAAGACGCCAGAGAGGAGGATTATTAATATCAAAAGGCAAGTTTCTTTTATTTATTTCTTTTTGAATATCTTCTTTTTTAGAATTAATTTTTTCAATACTAAACTCGACTGTATCTTCTATAAAATGTTCAAATTCATTATTTTCATTAAATTTATAAGAAGAACGAAAAGTACTGTGTTTTTGAATAACCTTTTCTAAAGAGTTTATTAATAAATCAACATCAATATTTCCCCTTATTTCAAAAGCAAAATTCATATTATATTCAATAGATTCAGGATTTAATGTTTGTTCAATCAACATTTGATATTCAGGAACTGTAATTGGTACATTTTTTACCATGATAATACTCCCGTGTTTTAAAATTTTTTAAAAAATTTATTTCTATATATTTTTCATAAATAATTATAAAATAATTCTTTAATAATTTATATTATACTCTTTATAAATAAGATTTTATATTTATATTAAAATAAAATTCATATCAAAATAATATTTATTATAATGTATTAAATAAAAATTATACAAAAAATAATAGATATTATAAAAATATTCTATAAAATATATAAATATTATATAAAATATATAAAAATTCTTAAAAAATATAAAATAAAATAAAAAAATAATATAATATAACTTAATAAATAGAAATTCTTTAAAAATAAAATAAAATAAAAATATAAATCAAAAATGATTTATATTGATTTATTTTATTCCAAAAAGGAATTTAGTTATCTTAAACTGTTTACAAATTACATAAGCTCCAATCGAAAATGTCACAGTCAATATTAATATTAATATCATTTGTAAATAAATATTTGATGTGATTTGAAGTATATAAAATGCAAATGCAATAAGTATTGATTCATGGAAAATGTATATTGTAAAAGAACTTTCAGATAAATATTGAAGTATATTATTTGTTTTATTTAAGAATAGCTTACCAATTACAAGTAATAAAAGAATCCATATCCATCCATAAAATACTACATAATAGTGACTTAATGAGATAAAAATGCTATTTGGGAAAGTCATGGCTAGAAGATAAATAACTGTTAATATTACTGTTAAAACACATAATATAATCTTATTCTTTTCTAACTTTTCCATTACATTATCATTTGATAAAACATAATATCCAAGTAAGAAGAGTGCTACATAAGTACCAATACTTTTTTCAGTACCACTACCTAAAATTGGAAATGCAATAACTGGGATAAGTCCTAATAAAATTAATATAGGGAATGATAAATCTCTTTTACTTAAATCAATTCTATCTTTTAATAACTTAATAATCACCAATGCAATACATGAAACTATAAATAAATACAAAATGAACCATGCTGGACCAAGTGTTAGTCCACCATCATACCCTGTTAAATCAGTTATTTTAGTAAATATAATAGGATAATACTCAAAAAAATTCATTGGAAGATTTTCATGTGTCTTCATTCCAAAGTAAGATAGAATAGGATTTAGAAAAATCATTGCAGATATAAATGGAATTAATAATCTTAAAACTCTTTCTTTCAGGTAGTCTTTAACACTTCTTTTTTTAAATGAGTAAAAAGTGGTTATACCTGCAATAACAAATAGTAAAGGCATCAACCAAGATAGCATAATAAATATTATAGCTGTAAGCAAATCAATGTTTGTAAAATTTAAATAATAGGGTAAACTCGAATAAATCATAAACACATGCATAAAAATTACTATTACAATTGCCATTAACCTTAAAGTATCTAAATAATACTTCCTCATAAACTCACCTTTACTATGAAAATTTCCTAAAAAATAATAAAAAAATAAATAAAAAAGTAAAAAAATAAACAAAAAAGTAAAAAATAAATAAAAAAGTAAAAAAAATAAATTATTTTAAACTTTTAACAACAGGTATATAGAACCATAATCAATTGAATTAGTCCTTTCATCAACTACCTTACCACTGGAATCAAGAATAGAAACTTTAGTAGTTCCACTTCCTTTTTGATTAACAGTAATACTTGAAAGAGAATTAACAGTACCTAAATCAATAGTTTTATCCCCTGTACCGTCTTGTTGTGAATATTTACTATCTGTAGTAATGTAAGTTGCCCATCCTCCAGTAGTTTCTATTTTGAGTTTATAATCTCCTTGAGATATATTAACTGTGGTTGGATCGCTTAATCCTAATAATGATACTACAGCAAAAGCAATAACTCCAATAACAATAAGAATAATTATTATTAAACCTATTTTTTTACCAATACTCCATTCACTAAATCCCATGTAATTCCTCCTTTAACAAAATTATTTTTTTTTATAAAAAAAATTAAATGTAAATTTCCAAAAACTATTGAATTTCCAAAAACTATTGAATTTCCAAAAACTATTGAATTTTTAAAAATATGGATATATTTCCATAATCAATAGAATTAGTCTTTTCTGTAACTGTTGTGCCATTGGAATCAACAATAGAAACTTTCATAGTTCCACTACCTTTCTGATTAATACTAATACTTGAGTAGCTATTAACTGTACCTAAATCAATAGTATCTGATCCAGAACCATCTTTTTGAGAATATTGCCCATCAGTAGTAATATAATAAGTCCATGGATTATCAGTTTCTATTTTAATTTGATAGTCTCCTTGTGCAACTGTAACAACATTTCCAATACTGTTATTTCCATCAATAGTAACATTTACATCTTTAACATTTTCGTTAATTGTATTCACAACATTTTCAGTAGTTTTTGCAACTTCTTTAGTTATAAAAAAAGCTACTGTTCCAATAACTGCTACAAGAATAATAATACAAACTAATATCACAGCTATTTTTTTGCCAGTACTCCATTCATCAAATCCCATTTTTAATCTCCATATGTTTATAAAAAATTAATTTAAAAAATTCTATTAAATATTAATTAATATATTTTATAAAAATTATAAAAATTTTATATAATTATTAATTAGTTATATATCTTATAACAATCAGTTAATATATTTTATATAAAAATATTATAAAAATTATATAAATTTTATATAAAAATATTATAAAAATTATATAAATTTTATATAAATATTAATTAGTTAATATATTTTATATAATTATTAATATATTTAATATTATTTATATATTTAATATATTTTATTTTTTTAATTTATAAAATTATATTATATAAAAAATCATCACAAAAAGATAATATTTATATAATATCTTATGATATCTATTATTATATCACTCTTATCTTAATATATTGTAAAAGTGAACATGTGAAACAAAAAAATTTAATGAGGAGTTAATTATGAGAAAATATTATTTAGATACTTTAAGGTTAATGGCAATTATTTTTGTGATTTTCATACATGTATTTGTGATTTATACATTTTTACCATATTATTTAAAATTTGATATTCCTTATCCTTATAATAGTTATTTAAGTGTTTTTGTAATGTTTATGTCTGTGTGGTTAATGCCTTTATTATTTACTATTGCCGGAATAACTACATTTTATTCGTTTAAAAAAAGAAGTGTGAAGGAATATATAAAAGAAAGAGTTTTGAGACTATTAATTCCATTTATATCTGCAGTAGTTCTTTTAAATCCTATTTTAGCTTATGTTGGAATGGAATTCCATTACAATATCCCAATTAGTTTTTTTAATTATTATCCAACATATTTTACAACGATTACTGATTTAACAGGATATACTGGTGGACTTACAATGGGACATGTGTGGTTTATTTTATACTTGTTTATTGTTTCCATAATAGGATTAGTGGTTATTAAATTAGTAAAAGATAGAATTGATTTAAGTAATAAAGAATTATCCCTTCCGATATTGATTTTATTAGGGTTAATTCCAGTTATTGCGTATCCTTTTTTAAATACCTTTGTAGATCATAGTATAGGTATGTATGTTGTTTTATTCTTACTAGGATACTATGTACTATCACAAGATAATATTATGGAAAAACTTGAAAACAATAAAATTACACTAGGAATTTTAACAGCTATATTAACAGTTATTTTCCTTTATATTGCAGGAATAGTTTTTGGTATAGTGCCTGTTCAACCAAGCGAAACTATTTTTACTATTATGATGTTCTATCAAGTATTCTATGGATGGGTATTGATTCTTTTCCTATTGGTATTTGGTAAACTTTTCATGAATAAAACAAGCAATATTCTTCAATATTTATCAGGAGCATCTTTTACAATATATATTTTCCATGTGCCAATCCTTATTGGAATTGCATATTATGTATTGCAAATAACATCTAATGTTTTCCTCCAGATAATATTAATCTTAGTACTGACAATACCAATAACAATTGCAGCTTATGCTATTTGTGATAGGTTTAAAGTAACTAGGTTCTTATTTGGAATAAAATAATTGACAATTAAACCATGAAAATATACAACTAGATAAAAAACTAGCTAATTTTCCCTCTAAATTGGCTCATATAAAGATTATAATAAAATCCTTTCATATCTAAAAGTTTTTCATGACTTCCCCTTTCAATTATTTCCCCATTATTAATTACAAGTATTTGGTCAGCATTTTGTATTGTTGAAAGTCTATGAGCAATTATAAAAGAAGTTTTCCCATCCTGTAACTTAAGAAGTCCTTCTTGAATCAATTTTTCAGTTTGTGTGTCTACATTACTTGTAGCTTCATCCAATATTAACATACGGTGATCTGCCACCATAGCTCTAGCAATTGTAAGCATCTGTTGTTGACCTTGACTTAAATCAGCTCCACCATTTCGAAGTACGGTATCATAACCTTGAGGTTGATTTATAATAAAATCATGCGCATTTGCCTGTTTTGCTGCATGAATACAATCATCCTCACTTGCATTTTTTCTTGCATACTTGAGGTTGTTCATAATAGTGTCTGTAAATAGGAATGGTTCCTGAAGTACTTGTGCTATTTGAACTCTTAAAGTATCTTGTTGTATTTCATCAACTCTATAATCATCCACTCTGATTTCACCAGAATCTAAGTCATAGTAACGAGTGAGAATATTCATTATAGTACTTTTACCTGCTCCCGTTGGTCCACAAAGACCTATAATTTCACCAGGTTTAGCAGTAAATGTGTTATTTTTAAGTACTTGATGGCCAGGTACATAGCTAAAATCAACATTATCAAATATTACGTTTCCTTCTATTTCAGGAATAGGTAATGCACCTTTTTTATCAAGTATATCTGGTTTTCCATCCATTATGTTGAACACTCTGCCCGCCCCTACTGTTGCAGAGATAATCTGATTATAAAAGGCAAATATCTGAGTTAAAGGATTCATTAACACAGAAGAAAACCCAATAAAAGCCACAACATCTCCAAAGGCAGCTTGGTGTTGGATTACTAAAAATCCACCAATTACGAAGATTACTATATTTTGTAGATTAGAAAAGACAGTTGCAATTGCAGTATTAGCTAAAGAAGAAAGTTGAGCTTTTTCACCAGTTTTATCCACCTTTTCACTGAGCTTATCAAATTCTTCCATAAAAGACCATTGTTGATTAGATGCTACCACAGCTTTTTGTCCAGAAATTCTCTCCTCAGCATAACCATTAAGTTCAGCAATTTGTTTTTGTAATAAATCAAATGCTTGTCCAGATATCCTGGCTAAAATACTTGAAATAGCTAACATACATAAAATAACCAAATAAGTTAAGATAGTAAAATAGGGGTTTATAAATATCATAAATATAGTAGCAATGATAATAGTAATTAATCCTTCAAACACACTCATGAAACTTACACTTAAGAATTGATCCACCACATCTAAATCATTGGTTACATTACTCATTAGTTCTCCTATAGGTTGCTTATCAAAGAAACCTAGTGAGTACTTTTGCATCTTACTGAAAAGTTCTATTCTTAAATCATAAAGTGTATTTTGAGCCATTTTTGCAAGTAGTCTTTTAGATAAAGTTTTTAATATCCAACATGCGATTACAACAATGAGAAAAACTACAATCATATAAAAAAATGATGTTGAAGGACCTTTTTCAGCGAGAATATTCATGATAACTCCTGAAACTGTAGGAGTTAGAGCTACTAAAATAGCAGTTCCAAACATAGTTATAACCATCAAGACAAAACTAAGCTTATAACGAGTAAGATAAGTAAAAAGCCTTTTAAAGTTAGTTAATATGCCTTTAGATTTCTCATCAGCACCAAAATCATTGACATTTTCCTTCATTTTATCTCCTCTTCTTTAGGAATATCTCCTTCTTTAAAAGTATCCTCTTCTTTAGGAGTTTTAACACCAAATTGTGAAGCATATATATCTTGATATAATTTATTAGATTTTAAAAGTTCTTCATGAGTTCCAACAGCTTGTATAGTACCTTCATCCATCAATACTATTTTATCGGCCGTAATAATGGCACTTATTCGTTGTGCAACTATAATTTGAGTAATATCTTGCATTAAATCCCCTATGGCTTTTTGAATGCGAGCTTCGGTAGCTACATCAACTGCACTAGTAGAATCATCTAAGATAAGAATTTTAGGATTTAGTATAAGAGTTCTTGCGATTGAAAGCCTTTGACGTTGCCCTCCAGATAAATCAACCCCTCCTCTAGAGATAACAGTATCATATTTTTGAGGCATTGCATTAATGAAATCATAAGCATCTGCAGCTTTAGTAGCTTCTACCATTTCATCATAAGTCACATTTTTGTTTCCTGAAACTAAATTGTCTTGAATCGTTCCAGAGAAAAGATTACTATTTTGAAGACATATTCCAACAATGTGATAACGGAGGGTTTCTAATGGTATTTCGCGTATATCATTACCTCCGATTGTTAATTTTCCATCTGTAACATCATAAAAACGAGATATTAAATGTATAAGTGTTGATTTACCTGAACCAGTTGGGCCTAAGATTCCTATAGTTTCTCCAAATTCAATATCAAGATTTATATCTTTTAAAACCATTTTTGTCTCATTTTTATTTTCATTTAGGGATTTTGTATTTTCATTTGAAGAGTCAGCATTTTCACCCAAGTATGCAAAATTTACATTTTTAAAACTTATATTAGGAATTAACTTTTTATAATCAAATTTATCATAATCTGATTCTTGTATACTTTCATCCCTATTAATATTATCTTGTTCATTTATTATATTATAAACACGCCCTAAAGAAGATATTCCTGATGTAACAAATGGTATCATGTATCCTAAAGTTGTTATTGGAATTAGTGCCATTACTAAATAAGTCATTGCTGCAGTTACACCACCTAAAGTTAAATCCCCCCCTTGGAGTAAACCTGCTCCTCCAATATAAAGTATTCCTGCAGTACCTATATAAACAAGCACCATGAGAGTTGGAGTAATAAATGCATAATAATATTGTGGCTTTAAGGCTGCTTTGCGGAGATCTTCAGCTTTTTCTTGGAATTGTTTATTTTCAAGGTCTTGCCTTACAAAAGCTTTCACAACCCTTATTCCAGCCATGCTTTCTTTAAGAACCTCATTAAGTTTATCATATTTTAGTTGTTTCTTATCATAAGCTTTAGTGGAATAAATTAAGTAAATTATAAGTATTACACACTCTAAGATAACTAAAACTACAGCCACCCACATAAGTTCTGGGGCAGTAATCCAAAGGAAAAATAGAGATATAATAAGTAATAAAGGAGATTTAAATACATTTATCAATGTTTGTTGAATTCCAATTTTTACATTCTGAATATCCGTAGTTAAACGTACTAAAAGGTCGCTTCCACTAAATTTATCAAGAGTAGCGAAATTAAATGATTGTATATGGGCAAATGCACCACTTCTAAGTCCATGACTAGTTCTTTCTGAAAAAGAAATAGCTATAGCTACAATAAAAAATTCACAAAAACCTACAATGATAGCTAATATAATCATATAAATACTATAGGTAGTAATAACCTCCGTATTACCTGCAGTTATACCATAATTTATCAAAAATGAACTAAAATAAGGTATTAAAAGTGTTCCTGAAACACTTATCACTACTAATATAACTGATAAAATCAGCCATTTATAAGATCCTTTCCAATCCTTAAGGAGTAATTTCAACACTTCTACAGTTTCCATATCAATATCCCTTTTTTTCTTTTTTTAATAATAATAAATTTAATTAATGAGATTCTTTTTTTTTAAGTATAGGATAATATTTTATTATTTTAAAACACTAGCCCCATTAGCTTTTAAAATAGCTATCCCTTCAGACAATATAGCAGTATTCATTTTTTTTATTGGTAAACTAGCTAAACTATTAATTATATGGGATTGAGATGGGTTTTGCATAGGAGTTGACTCAATCCATTTTATAACAGCATTTCCCCCAAAAGCTTTTTCAACATTTACACCTTGTGGATAAAGTATAAATTGACTTAATTCTGTTCCAGGAACTCCAACCTTAGGAATATATCTCCATCCTATTGTGTTTACAGATGAAAATAATGATTTAACTTCTTCTAAGTCAGAACCAACTATTTCATCTGTGGATTCAAAGTATAAATTCAAAAAAGTATATCCATTAAGACTAGCTGAAGTGGTATAATGAGGTTTTAAAATCTTTAAATCCCCAATATCTGCATAAATTTTTGGAATTCCTGTTTCTTCTCGCCCACCCATAATAGGAAGAGGATTATTTTCCCATACCACAAGAGGATATTTACCATCTAATTGATCTTCTTCACCCTCAAAACGTACAGGTAGGGAAATATCAACCAGATTGTAATCTCCACCATACATCCAGTTAATCTCAGTAAATTTACTAAAAACAACTTGAACCTCAGGAGATATTAATTCAAATTCTTCTGGAAGATAATTTTCAAGAAGATCTTTATCACTTTCATAAGAAGTATATAAAGATATAGCTTTTTGTGTTAGCTGAGCTTCTGGGTCAAACTCCCCTCCTCCAAAATGTACTGGCATTTTATACATTAAATTTTCATCTAGTTTAAACATCTTAAATTCCTCATTAATTATTTTTTATTAAAAAAAATTTATTTTATTATTCAAAAATATTTTTATATTCTCTAAATTAAATACCCCGTAAATCCTTTGTTTCAAATAATTGTTTCATAATCGTTTTTCTAATGATTCTCTTCTCTCTTCAGCTATCCCTAATAAGAAATCTTCTACCTTTCCACATGCATAACCTTGCCAGAATATTCTAAGATCTTCTGGTACCACAATAATTCCGTTTTCTTCAGGTAACTGTTCTAAAATCTGTTTTGATGCCTGAGTTACGGGGATAGCGTCATCTGGAATTTCTGGATCAGGAATAACTGTACCGTCTAGTGATTTTTCAAAGAGAGGTGTTGCAACATTACCTGGACAAATAGTTGAAAAATTAATACCTAATTCTTTATACTCATATCTTAAACTTTCGGTAAACCCTGCTACAGTAAATTTTGTAAGATTATATATTGCTTGAAATGGATATGGAACAAGTCCTGCCAGAGAGGCAGTGTTAACTATATGTCCAAATCCTTGTTTTAACATTATAGGTACAGCTGCATTAACTCCATAAATAACACTCCAAATATTAGTATCTATAATTGTCTTCAAATCATCTAAAGTAGCCTTATCAAATGAATTAACACCGCTATATATTCCTGCATTATTAAACAAGAAATCCAATCTCCCCTCTTCATCTGCAGTATTTTCAACGAGCTTTTGAACCTCCTCTCCAATAGTCACATCCACAACTACAGTATGAATTCTATCCTTGTATTGAGATAGTTTTTGAGCAGCTTTTTCAACTTTTTCTTTACTACGTCCAGCCATATATACTATGGCTCCTTTTTCAAGGAGTCCTTTAGTTAATTCATATCCTATACCAGAATTTGCACCAGTAATTATACAAATTTTATCTTTATAATATTCATCATCACTCATATTATTCCCTCCTAAAATGTTAACAATTCTTTATTAATTATTCATTATTATATGCTTCTCTTCTCTCATGTGCTGTGCCTAACATAATATCTTCTACTTTTCCACAAGCATAACCTTGCCACAAGGGTCTGAGTTCTTCAGGTATTATAATAATTCCTTTTTCTTCTGGCAACTGATCTAAAATCTGTTTTGCAGTCTCATCTGCAGGAATTGCATCATCAGGGATTTTTACTTCCTCATGAACTGTGCCATCAATTGATTTTTTAAATATAGGTGTTGCTATATTAGCTGGACAGATAGTTGAAAAATGAATATTCTTTTCTTTATACTCATATCTTAAACTTTCAGTGAGACCTGTTACACCAAATTTTGTAAGGCAATAAAGTGCTTGAAATGGAGCTGGAACAATACCGGCAATAGAGCTGGTATTAATTATATGTCCAAATCCTTGTTTTAACATTATGGGAACAGCAACATTAACTCCATAAATAACACTCCAAAGATTAACATTCATGATTCCTTTCCAGTCATTTGGAGTAGCTGTTTCAAATTGTAGAGTTCCCCCTATTCCTGCATTATTAAATAAGAAATCTAATCTTCCAGTTTCTTCTACCGTAGTTTCAATAGCATTTTCTACTTGCTCTTGTATTGTTACATCCACAATAACCGTATGAATTCTATCACTATATTGTGAAAGTTTTTGTGCAGCTTTTTCAATCTTTTCTGGATTTCGCCCAGCCATGTATACTATGGCTCCTCGATTGAGAAGTTCCTCAGTTATTGCATATCCTATACCTGAATTTGCACCAGTTACAATACAAATTTTATCTTTATAATATTTATCCAACATAGCTATTCTCTCCAAAGATGATTAAAAAATTCAATTTATAACCATTAAATATTATATTTATATGTTTTTTATTTATATATACTATTATTTGAAAAATTTTTTATGTTTTATATCATATTATACAAAAAATAAATTAACAAGTACATATATCCTTTTAAATCACTACTTCTTTTGAATATTATAATTATATTGTTAATTAATAAATTCAAAATATTTACAAGAAAATTTTCCTTTCAAATAAACTAGATAATATAAATATTTGAAAACACAAAAGTAAATATATGAAAATATTAATAGCTTATTACTCACGGACAAATATTACTGCAAAAGTAGCTAAAGAAATTCAAAAAAATTTAGATTGTGATATAGAAGAAATAATAGATTTAAAAAACCGTTCAGGTGCTTTAAATTATATTAAATCGTGTTTTGATGCAATAAAGGGAAAAGAAACTAAAATAAACCCTCTTGAAAAAGACCCTTCAAATTATGATTTAGTTATCGTTGGAACGCCTGTTTGGGCTTCAACAATGTCTTCAGGTACTTTAACATATTTAAAACAGAATAAAGAAAAATTTAATGATGTTTCATTCTTCTGTACTTGTGGAAGTAGTGGATATGAAAAAACATTTGAAAAAATGGGAGAAATATCCTCTAAAAAAGCTGCCGACACATTATATCTTACAAAAAAAGATATAAACGACTCTTTTGAATCTAAAATACATACCTTTACTGAAAATATTAAAAATATCTCTTAATATTTAATTATTTTATATAATAATTAAAATTTTATTATTAATTATACTCTATATTTTTATTAATTAATTAATATAATCTAAAAATAAATTTAAAACTTATAACTAGATTATATCAAAATATAAAAAAAATTATATCTATAAACAAAATTTAAAACTTTATAAACAATATATCAAAATATAAAAAAATTATATCTATAAACAAAATTTAAATATATTATATAAAAATTTATATAAAAATATAAATTATTAACCTAAAAAGAATAAAAAGAGGGAAAAAATGATTGAAATCCCATTAAATTTTTGGATAATCTTATTTGCAGCATGTTTATTTTTAGAAATAGTTACAACTGGTTTTTACCTATTATCAGTAGGGATTGCAGCAGGAATTGCAGCAATAGCTAACTACCTAAGTGTGGATCCAATAACTCAAGTAATTATTTTTGCTATCGTTACAATTATCTGTTTAATAGCTTCAAGACCCCTTGCAAATAGATTAACACGATCTTCTCCAGATAAAAGAGCTGCAACTGATAGATTTATTGGAAAAGAAGGAGTAGTGACTGAAGCTATAGATCCAGATAATGCTGGAATGATTAAAATAGCTGGAGAAAGTTGGAGAGCTATAGCTGATGATACGATTTCAACGGAAGAGAAAGTAATCGTAGAAGAAATTAAAGGAGTAAAGCTAAAGGTTAGAAAAAAATAAATAAAAATAAAATGGCAAAAATACTCCAAAGTTAGCTATACTTGTATATATTATATATAAAAAATTAAAAAAATAAATAAAAAATTTATAAAAAAATAAATAAAAATAGAATAAAAAAAATAAATAAAAATAGAATAAAAAAAAATAAAAAAATTTTATAAAAAAATAAATAAAAATAGAATAAAACCTTAAAAAGGAGGTAAAAAAATGGATATGACATTACTAGCTATTATAATAATAATTATTGTATTTATTTTAGCATATAAAGCTGTGAAAATTTTAAGACCTTATGAGAAAGGTGTAATTGAAAGATTTGGTAAATATCAAAGGACTGTGGAAAGTGGTTTAGCTTTTATAATGCCATTTATTGAATCAATACAAAAAGTAGACCTTCGTGAACAAGTGGTAGATGTTCCACCACAAGAAGTAATTACAAAAGATAATACAGTAGTTATTGTAGACTGTGTTATATTTTATGAAGTAACCGACCCATTTAATGCTGTTTACAATGTTGTAAACTTTTACCATGCTATTACAAAACTTGCACAAACTAACCTTAGGAATATTGTAGGTGACCTTGAACTTGATCAAACTCTCACCTCCAGAGAGATGATAAACACTCAACTTAGAGAAACTCTTGATGAAGCTACTGATAAATGGGGAACTCGAGTTGTTAGAGTAGAAATTCAAAGAATTGAACCACCTAAAGATATTGTAGATGCAATGAGTAAGCAAATGAAAGCTGAAAGGATGAAACGTGCAGCTATCTTAGAAGCAGAAGGATACAAACAATCTGAAATTAAACGTGCGGAAGGTGACAAACAAGCAGCTATACTTGAAGCAGAAGGACAAGCAGAAGCTATTAGACAAGTAGCTGATGCTCAAAAGTATGAAGAAATAGCTATTGCAGAAGGTCAAGCAAAAGCTACCATCGATGTTTATAATGCTATTCATACAGGAGACCCAACAAATGATTTAATAGCTATTAAGTATTTAGAAGCTCTTGAAAAGGTAGCTGATGGAAACTCAACAAAAATATTCTTACCTGCTGAAATGTCTGGAATACTTGGCTCTATTGGAGGAATTGCTGAATTATTTAATGATGAAGATTTAAATAAAAAGGAAAAACCAGCTGAATAAATTAAAAAAAGTAAAATCCGAAAGATGATGGCGAATACAGAAACTACTGAAGAAAATTAATAAAATATTAAGAAATAAAGTGATTTCATGGGAGAATTATCAAAGACCATAAATATTGGAAAAGTTGCAGAAAGTCAGCTAAATGAAATAGGAATCACAACATTAGAGGAACTTCAAGAAATTGGCTCTAAAGAAGCATGGTTAGCTATTAGAGAAAATGATTCATCCGCATGTTTTAGTAAACTTTGTGGATTAGAAGGAGCTATCCAAGGAATTAGATGGCACAATCTTTCAGAAAATGATAAAAAAAATCTAAAAGATTTTTATTCAACATATGCTAACAAATAAAATAATTATTAATAAAGATAAACAATAATAAAACAAATATTAATAAAGATAAACAATAATAAAACAAAAATATGAGAAGGAGAGGTTAAACTGACAGAAAAAACTAAAATTGGAATAGTAGGATATGGTAACTTAGGAAGAGGAGTAGAATTAGCTATTAAACAAAATGATGACATGGAACTTATAGCTATCTTCACAAGACGTGACCCAAGTACTATGAATAACCCATTAATGGAAAGCATTGATGTTATTGAAACTTATAAAGATAAGATTGATATTATGATACTATGTGGAGGTTCAGCTACTGACCTTCCAGAGCAAACTCCCCAAATAGCTAAAACATTTAACACAGTTGATAGTTTTGATACTCATGCAAATATTCCTATTCACTATGAAAATGTAAACAAAGTTGGAAAAGAATATGAAACATTGAATTTAATCTCCTCAGGATGGGATCCTGGCTTATTCTCCATGTATAGAATTATGGGTGAAACTATTCTCCCATTTGGAGGCACATACACTTTTTGGGGAAATGGTGTTAGCCAAGGACATTCTGATGCTATAAGAAGAGTTAAAGGTGTTTTAGATGGAATACAATACACAGTACCTATAGAAAGTGCTTTGGAAAAAGTGAGATCTGGAGAAAACCCGTCCCTCACAACAAGAGAAAAACACCTTCGTGTTTGTTATGTTGTAGCAGAAGCAGGTGCTGACAAATCAGCTATTGAAAAAGAAATCAAAACCATGCCTAATTATTTTGATGAATATGACACAGAAGTAAATTTCATTACAAAAGAGGAGTTAGCTATAAAACATAGTGGCATGCCTCATGGAGGATATGTTATAAGAACTGGAAAATCAGATTCAGGAAGTAAACAAAGAATGGAATTTGTTTTAGACCTTGAAAGCAATCCTGAATTCACATCCTCAATTTTAGTTGCATATGCAAGAGCTATAAAAAGATTAAAAGATAAAGGAAAAACTGGCTGTTTAACAGTATTTGATATTCCTTTAGCTATGCTTTCACCTAAATCTGGAGAAGAACTTAGAAAAGAGTTATTATAAGATTTTTAAGATTCTCACTTAAAAATTCATTATTTTAACTTTTATTATATTTTTTATATTATATCTTTTTTAATTACATTTTAACATATTATATACTTTTTTAATTAGATTTTAACATATTATATACTTTTTTAATTACATTATTGTATTTTTTATAACAATATCTGTATTTATTAAATTAAAAAGTAATAAAGAATAAAAAAATAAAAGAATAAAAAAATAAAAAAATAAAAAAATAAAAGAATAAAAAAATAAAAAAATAAAAGAATAAAAGAATAAAAAAAGAAAATAATTAAGTGATTATTTTCTCAATTCCTCCTTCTTCAAGAGCTATTTTTATTTCACGAGCAATTCTTCTACCCATACTCATTGGTTCTCCATGAGTAATGTAACTATAAGCTGAACCATTCATAAAAGTATTTGTTCCACCATCAACTCTTGCACTAATTTCAAAAACAATAACTTCAAGGTTATCATTTACAAGAGTTTGCATACAAAATGGACCATTTAGTCCAGGAGCTACTAATTTTGCAGCGGATTTAACTAATTTATCACCAATATCAAAAACTTGTGGAAGAAGAGATTCTCTTAAAACTACAGGGTGGTTACCAGTTATAACATAAGAAGGGTCAAAATTTACATCCAATTGATCTTTTGCAGGCATTCTAACTAACCCATCAATACTGGATTCATATCGGCTGTCAATACCCATAACTTCGGCTTCATCTTTTAATGCGGAGTAGAAAAAGTGTATACAATAGTTACAACCAGTTACATATTCTTCAATATGTGCTTGAGCAACATCCTCATCTTCAATCCATTTTCTTTCTTTCATATCAGCTATTTTTTGATTAAATTCTTCAAAAGAAGAAGCTACAAAATATCCTCTTCCTCCCCTAGCTCCAGGGAACTTAACCATTACAGTTCTATCAATTTTTGAGGGATCATCATATTTGAAAGGTATTCTTATATCATTTTCCACTAATAATTGGCGTTCAAGGTCTCTTTCAGCTTCCCATCTTAATATATCTCTGTTACCAAACATAGGAACATTAAAATCATCTTCGATTCTATCAAGACCCGCATAAGCTACAAAAGATCCATGAGGAACAACGATAGCATTCATTTCCCTCAATTTATCCTGTACATCTTCATTTACAATGTCACTAAATTCATCCACAATTATATATTCATCAGCTACATTGAACCTTCTATAAGGCACATCTCTTCCTTTTTGACAAATAATTGCTGTTTTGAAACCTTCAGATTTCGCTCCATTTAAAATATGTAGAGAAGTATGACTTCCAAGTGTAGCTATTGTAATATCATTTTTGTCGTACTTATCTAAAATGTCTAAAATATCTTGTTTTTGTATTTTTCCCATAATTCAATCTCCTTATATCTAAGTATGTTTTTTAATATTATATAATACTTATAATAAATTTATTGTCAACAATCAATATAAAATTTATTATTTGTTTTTCTAAATATAAATGAATTTATTAAAAATATTCTAATAAGTTAATATTAAAAAATTCTGTTCTTGTTAAAAAATATTAAAAAATATCTATAATCTATAAAAAATTATAAAAAATATCATATAATAGATATACCTATAAAAAATTATAAAAAATATCATATAATAGCTATACCTATAAAAAATAATAAAATAATATCAAAATAGCTTAATTTTTAATAATATTTTTAGAGTTAATAAAATATAAGTATTAAAAGATATAAAATATATATTATTAAGAGAATTATTACTCTTAAACTTTCGAGGAGATAAAATGTTAATTGGTCTAATTTCAGATACTCATATACCTGATAGAAAGGAAAAAATCCCTGCTTCAGTTTTTGACGCTTTTAAAAATGTCGATTTAATTATTCATGCAGGAGATTTGTCATCCATAAAAATTAAAGAAGATTTAGAAAAAATAGCACCTGTTTTAGCTGTACAAGGAAATGTGGATCGAGAATATAATCTTGAACTTCCAAAAAGTATTGTTAAAAATATTGAAGGGATAAAAGTAGGAATAAAACATGGAGAAATTCATCCAAAAGGAGACACTCAACAGCTATATTATATAGCGAGAGAATTAGATGCTAAAGTTTTAGTAAGTGGACATACACACCAAGCATTTATAGAAAAAATGGGTGATGTGCTACTTTTAAATCCAGGAAGCCCTACAGCTCCACGACTAACCGACCCTACCATCATGCTCATGACTATTGAAAATGGAGAAGTAGATGTGGAAGTAAAAAAAGTTGGACCAGTTGTTTGTACTGCATTGAATTTTGAAAAAAAATAATTAATTTTATTTAGATTATAATAACTTTCAAAATCAGTCTATAAAAGCTTATCAAAAAAGAGCTAGTAAAATGGGAAATAAATGGCAAGTTGAAAAAAAGAAAGACCAATATTACAAGAAAGCAAAGGAAGAGAGCTATAGATCTCGAGCTTCCTTTAAATTACTTCAACTAAATAAAAAATATAAAATCATCAAATCAGGAACTGCTGTTCTTGATTTAGGAGCTGCTCCTGGAGGATGGTCTCAAGTTGCACTTGAAAGAGTTGGTGAAGAAGGAATAGTTTTAGGAGTAGATTTACAGAAAATAAAACCATTTAAAGAGCCAAACTTTAATTTTATTAGAGGAGATTTTACAGATTCTGAAATCAGAAAAAAAATGAAGGATGTTCTAGATGGGCAAGCAGACACCATAATATCTGATGCATCACCTTCACTTAGTGGAATTAAAGATGTCGACCATTTACGTTCTATTGATTTAGCTAATTCTGTTATTGAAATAGCTGAAGATATCCTTGAAGACAATGGAAATCTTCTTATAAAAGTATTTCAAGGAGAAGAATTCAAAAATTTACTAGATAGCTTACGAAAAAAGTTTAAAATTTTAAAAACTACAAAACCCTCATCTTCACGAAAAAAAAGTTCAGAAATGTATGTTATTGGTTTAAAATACAAAGGTAACTCTTAACTGAAAATAAACATAAAAATAATAAATATAATCTATAAATATAAATAAATATAAATTATAAAAATAAAATAAAATATAAAATTAAATTATAAAATTAAATTATAAAATTAAATTATAAAATTAAATTATAAAATTAAATTATAAAAATAAAATAAAATATAAAATTAAATTATAAAAATAAAATAAAATATAAAATTAAATTATAAAAATAAAATATAAAAAATAAAATATAAAAAATAAATTATAAAAAATAAATTATAAAAATAAAATATAAAAAATAAAGTAAAAAACTAATATAACCTTTAAAATTATTATACTAGTTTAAGATATCCATTTTTTGGTTCAAATATTATTCCCTTATTCTTTAATTGCTTTATAATACCTTCAATTTTTTCTTCACTCATTTTATAATTATCCATAAGATTAGATGTTAAAGCATTAATTGGAGCTTGACCTTGGTATTCTTCTTGGAGTTCCCTGATTTCTTCTGTGACTTTTTGAAGTTTTTCTCTTTCTGATTTTGGAGTTCTTCCTTCAATTACATCAATATCAATTTCTCCAGTTTCAGGGTCATAACCTACTTCTTGCAAACAAGCTAACTGTAAATCTACAGCTCTTTTTGCATCCTCAACTTCAACTTTATCTTTAAGCTTAATTTTTGCACTAGCTTCTGCAAGACGAATAATAGCTTCTAATTGCCTAGCTGTTATTGGAACTGGAGATTCCTCATCGGTTGCACTATTTCTCATATTTACATAAAAGTCTTCTAATACTTTATTTGATTCGTCAGTAAGCTGTGGATGAATATTTGCTTTAGCATAACCAATATATTTTCTAAGTAAGTCTGGCTCGATTTCATAACCTACAGAATCATTTTGATGTATTTTCAGAATATGTTTAGCTAATTCTCGGTCATTTTCAGTATCTGGTTTATCTTCCACAACAAAAGTCAAATCAAACCTTGATAAAATTGGAGAAGGTAAATCAATTTGTTCAGCAAGTCTTTTATATCTATCAAAGCGCCCAAATTTAGGGTTAGCTGCTGCAAGAACAGAACATCTAGAATTAAGAGTTGCCATAATCCCTGCTTTAGCTATACTTATAGTTTGCTGTTCAAGAGCTTCGTGAAGTGCAGACCTATCTTCTGGTCGCATTTTATCAAGTTCATCAACACAAACATTACCTTTATCACCAAGTACAAGAGCACCAGCTTCTAATGACCATCCTCCAAGTTCGTCCCTTACAGCTGCAGCTGTGAGCCCTGCACCAGTTGTACCTTTACCACTAGTATAAATACTTCTTGGAGCAAGTTTAGAAACATATTTTAACATTTGCGACTTTCCAATACCTGGATCCCCTACAATAAGAATATGGATATCTCCTCTAAGACGAGTCTTATCTTCAAGTTCTTTAGATGCGCCTCCAAATAATTGAAGAGCAATAGCTTCTTTAACTTGCCTATATCCTTTTATAGATGGAGCTGTAGATTTAATAATCTTTTCATAAATATTAGGATCTTGTGAAAGTTCAATAATTTTTGCTTCATCTTCTTCAGTAATTTCTAATTCTTCAAATTCTTCTTCTTGTGGTTTAATGAAATTAGCATAAATATAATTCTTATATTTCCCACTTCTATCTTCTTTAAAAGTTTTAAGAGTTCCAGTTATGATAACATTGTCTCCAGGGTTTAAAGAATCAACTAAATCATCTTCAAGAGTAATAAGCATCTGTTTTGGTTCAGTACCTCCAGATAATTTCTCAAGAGGTTCCTGTATCCTTGCGGTTTGAGTATCTATATAGGTTGATTCTTCTTGTAGCAATCTAAAAGATCTACCTCCACATTCAGTACATAGAGATGGCTCAACTACATTATTACTGTTGGTTTGTTCCACTTCATGAAGTCGCATACACCCTCTACATTCAAAAACACCAGTTTCGATTCTTGGGCGTATTTCATCAGTTTTTCTAACAATCCCTTCAACAGATACAAATTTCCCAATATATTTACTTAATAAATACTTCAATTGGACTATATTAGTTAAATTTTCCATACGAATGTTTAAATTAGCACCTTTCATTAAAGGATCGATATTTTTAATAGCTTTTGAAGAAGCAATAAGGACATCTTCAGGTTTTTCTATTAAAAGATCTGCTAAATCAGAATCAAACATTTCTAAATCTATATAATCAACTATCAATGATCTATCGTCAGGATATTTTTCTAAAATTTTAAAAACATCATCTTTATATTTTGTTGAAAAAAATTCTTCAAATTTTGTAATTGATGTTTTTGATTTATCACTTACACTCATTAGAATTATATTGTTTTTCATCTATTAAAAATATAGTCGTATATTTCAAGTGAAAAATATTACTTGATAAAAAATTTAGCTATAAAAATAAATAATTCTATATAAAAAACAATTCTATTATAAAAAATAATTCTATTATAAAAAATAATTCTATTATAAAAAATAATTCTATTATAAAAAATAATTCTATTATAAAAAATAATTCTATATAAAAAATAATAAAATAAAAAATAATAAAATAAAAAATAATAAAATAAAAATAATCAAAAAGTAAATACATGGATATATTTCAATAATGTAAACTTAGATTAGATATTATAAACTACTTTACTATACAAAATAGATATAATTAATTAAAATATACATATTATAGGAAAATTTATTAATAAAGAAAAATATATAATAAAAGATAATATTATAAAAGGTAATATAATGAAAAAATCACGTTTTAACTTATTTAGATCTACTTCTATGTTAATATCTGTGTTGGGAATTCTTATGATTGTATGTACAATTATAATAGCTATTTATGTAGGATTTAATATTATTTCTACTGGAATAACTGGGGAAGTTTCATCTGGAGCACAATACGATCAATTAGCTCAATTAAAAGCAAATTATACTGAGTTAGAATCTAAATTCAATAGTACTAAACCTGGAATCTTTACTGGCAATAATAAAGAAAAAGAAAAAGAATTTATTAATGCAGAATTAGAGTTAATAAGAGCCGATTCAGCTATTAGTGATGTTGAAAGTGCGTTAAAATCAAGATTGCCTTCTTCAGAAGTTGATGCTAGAATAAAAATAGCTCAAGAAAAGTTAAAGATAGCTATAGAAGCATATAATAAGTTATAACAATTAATAATGCTAACAATTATTAAAAACACTATATAAAAGCTATTTATAATTTTTTTATATTATATTTAATAAAATTTTTTTTATAATATTTTATATTCTTATTTATTTAATTTAATTTAATTAATAATATTTTATAATTTATAATATAATTTTTTTTATAATATTTTATATTCTTATTTATTTAATTTAATTTAATTAATAATATTTTATAATTTATAATATAATTTTTATCAATAATATTTTATAATTTTTATAATAATTTTCATATAGTTACACATAATTATGAAAATTATCATCAAAATATTAAATTATAGCTATATTATATATAAATTAATAAGTGATGAAATACATAAATATTAATGTTATATAATTTTATTAAAATTAATTTATTATAATTATAAATGTAAGAAAAATTTATATTAACAAATTATCATTAAAATGGAGACAAATCATGGAAAAATATGAAGATTTATTAAATAGGGCGATTGACCAATTACCTCCTGAAGTTTTTGAAACAAAAAGATTTACAGTCCCTAAAGCTTATTCTGTTATACAAGGTAATAGAACTTTTATTCAAAACTTTAAAGATATTTCTGAAATCTTAAATAGAGATCCTCAACATGTTCTTAAATTTTTACTTAGAGAATTAGGTACTGCAGGAAATTTAGAAGGTGGAAGAGCTATATTACAAGGTAAATTTACACATTTCTTAATAAATGAAAGAATAGAAGAATACGTTGAAAAATTTGTAATGTGTCATGAATGTAATAGGCCAGATACTAGAATTATAAGAGAAGATAGAATATTTATCTTAAAATGTGCTGCTTGTGGTGCTAAAGCTCCACTTAAAACCTTATAATTTTCAAAAAAATATAGTAGCTAAATATTAGCTACTTTTTTATTTATATTAAATTATAAATCTATAATTTTAAATTTGATTTATAATTAAACTAAAAACTTAATATACAAATAATTATATTTAGCTTAAATATATATTTAAATTATAAATTATGATTTAAATTTACTCAAATTAAACTTTATTTTTATAATTGAATTAGCATTTAAAGATGTGTTTTTAATGTTTTGTCCTGAATGTGGGAATACTGATAAACCAATTATTAAAGGAGTTTGTCAAAGCTGTTTTTTAAAAAAATTCTCAATACTAAAAATTCCTAAAAAGATTGAAGTTACAATATGTGCTCATTGTAATGCTAAGTTTGAAGAAGGAAAATGGGACGAATCAAATATTCCTGAAACTGAGATTATTTATCGTGCATTAGAAAAATCTATCATTGTTGACCCTTTAATTGAAGAAGAAGAAAAGAAAGATTTAGCTAACCTTGAAGTTGAATTAGAAATTGTTCAAATGAGAGGAACAATAGCTGAATGCCATATTGAGGCAATAGCTAATATTTTTGGTGAAACTCTAAAACAAACATACGAAAGTGAAGTAAGGTTAAAAAAAAGTGTTTGTCCAAGTTGTAGTAAGCAACAATCCGGATATTATGAAGCTGTAATCCAACTTAGAGCTGATGAAAGAGAATTATCAACTAAAGAAATAGAAAAAGTAAATGAAATTGTAAATACTACACTAAATAACATTTCAAAAAAAGACAAATTAGCTTACCTTGTTCAAACTGCTAAGTTGAAAGAAGGAAATGATTACTACATAGGTTCTTATAAATCTGCAAAAAAAATAGTTGAAGCTATAAAAGAGGAGTTTGGTGGAATAATAAAAGAATCTCCACGACTCATAAGTCAAGATAAATCAACTGGTAAAGGATTATATAGGATTTGGATATCAATTAGACTTCCGAGGTTTAAAAAAGGAGATTTTATAAGATACTCTGATAAAGATCAGAAAAGATTTGTAGAACTATTAGCTATAGATGGAAAAAGAATTTCATTAGGTGATTTAGCTAATGGAGAAAAAATAGCTATTCCTTGGAAAGAATATGGTTCTTTAGAGTATTTAAAAAATAAAGAAGACATTCAAACCACAACAGTTATTTCAAAATCCCCAACTATCCTTCAAATATTAGATCCTGATGATTACAGTTCCATAGATTTGAATATGATTCCTTCATTTAGAGGTATAAATATTGGAGATGAAGTTAAAGTTATAAAAATAGAAAATAATTTATATTTACTTTTAGAATATTAATAATATAATTCTTATATCAAAATATATAATATAAAAATATATTATAAAAAAAAAATTATATGAAAATTATTATACAATATATTTTACTAAAAATTAAATATCTTTATAAAAAAATTAAAAAATAATATAAAAATTATATAAAAACTATAA
>Ga0082212_10001901_pt1 | contig 30677 bp, 26 predicted proteins | sample TergutNt197P3_FD_71548 | JGI IMG/M metagenome (GOLD analysis project Ga0082212, IMG submission 71548) | Neocapritermes taracua P3 segment gut microbial communities from Petit-Saut dam, French Guiana - Nt197 P3 | ecosystem: Host-associated > Arthropoda: Insects > Digestive system > Gut ...
GCAGCGGATTATAATTGATCATCAGTTCGTGCTCTGCTACGGGAATGTTATCCAACAAAACAAGTATATTGGTTGATTCTGCCGTACGCATTTCATTCGTCAATGAAAATCGTTGACCTTCGCTGGTACGGCGTATGGATGCAAAAGCAATAAATTCGATAAATACTTCCCGCATATTCTGGAAACGTGTATATTCATCCAGCACATACCGTTTGTACGGGCTATAATTGGTGTAGGGCGTAATCGCTCTTATTCTATTGAGAGAATCAACTGTGTATGCATGGCTCACCTGAAGGGATAGATTTCGATCCTGAAGATAATCTGACCAGGTGCTGTCGGGACTGAAAAAAGGCTGTTTTGTGGGGCTATGTACAGCATAAGGCGACTGTATATCTATTCTGTATTTTTTATCGGATGAAGTGATTGCTGTAGTGGACAGTTCCTGTTTTCCGGCAATGCATTGTGTATAAAAGGTTACATCGCCGTTTGCGTTCATTTGTCCGGCAAACAGTTGAATTTCATGGCCGGGAAATGACAACAAATTCGTGACGTCCGGTGATCTTGCAGGAGCGCCGGTTTCCAGATCAATTAACACTCCGTCAATAATCGCCCCCTCGTACTCAGGCAAAAAACGCAGACTATCAAAAGGAATACTGTTTCCGTGCAGTTGATTTGTCCAGTCATGGATTGTCGGATTGGATGTTAACGCCGGTTCGTCGCCGGTTATGGAAACACCTATCGAAAGATTTTCGGCAGGCAGCCCTTTGATTCGGATTTCGCCTTTGTCTCTTGTTGTGTAGGATGATTTGTCAATAGACACTTCAAGCGCCGACCGGCCGGTTTCCATTGTTTGGATTGAGAAAGAAGTAACGGCGCCGTCTGTATAAAACGTATTATTTTGACTGACCGGATTGACGATGGCAATACGTTTTTCGAAATAAACATTTTCGCCTTCGTTGCGCATAAACCGTGTATAGGCTATCATCCGGTAATATCCGGTCGGAAGCATGGCCGGCAGTTCCATCCATCCGGCTCCCGTACCGTCATAGATGTCTATTTTCACCTGTACTTCTGGAATGGAATCGCCGATTAGCTCTACATAGCCGATTTTGCTTAACGAAAGCAATTTGCCCTCCGTATCCGTAGTATACAGTTTCAACCAAAGGAGTTCGCCGGACAGATACAACTGTTTGTCTGTCTGCAAATAAATACGTTCGCTCACTTGTCCGTTCGCTTGCATTTGCCCAAAACATAAGAAGCAATAAATCAATACAATAAATCTGTATTTCATTTTCTTAAACAGTTAAATCATTATATATTTATCATTTCAGATTTCACTAATCAGTATTTCTAATTCTCAATTCTCAATTCTCAATTATTTACTGGTGTTCATTCGGCCAAAAATCGGGTTTGTTTTTAGTGCCTCCGCTCACTGTGCAGTCCACACATCTAATCATAAAACACCGGTATCTTGAAGGACTCAATACCTGATATATCCCTAATCCGGCTGCATGAGCAGCAGGCATATCAAAATATTCCCGACTCGGAACAATCTCTCCCGGCTCTACACCCTCCGCATTCGGCGCTGTACTGCAATTGTTTTCATGACGAAATAAATTCAACTTTTCCATATCTATAAACAGGCGGTACGTGACTTCATTAGCGATTGCAATATAGCCGATTACAGGTTCATCCGGATTGGACAGGCATTGTATGTTTCCCTCTTTTTCAGCAGGTTGAGGAGCAAAGAGGCTGCCGTTTTTGTCCACATTCCGCTGTAAATTTTCAAAATAATCGTATGCTTCTTTATCAATGCCGTATTGCTTGACTAAGATACTGTACAAATAACAAAAACGGGGATCATTGGCAGGAATATGATGGATTTTTAAATCTTTGACCATCGCCTCCGAAAACCGGTCGGACGAACTGTACAGCATTGATTTGGAATGGTCGTAATGCCAGCAGTAGTATCTGTTATCGCCGGTTAAACTTTGCGGTATCACGGTTCTCGTTACAGGATCATACCTTACGTTAGCTGATAATGCGGCCGTGTATTCCCAGATTTCTTCAAAACGCCAAAAAAAGTATTTGGTACGGTTCGACGGATCGTGTGTCGAAACCATAATATTCATACTATTATCATCATTGATCGACCAGGTGACTTCGTCAATTTCCGGTGTATGAACAGGTGAAACAAAGTCTGACTGATAATGACTGTTTCCAATCCGAATGTCTAAGGCATACTTCATGCCGGTATTGAACGAAATCTCATCGTTTATCACGTACATTCCCGGAACCGGCTCTCCATCCGCTATTTGCGGTTCGGCAACGGCTATTGTATTGTTTGATTCGTCTATCAACCGTATTTGTGCATTTTGCACATATACGGCTTCCGTTTTGAATTGATCGTCTACTTTTATCGTACGGCTCAACTGTATGGCAGTTTGACCGTTTTCAACAATCAGTCCATCTACGACGAGAATACCTGCCGTATCTGATACGCCAACCTGTTGGTATTCGGAAATACAACCCGCCAAAGATAAGATCGCAAGTACGGATAAGAGACCGAAATATTTGAAATGTTTTGCTGACTTCATATTGTTTGACAATTTATATTCATTGGGCAATGGTTAAAATCTGATGTTATAGGAAACGTATGGTATCGGCGCCCCGAAAATGGCCATTTGATAACCGGATATTACGCCGTCATTTGCGGTGTAATATACGGAGTAGGCATTCTTACGTCCCGTCAGGTTGTAAACGCCAAAGGAAATACTGCTGTGTGTAAGCAATGATAAATGATGGCTCGGTTCGATATTGACCGAAAAGTCCATTCGGAAAAAGTCGGGTATCCGGTACTGATTCCGATCGGAATAATAAATAAATTCCCCTCCTTTGTATTCGTATTTGGAGGTCGGCAGGGTGATAGGCCGTCCGGTACTGTATTCACAGTTCAACGAAACACTGTAACGCTGCGTGAATTTGTAGTTGCCCGCTAACTTCAGGTCGTGTGGTTTATCATAACTTGCGGGATACCACATCCCGTTATTGACAGGCTTTTTCACACGGGGATCGTGCTGCCGGAGTTCGGTTCTGGAATACGAATAACTTAGCCATCCGTTCAGTTTACCCTGTGTTTTTTTTAGCATCAATTCGAGGCCGTAGGCTCTTCCTTTTGTATTGATTACATCGGTTTCGATATGATGATTCATACTTAAAATGGCGCCGCTGCGATAGTCTAAATAATCTTTCATCGTTTTGAAATAGATTTCGGCAGAGGTTTCGATAATGCTGTTATTAAAGTTCTTATATACCCCTACGGCTGCCTGCATACCTGTTTGCGGTTTGATGTTGGCATCGCTCAGTTTCCAGGTATCGGTCGGCGACATGATGGCCGTATTCGACAGTTTATGAATAAACTGGCTCAGCGTATTCACGCCTGCTTTGACCGAAAGGTCGTGATTGAAGCTATAGCGTGCCGAGAGACGTACTTCCGGATATTGCCATGTTTTGAAGATACTACCCGCTTTGGCGTCTTTGCGTTCTGTTACCGTGTTTTCCTGCGGCAGGAAATTCGGATCGTAGATATTGTAAGTCCTTTCTCCCAGGGCATTGAACATACTGTACCGTATCCCCGCATTGATCGAAAAGGCCGGTGTGATATCCCATCGGTCGGACAGGTAAACGGACGATTCCAGCGCCTTTTCTTTTTGCATGATATCGGGAACAACTAACGACTCGGGCGTGTAGGGCAAGTATTTACCCGGATTGAGGTTGTAGTGTATGCTGCCGAGACCAAAGTCAACCGTATGATTCCTGTCGGTGTAGGCTGTGAAGTCGAGCCGGGCAAATTGCTGGTCTATATCGAATTGCAGCGAATAGGCGTAAGAGGCATTTTCTGCCATAGACATCTTATAGTCATAATGGTCGTATCCAAATATAAACGTGCCCGACAGCCGGTTGCTGAACAGGTGCCGCCATTTGGCCGATGCATTGATATTGCTGTATCCGTAGCGGTCGTCGGCCGTGAATTGAAAGCGGTCATGGCTGTAATAGCCGCTGATATACAAATTGTCTCTGTCCGACGCCTTGTGATCCACAATCAGATTCAGGTCATAGAAGCCGGCTTTCCCGTTTTTATATTCGCTTTCTTTGGGCAGTAAACCCAGCATCCAGTCGGAGTAGGTGGTACGGCCTCCCAGGATAAAGGAAGTATTTTCCCCTATCGGACCTTCCAATGTGATTCGGGCGGTTAACAAGCCAAGATTGACCGAGCCGTTAAAATTCTTTTTATTCCCTTCGCGGCCACTGATATCCAATACCGACGAGATACGCCCGCCAAATTTTGCGGGGATGCTGCTTTTATACAGTTCCATGTCTTTGATAAGGTCAGGGTTGAAGGCGGAAAAGAATCCGAACAGGTGTGTCGGATTGTAAACAGTCCCGTTATTAAACAAAATTAAATTCTGGTCAGTAGCGCCTCCGCGTACATTGAATCCGCTCGACGCCTCGCCGACTGATTTTACACCCGGCAGCATCATCACGACACGTATCACATCTGTTTCACCAAAAGCGGTCGGAATATTTTTGATGTCTTTCACTTTGAGCCGTTCCATACCGATGGTTGTACTTTGCAGGCCGACATTCCGTTCGGCTGTGACGACCACTTCATGCAGCGAATAGACCTGTTCTTCTAATTCGATATCCAATTTGCCGTCGCCGTAGAGCATAACTTGCCGTTGTGTTTCTTTCAGCCCGACGCCGCGTATGGCTAATCGCTGCCTTCCGGACGGCAGTTGCAGTGAATAGAAGCCGAAAGCATCAGTGGTGGATACAATCCCTGTATTGTTTTCCAAAAAAATAACTGCACCGACAACAGGTTCGCCTGTTCTGAAATCGGTCATCGCGCCGGTCAGCCGTACGCGATCGGGAACAGGTTGGGATTTTTCGTCGCCTATGGTATATATTTTATTTTCGGAGGTGGCTCTTTGTTCCAACGGACTTAATAACAGACCGGCCATGGTTTCGCTTTGTCCGACGCGGGCGGTGAAATAATTTTCCGGCAGTTGTGTATGCAACTGTTTGTCTTTGAGTATGAATACAAATCTATCCTTATATACTGAAACATGGAAGGATGTTCCTTCAAGCGCTTGGTTTAAGGCTGATTCGGGCGTCTCGTCGGTGCACCGGACAGTGAGTAACAGCGAGTCCAAGTCCGAAGGATTGCAAAAGATGACAGTTCCGGATTGCTGTTCAATACTCCGGAATATCTCACTTGCCGGTTGCTGCCCGAAATTCAGCGTCACTCGCTGTTGGGCAATACAAATGGAGGTAAATGCCAGAAAGAAGACCGCAAGACCACAAGACAGGGATGGCCGCAAGCGTTTAGTCAAAAAGAGTTGACTGTCTGTTAAAACATATTTTCTCCGTAGCAAATTTCTCATTCCTTTACTTTATATTTTCATAATGATTGACTAAAGCAATGATGGATTGCCCGATCTGCTTTTTGAATTTTAATTTGTGCGTTGCGGCATATTTGTTCAGCTCCTGTTTTCTGTCGGGGAATAGTTTCAGTAAAGCGTTTTTATTTTTTACCGGATAATACTCGCCCTCTATACAGACGGCATACTGTATTTGAGTTCTAAATGACTTCGACAAAGCGCCGACAGACATGATTTCTTCAATGAACGTCATCCTGTATCTTCTTACTACAGGATACAATCCGTCATCGATTAATTCCAAAAGAATAGCTTTTGTATTGTTGCCGCTTTCCGACACGATAAATGTAGCGCCATGCAGGACTGCATAACCTGTCTTTTCATTATCTAAAACAATGCGCTGCGGATTGTCGGGGAAAATAACCGTAATTTCATCTCTGAATAAATCAATGCGCATCAGGATATCTATGTAAACTACACCGTTGTAACATAATGTCCCTTTTGAGAAATTGGGGGATTCAAAGTAAGGATGGTTAAGAGACTGTTGGGTATATGGTAAACTGACTTTTCCGTTATAAAGGGCGGCAAATGTACCTGCAACCTCCTGATAACTGTAGATAAAACTATCCGGAGGGTCATTGGCCATCCGGTTTTCCTGCGCTAAAAGTATCTCTCCGCAAAGAAGAAACAAAAAGCATATTATGTATTTTTTAATCAGCATGTCAAGGGCGCTTCTGTCATTTTATTTACCTTTTGATTTTTCCAAAGAGCCGAAGAACATTAAAACGCCCTGAAAAACCGCTGTAAACTTAGACATTCTTTTGTTATAAACCAACTGTTTTCCCCGAAAAATTTTGTATCTATCTATCTATCTATCTATCTATCTATCTATCTATCGCTCTAACATCTTGATATTCAACGTGTTATAAAATACTTGTCCTGCCGGATTTCAAATCCGACAGAACAGAAAAACAGCATCGAAACAGGATTGCAAATCAATCCTCAAACAGTTCGAATTTGTTTTTGCCGATGAACAGGATGACGGCTTTTTTCAGGTCTTTGCTGTCTTTCATTTGGGCTGAACTGCTGTAGTCCTGCAATTGTTTCCGGGCTTCGAGGCGATACGGTTCGCGCTCTTTTACGCTTGCCTTGAGGTATTTGAGTTCGAATATCCATTCGTACTTAACTTCCGGCACCAGCGGACTGCGGCGCAGACAGATGTCAATATAACCACTGTCTGTCTCCGTCTCGCTTGAAGGAATGTAAATATTACTCTGGAACAGGCAACTCAGCAGCATGATTTTGATGTACTTCTCATCGAACTGCTGCAGGTCGCGGTTCGACAGTCTGTTGAAGATGTTCCGGCTGACATAGTCAATAAACGGCTTTGCCTGCCCGTCAAGCGCCAGCGCCTGAATCGACAAGTCGAGTTCGGAATTGTTGATAGCGAAGGCGGATTCTGTCTGCACCATTCGCAGGAGGTATTCCCAAAATACCGTTTTGATGGAATAGTTGGGGATGCAGAGGCGCAATTTCCCAAATACGGGCTTTTCGATGGTGAGCAATCCCATGTAGAAAAGCAGCGATACGAACTGTTCGTTATCATGAATGATATCAATGGGGAATGTGGTCTGAATGGCCGATACGACGCCCCCGTCCTTGACGATTTGCAGAAGCATGTCGCGGTTGGACTCGTGGCGAATCAGGCGTTGCAGACGACCGTAATCCATCTTCAGATTGGGGTCGATGATACTTTCGGGGACCTTCTGACTGTCGATAATCTGACTGAAGAAATAAAGCATCATTGAAGGGTTGTAAACCCGGTCGGTTGCATCCTTATTGAAAAGATACCCGTTGTAGTACCACTCCATATCCACAGTGATAAGGTCGCGGTCGACGCCGGTTTCGTCCATCAGCCATTCCACCTCTTCATGGGTAAAGCCCATCATACTGTTATAGCGTTCATGCATGGTAAGGATGACGGCAATGTTGAACCCGCTGGTGAGATTGTCGAGCATCACAGGAGAAATGCCGGTGATAAAGATGCGATCGACCACCGATTTGGCCCCTATTTTAAGCGTTTCGTAGAAGTCGCGCACTAAGCCGCTTGCCTGTATCATCTTTTTGTAAATGTCTTCCACACCCATGGCAATCAGGTCGTTGGCAAAATGGTCGTACTCGTCGATGATGACAAATATTTTGACGCCGGCCAACATAGCTGCGCCGTAGGCTGTACGCAGGGAACCGATCCCTTCTTGCTGACTTTTGATTTGTGCAATCAGCTCCGTTGCTTTTGGAAAAAAGGAACTGTATTTTTCAAGGAAAATGCATACGGTTTTCTGTACATTCTGTTCAAATGATTTCATGAACCGTTCGGGATTTGCGGTATCAAGCCCCGAAAAATCGAACTCCATGACAGCATAACTGTTTTTGAGTGGTGTCGGGTTGTCGCCGATGTACAGCCCGCCGAACAGTTCCTGAAAACGGTCTGCGCAAAGCATGTCGTAATAATACGACAGCATGGAAATAAACAGGCTTTTGCCGAATTTGCGAGGGCGGATGAAAAACTGTCGGCTGTTACTTTCATTTTCCAGCATCTCGATATAGCGGGTTTTATCCACGTAGGCGAAATTTCTTGTGCGGATGGAGGCGAAATCCTGCGCGCCGTAGGGAAGTCGTTTGAATGTTTTTACTGACATGATTATTTAAGTATAACTTTACATTAGTGTAAATTAATATATATTGTTTGGCCTTCCGAAGTGAAGCACTTAAAAATTTTATGCAAAATTAGTTGGAATCTTCGATAATTCCAAGCATTTGTAATGAAAAATGTTTGTTCAACGAAATAATTTTTGCCATTTGGTAGGGGCAAGGCATGCCTTGCCCCTACATGCTAATCAATCCGACAGAACGGAGATGACGATGTGCGATACACTCAATATAATTAAATGTTTGCGTACATTAATTATATAGCCATCAAATTATTTATATAGCCATCAATTTGCTCAGGTATTTACCGATAATATCAAATTCGAGATTGACTATGGTGCCAAACTCGATTTGGCAGAAATTTGTCTGATGGTAGGTATAGGGGATGATGGCTACCTCAAAACTGTTTTGCTGCGAATTGCATACCGTCAGGCTGACGCCGTTCACACATACCGATCCCTTTTCGACAGTCATATAGCCTTGTTTGGCCATTACGGGATCAAACAGATATTTGAATGTATAATACCAACTTCCATCGGCTTCGACTACATTTGTACAAACAGCCGTCTGATCGACATGCCCTTGTACGATATGGCCGTCCAAACGGCCATTCATCAACATGCTGCGTTCAAGATTTACCCGATCGCCCACGTTCAACAAACTTAAGTTCGAACACTCCAGCGTTTCACGGATGGCAGTTACGGTGTAGTTCTGTCCGTCAATTTTGACAACTGTCAGACACACACCGTTATGCGATACACTTTGGTCGATTTTCAATTCACCTGTAAATGAACAGGATAAGGTCAGATGTATATTACCTTGATCCTGTTCGATGGCAACTACCGTTGCGGCTTCTTCAACTATTCCTGAAAACATATTTTTAGTTATTAGAGTTTAGCTAATTTTCAAATCTATAAAATCTTAAAATCTTATATTTCAAAATCTTATACCTTATATCTTATTCTCCCTGCTCCAACTGTAATGTTTTGGTTGGTTCGTCGCAGACTTCGGTCGGACCAAAATACTGGATCGGGCCGGGATATACATAGTCCGTCTGTGTTGCCCATCGTTCGCGGTTGGCTTCGAATGTCTTAAACGGCTTGCCGTCTAACTTCACCAAAGCTTTCTGTATAACCGGTTTCATTTCGCCGTGACGTTTTTCGAGATTCATCATCATGGTAATCGGTATGCCTCCGGCAATCCATTGTTCGGCCGGGGCAGTGGTGTTCCGTACCGACGACATATAACCGGTCAAACCTGCATTGATAAGGCACGACGCCGTGTAACCTAATGAATAACAATAGTCTGCATCGAAATTAGTAGGTGCGGCACATCGGCCTTCATAGCCGAAGAAATGTGTCTGGGCAGCAAATTTGCCGATATATTTACCTTCCTTTTTCCATTGATCCAAACGATTGGCTACCATCTCGGCCAACAGTTTTTCGGTTTCGATCTGCGATACCTGTACATTTCCGTGCGGGTCGCGATCTAACGTCAACTGACGGGCTACTCCTTCCGGCAGACTGGCATATAATTCCGCATTATCTTTCGTTAGTTTAGTGATGATATAGGTCACCTTTTCGCTTTGCTTGATCATCCTGAAGTCGTTTTCGTTCTTGGCTAAAAAATCATTCAGTTCATTGATCAGGCGCTTCATGGCAGGAATAAACTCGATCAACCCTTCGGGGATCAATACTGTACCGAAATTATTACCGGCGGCAGCACGTACTGCTACAACAGAAGCGATTTGGTTGACAATATCGTCTAATGACAGGTTTTCCGCTTCGACTTCTTCCGAGATGATGCAAATATTCGGATGGGTTTGCAATGCACATTCCAAAGCGATATGCGAAGCCGACCGTCCCATCAGTTTGATGAAATGCCAGTATTTGCGCGCCGAGTTGCAATCGCGCTGTATGTTGCCGATGACTTCGGAATAGACCTTGCATGCCGTATCGAAACCGAACGATGCTTCGATTTGTTCGTTTTTCAAATCGCCGTCGATGGTCTTTGGACATCCGATCACCTGAACGCCGGCATTGATTCGCTTGTAATATTCGGCTAATACACAGGCGTTTGTATTTGAATCGTCGCCTCCAATAATTACTAATGCGCTGATATTTAATTCTTTGAGTATTTCAAGGCCTTTGTCGAACTGGTCTTCCGACTCTAATTTCGTACGCCCTGAGCCGATCATATCGAAACCGCCTGTATTGCGGTATGTATCAATGATACCGGCAGTCAGTTCCATATATTGATGTTCTATCAACCCGCCGGGGCCAAGGATAAAACCATATAACCGTGAGTCTTCATTGACGGCTTTCAGTCCGTCAAACAGTCCGGCTATGACGTTATGCCCGCCGGGAGCCTGTCCGCCCGACAGAATAACACCTGCATTGATGGCAGGAAGGGATACTTTTTGTTTGCTTCTTTCGAAGGTCACAACCGGCATTCCGTAGGTATGCGGAAACAAAGCTTTGATTTCGTTTTGGTCGGACACGGATTGAGTGTACTCACCGTCTACAGCATAGACGGCTCCCTTTAATGCTTTAGGGACTTTGGGCAGGTATGCTGCCCGTGCAATTTGTAATGCGCTCTTTGTCATGTAATTTATACTTCGTTAATGTAAAATATGTTGCAAATATCGGGATTTTTTTTGAAATATCAGCCGTTAAATAATTCTTTTAATCACAAAGGATTGAAAAAATCTAAACTCGTAAATCGTAAATCGTAAATCTAAAATCGTAAATCTAAAATCGTAAATCGTAAATCTAAAACACACACACCATCCCCAACCCATATTGATGATTTCCGATTATTGGCGCAACTGCAAAGTTGGCATTAGTTTCCCCGACGCCGATGATCCGATGGAAAACAGGCAGCAATCGATAGCCTATCTCCACGCTGAGTATCCCGACACCGGCGCCTGCCACAACGTCGCTGACCCAGTGTTTGCGGTTGAGAATCCGCATCGTGCCTACGGTGGCAGCCGTAGCATAACCTGCCACCCCGATCCATGCCGACGTTTCGCGATATTCTTTAAAAAGGAGATGCGCTCCGGTAAAAGCGGTCGCCGTATGACCCGATGGGAATGAATGACGGTTGGAACCATCCGGACGTTCGACGCCGGTAGCCATTTTGATAGCCTGTACGCTACCGCCCATAATCAGGTGAGAAGTAATCGCTACAAATGTCCGGTCGCGAAAATTATGTTTAGCTTTGACACCCGCTACATCAAGCCCATACATAGCCATAACCGGTGCATATTGGATATAATTGTCGAAAGTCCTGCGCCGGAAATGCTTGCTTACTTCTTGATCCACATTACGGTCTATTTGTTGAAAAGGATGCGCAATCTGTGCCAATACTCCATAAGAAGCACACAAAAAAAACAAGCAAATAGCTGAAAAACTTTTCATTGATAATCTTTTCATGTTACCCTGCTAAAACAGATGGCACAAATTCAAGCATATCTATTTTTAAAAAAATCTGCGCAAATCCATCTAATCTGCGTCATCTGCGTGCTTTCGATAAGAATTACAATTATTTATTGTATTTACTCGTCACAACAGAAACCTGCATAAAATCTTTATCCTTACGTAGTTTGACTCCCGAAGGGGCTAAATAATTACTGATTTCTGTTGTATAAATACTTGGAGACGAGCCGCTTGTCTTTCTGTTCACGGGAACGGCCAATAGCCTTAAATCGTCGTCGGGAGATACGCTCAGATGATAAGCCAGCAATGTCTTGATATCGTTAAAATAATACGTCCGGTTGTCAGGGCTATAACCTTGTTCTGTGGTAGACCGCATAGCTAAATTTCCATTCGCATCTTTCCATGTCACTGAAATATAAGAGGTTATGTTATTTTCTACATACCTGTTATGAAAGAAATTGTAAAGTGAATCTTCAGGCAATAGCAAAAGATGGGAAGGCGGATTTAAGGAATAAGGCCAGTCTTCGTTAGGCATGTACTTGATACTAAACAACATACTATTAATTATACGCCCTTCAACAAGTGATTTGATTTCCTGCGAAGGAATAACGAGCCGCGTATAAATGCCGGCGGGAGTTTTGATAAATGTATAATCATCATTGTCAGCCAATAATTGGTCGGTATCCGAATTTTCAAAGCGATTCAATTGAATCACTTCTTTGGTGGTAATAAACCGTTCAGAACGTACAATAACCGAATCAGCGCCTGTACTGCTTGTTTCGACACTTTTATAGTCAATGACAATGTCGGTTCGCATAATATTAAACATACAGCCGTGTCCGTAGCCGGTGGTCATATAGATGCCCGGAAAAAATTCATTAAAAGCCTGTTGCGTTTTAAAAGACGCCGGATTATTGACTGTTTCCTCATAAATGCGTTGTCCGATTGATTTAGGCAGTTGAATCTCGATCATCCTGTAATAAAGGTATTTATTGGAAGAAACCTGCGATGAGTCAACGATCATCCCGCTTGAAGCAGTATGTACAGCCGATCCCCAAAGGTCATTCAGGTCGCAATAATCTGCAGGATTCACATTGGTATAGTAGACTTTGTCGAGTGTTTTGTTGACGGGAAAAATCTGAAACTGAAAGGGTGAATCCGGATCGCCGGTTTCTATAAAATAGATACTCAGATAGATAGAATCAATTTCATTGTTGTAGGGCGTTTTGTCGAATTGATAGTTATCCTCGCAATAGAATTGGCATAAAAAATCCGCATTGAGCCGTCCGTAAAGGGGATCGAAGTATTCGCCCAACAGTCCGGAAGTTGTTTTCGCAAAAAGTGAATCCCGCTGAACGGTTGTAGCCTGAATTTGAAATGTATCGATATAAGCCGTAATAAAGTCGTCTTTCGGTGTGAGTATATTGCCGACGGAATTGGAATCTAACTCACATCCGCTTAAGTATAAGGCACCTACGAATAAAACGCTGACTAAGAGTTGTTTCATTTTCATCATTTTTTTAGTTTTGTTGCGATAACCATGTCATAAAAGTCGTTGTACATATCAATATAGTTATCAGCAGGTTGATAAGCTAAAAACAGTTTTTTGCTTTTTTCTATATGCTCGATTGAAGCAGGGTCGATATACATGCTTCCCTGAATAATGGCATCGGAAAACTGAATGGCCAAACGTGTCACAGACAGAAAGTTAGGCGTCTCCACTATTTTCAGGTCTTTGTCGGTTGCTCCATCCTGTTTCAATTTGTCGGCCAAACGGTTGCCAAGTACCGAATAGAAAGGGTAGTCATAGATCGAATAGATGATTTTTGTTTTCGAAAAACAGGGATCGTCTAAGTACATCCGCCGCAGGTATAGAGGCGCCAATGAAGTGAGCCAACCGTGACAATGGATGATATCGGGTATCCAACGTAATTTTTTTATCGTTTCAAAAACACCTCTGACATAAAAAATGGCACGTTCGTCATTGTCCTCAAATTCATGCCCGTCAGGATCACATACAGTAGCTTTCCGGCGGAAAAAGTCTTCATTATCAATAAAATAAACTTGCATGCGGGCAGATTGTATAGATGCCACTTTGATGATTAACGGATGATCAGTGTCATCAATTATCAGGTTCATTCCTGAAAGACGGATTACTTCGTGCAGTTGATTACGACGTTCGTTAATGCAACCATACTTGGGCATAAAGGTCCTGATTTCTTTTCCTCGTTCCTGAATTCCTTGCGGAAGGTCGCGGCAAATAACTGAAATTTCTGATTCCGGTAGATATGGGGTAATTTCCTGGGTTATAAATAATACTTTTTTAGCATCCATTCAATGTAAACTATCAAAAAAACGGTTACAAAGATACTAAAAAAAATCCATTAAATATCAAAATATTTCTCTTAAAAATTTATAAAAAAAAACGAAAAGTGAAAAATTTGCCTGATTTGTTCGTTGTTTTTGAATTTATTTTTGTTGTTTTGCAGTCGGTTTTACATAGTATTTTGGGTTGATTCGTAATTTTGAAATATGGAAACAGTAAAGAATATCAGAGAATTAAAGTGTTTGTTGGAAAAAGAAAGACAGCAAGGGAAACGAATAGGGTTTGTTCCGACTATGGGTGCGCTGCACGCAGGGCATTTAAGCTTGGTAGAGCGCTGCAAAGAGGCAAACGAGGGTTGCGTTGTCAGTATTTTCGTGAATCCGACCCAGTTTAACAACCGAAATGACCTGCTGACTTACCCGCGTACCTTAGATCAAGATTGCATGTTATTGGAATCAACGGGGTGTGATTATGTGTTTGTGCCTTCGGAAAAAGAAATGTATCCTGAGCCTGATACGCGGATATTCGACTTCGGTGCCATTTCGTCTGTGATGGAAGGCGCTTTCCGCCCCGGACATTTTAATGGCGTCGCCCAGATCGTAAGTAAATTGTTTGATGCGGTCGAACCTGACTCCGCCTATTTCGGTGAAAAAGATTTTCAACAGGTTGCAGTCGTTCGCGAATTGGTGAAACAGATGGGCAACACAGTGCAAATCGTATCGTGTCCCATTATCAGGGAAACCGACGGATTAGCATTAAGCAGCCGGAATGTTCGTTTGACTGCCGGACAACGCCGTATTGCTCCCCTTATTGCTGCTACATTAAAAGAAAGTTGTACTTTTGTTCCCGAAAAGAGCGTACTGGAAGTTATTGATTGGGTTACGGATACGTTGAACAGTGAACCTGAATTTCGTGTCGAGTACTTTGAAATAGTTGATGGGGAAAGTTTGCAACCGCTTCCCGATTGGGAAACATCGAACGAACCGACAGGTTGTATCGCTGTTTTTTGCGGCGAAGTGCGCCTGATTGATAACATCAAATACAAAAACTGTAGGGGCGTAATGCTTACACCCAGATTGTAAGAGCGTAATGCTTACGCCCAGATTGTAAGAGCGTAATGCTTACGCCCAAATAGTAGGGGCGTAATGCTTACGCCCGATTAAAAAAATTGAATGGATTTATAAAAAATGAAAATTGAAGTTTTAAAATCGAAGATTCACCGGGTAACGGTAACCGAAGCAAATCTGAATTATATCGGAAGCATCACGATTGATAAAGATTTAATGGATGCAGCGAATTTGATTGAATTTGAGAAAGTTTGGGTTTTGAATAATAACAATGGCGAACGTTTTGAGACGTATGTCATTGAAGGATTGCCGGGCTCCGGAACCATCTGTTTGAACGGCGCAGCTGCCCGTCTCGTTCAGCCGGGAGATATTGTCCTTATATTGTCGTATGCCCAAATGGAGTTTGAAGAAGCGAAATCGTTCAAACCAACCATCGTTTTCCCTGCAACCGCGACAAACAGATTGGTGTAATTGATAAGTTTCGTGACGAATTTCACAAATTGTTTTAAAAAAACCGAACTAATTTGGACTGTCGTATTATGCTGTATTTCGTTCCATTATTGATTTTTTCGTTTTCTTTTCGGGTTTATAACATAAAACACACTTTTACTGTTTGTCTTTCTCATTCATAATGTTATATTTCTGATATTCAGCCATTAAATTAAATTTTATTTCGTTCGCTGACACATACGTATGTTTGTTTTTTTGAAAATTTCAAAAATAAGTTAAATAATATTGTTTTTTTTTTATTAATAATTTTGTTTTTATAAAATGTATTACTATTTTTGCACGTGCTTACAAAAAACAAAACTGAAATGAAACAAGACACAAAAGAATTAATTCTTAAAGAATCGTTCAAACTTTTCGCATGGAAAAGGTATGAGCAGGTTACTGTTTCCGATTTAGAAAGAGTAACAAAGTTGACGCGAGGTGCAATTTTCTATTACATGAAAAACAAAGAGCATCTATTTATCGAAGTATTAGATAAATTCATGTTGAATAAAAACACGCCTCAAGTCGATGCGCAAGTGACTTTAATGTCGTACATAGATTTATTTATTGAACAAATAAAGAAAACTAAAAAAATAATGAGTTTATTGGGTGTAAAAAACATGAACTTTGCGTATGCCAATATTGCTAATCAGGCAATTTATTATTATCCTGAATTTATTAAATTAGCCAAAGAAAAAGAAAATGAGGAGTTGAAAAATTGGTTAAAAGTTTTGCAAAATGCCGTTCAATCGGGCGAAATTAACAGTACGATTGATATAAATGAGATTGCAAACATCATCCAGCTCATGTATAGAGGTTTATGTGACACAGGGGTCATGCTTCCGGAAGGAATCGATCTGGAAGAAACGCATAAGTCATTGATATGCTTGTATAATTTAATAAAAAAATAAATATTCTAAATAATTTTAAAAAATGGATAAAGAAAGTAATGTGAATGACAATGAAAATTTTTCGAAACGTATAAGACGTACAAATGTCGAAATTAAAAAAAGTATATTCGACGCAGTTTATCAGATAGTTAAAGAAAAGGGATTTCCGGTTTTATCAATCAGTCTGATTTCAGAGTATTCAAAAGTCAACCCTATCATTATAGCGAAAAGGTTTAGAGACTTAGACGACATCATCGACCAATTCATTAGCAGATGGGAGTATTGGATAGATACCTTTGTAGATAACGGGGATAAAGACAGAACCAAAGAATCCTACCAAAACACCATCGAGACCATTTTGGATATTATCTGGAAGAAAAAGGCAATTCAACAGATTCTTGCCTGGGAAATAGTAGAAGATACGCCTTTGCTCGATGCTTTTATTATGCAACGCGAAGCAAAAATCACGAAGATGATCAACCGTTATGCTCCTGCGTTTGAAGGTACAGATTATGATGTCAGATTGATTACGGCTATTTTATTGTCAGCTACCTATTATATGGCAGGCTACAAGAAAAAAGAAACATTCTTCGGCATGAATATCAAAGGGAATACCGGCAATTTGAAGTTATTGGAAGGCATTAACCAACTGTCAGACCTCGTATTTAATAAAATAGAGAAAACAACCGAAAAGGAAATTGCAAAAAAAATGATCCAATGCGGTGACAGCCTCGACAAGATCGAACAAATAACAGGTCTTACCCAAAATGAACTGATGGGTCTATTATAAATAACTGATTTATAATATTAAAAAAAATACGGAAATATTTTTGTAAAAATTAAATATTTCCGTATTTTTGTGCACAAATTTAATGAATTTGTGCATTTTTTTTATTACACATATTAATCAATAAAGATTTAAAGTTTTATGTCAAAGAAAATTACAGTAATTGGTGCAGGTAACGTAGGAGGTACCTGTGCAAATGTTTTGGCCACACGAAACGTTTCGGCCGATATTATTTTGTTCGATATTAAAAAAGGGTTATCGGAAGGCAAAGCCATTGATATTATGCAAACTGCCACCTTAGTTGGAATCAATTCGCGCGTTAAAGGTGTTACCGACGACTATCCGGCTACGGCCGGTTCCGATTTAATTATCATCACATCGGGCGCTACGCGTAAACCCGGTATGTCACGCGAAGATTTGGTCGGAACCAATGCGAAGATCGTTAAATCGGTAGTAGAAAACGCATTAAAGTATTCGCCCGATGCTATCTTGCTTATAGTGAGTAATCCGATGGACTCGATGTGTTACCTTGCCTATAAAATTTCAGGTTTACCGCGCAACAGGGTACTGGGATTGGGAGGCGCATTAGACAGTTCGCGCTTCAAATATTACCTCAATGAGGCATTAAATGTCAATCCTATCGACCTGCAAGCCACCGTAATAGGAGGACATGGCGATACGACAATGGTGCCGCTTGTTTCGCTTGCAACCTACAAAGGAGCGCCGGTGACGAATTTTATTTCCAAAGAAAAATTGGATGAAATAGTGGCAGCTACTAAAGTAGGCGGGGCTACCATGTTGGAATTGATGGGTATGTCTGCATGGTATGCGCCGGGAGCAGCTGCAGCTACCATGGCCGAATGGATCATCAAAGACCAGAAAAGAATTATTTCCTGTGGCGTATACCTTGAAGGTGAATATGGCCAAAACGATATTGTCATTGGTGTACCTGCTGTCCTGGGAGTCAACGGTTTGGAACAAATCGTGGAATTTCAACTCCCCGACAATGAAAAACAAGCATTCGTCGACTCAGCCAATGCAATCCGGAAAGTGAATCGGATTATGGTGGACATGGGGATGATTTGAGTTAAGAGTTAAGAGATAAGAGATAAGAGTTAAGAGATATTAAACTCACCCTTTGAAGGGGGCAGGGGGATGTTTCAGAAGAACATATCCCCCTTTGAAGGGGTTCAAAAAAAACTATCCCCCTTTGAAGGGGGCGCAGGGGGATGTTAAACATCAAAGGGGGATGTCAAAACGCCCCAAACCGCCTATCACCAATCTCTTTCACCGCCATACACTCCGCTTCGACCAACCAACCTGTACGGCAAACAGGCGCCCAAACAATTACCTGCGGTGTGTGTGGGTAATACTGCCGCATATATGATGCAATCGCCTCATAATCTGCAATATCACGAAGATAAACGATAAGATACATGACATCGGTCATACCGGCGCCTGCTTCAGCCAATAGCGTCCGGATATTTTCAAACATCCTGTCTGTTTGTCTCAGCAAGTCATCCGGATGTTCAATTTCACCCCGATTGTTTATACTCGCAGTGCCGGAAATAAATATATGACGGCGGTCTCCATAGTGGATCGCCGTACCTCTTTCGAAGGTAACGCCATATTGATGCGTAGGGTTTAAATGCGTAGGGGCATAAAGATATTGAATCTGCTCAGATTGAATCCCTTGGATAGCATAAGCATCCATAAAAACCAACGTTTCAGGGTAAATGTATCTCCCCTCTATTCCGGTACTTGCCACAAAATGTGTGTCTTTCGTAAGACCTTCGCTTTCAAAACATGTACGGCGTGCAGCCACCATTCCGGCATATTGCGTATCTACATCATGTACAAATACCCACGTGCGCTGACAATGTTTTTCAAGCGTACATCCCTGTGCTGCAAGCAATTCAATATATTTTTTAAAGAGAATCTCCGTCTGCTCACCTGCATCTGCTCCCTGCGAAAATATTTGTGTATGATACAAATGACGATAAACGGAATGTTCCATAATTATTCCATGATCGTCTTTTGTCAAATGAACGTTTGCGCTAAAATAAAGCCAGACAGCTACTTTCGTTCCGTCTATTGGCGGCTGCTGAACGATTGAAACTGCTGAGCTATTGTCAGTGGAATTGATAAAACCGGATTGATTGACCGCATCACTCACAAAATAACGCTTCCATACTAACATTACTTCCTGCGTATGATCCTGTAAATGAGTCTGAAGTAATCGGATGGTTGTATTTATTCTTCGAAATTGTTCTGTTGCATCACACTTTGTGTCTGTCAACCTTATCATTACATGATATTCCGGTATTCCGGCAACAGGTTTAAAAATACTGATTTCTGCCTCAGTCGAAAGCTCCGGCCACGCTATTGTATGATAATTAATCATTATTCAGTTTCAATAATTGATCATTTGGGTGGCAAAGATACACATTCAATTTTAAACTGAAAGTTGAAAGTTGAAAATTATTCCAGATTCCTAATTCCTAATTCCTAATTGATTCGTATCTTTGCACCCGAAATTTGAAAAAATGAATGAATGAAAGAAACTTTTTGTAAATGGCTACTGCGCCGTCTTGGTTGGAAGATCGGCCCCACAGGCGAAGACCTGCCCAAATGTGTAATTTGCGTTGCACCGCATACAAGTAACTTAGATTTTATTTTGGGAAAATTATATTATATGGCAATAGGCCGAAAAGCGCATTTCTTGATGAAAAAAGAATGGTTTTTCTTTCCGCTTAACCTTCTTTTCAAAAAGATGGGAGGCGTCCCGATCGACCGGAAAAAAAATAATTCAATAACCGACCAAATGGTGAAAAAATTCGAACGATTTAAATACCTGCATTTGGCCATCACACCCGAAGGAACCCGGAAAAAAGTCGACGAGTGGAAAAAAGGTTTTTACTTTATCGCACTAAAAGCATTAGTACCCATCCAATTAGCCTATATCGACTACCGCAAAAAAGAAATGGGTTTCAAAGGCATATTTTACCCGACAGGCAATGTCGAAGAAGATATCCATACCATTCGTTCCTATTATCAGGGTATGACAGGACGGAATTGGAAAAACAGTAACCGATAAGAGGTTAGTGATTAGTGGTTAGTGATTAGTGGTTAGTGATTAGTTGTTAGTGGTTAGTAGGGGCGTAATGCTTACGCCCGATCGTAAATATTAACATCCCCCTAACCCCCTTCAAAGGGAGATAAAAGCGTAATTTTTAACATCCCCCTTACCCCCTTCAAAGGGGGATAAAAACGTAAATATTAACATCCCCCTACCTCCTTCAAAGGGGGACAAAATCGTAAATCGTAAATCGTAAATAATATGACGCCTGATTATATTTTTGAATGTAGCTGGGAAGTATGCAATAAAATGGGTGGTATCTACACCGTTCTTTCTACTAAAGCCCGGACACTGCAACAACAGTTTGCCGATCGCGCAATTTATATAGGCCCGGGTGTTGGAAAACCAAATCCGGAATTTATTGATGACGCGACGCTTTTTCCCGATTGGGTCAACCGGCTAAACGAAACCGGACAACTCCATATAAAAGCCGGACGCTGGAATATTCCCGGCAATCCACCGGTAGTATTAATCGACTATCAATCTTTATTTTGCGAACGCAATAGTTTGTATTTCTCGATATGGGAATCTTTTGGGGTTGATTCATCGCGGGCGTATGGCGATTATGACGAATCGTGCATCTTTGCGTATGCTGCCGCACAGGTAATACTGAATTTTCACACTTTTTATAATCTGGCTGAGAGCAAAGTAATTGCACATTTTCATGAGTGGATGCTGGGAATGGGCTTATTATTTGTTCAAAAACACTGCCCCTCTATTGCTACCGTATTTACGACCCACGCTACATCCATAGGCCGCTCTATTGCAGGAAACAACAAACCTCTGTACAATTACATGCATCAATACCATGGCGACCAAATGGCACAAGAACTCAATATGGAGGCCAAACATTCGCTCGAAAAACAAACGGCCCGTTTTGCAGACTGTTTTACAACGGTAAGCGATATTACTGCACTGGAATGTAAACAGTTATTAGAAAAAACTCCGGATGTGATCATGCCAAACGGATTTGAACCCGGTTTTGTACCTCCCAATAAATTGTATGCCGAAAAACGAAATAAAGCACGCACAACATTATTGAATGTGGTTGCAAAATTAACCGGCCAGACTATTGACCCACAGACTTTTCTTGTTGCCACAAGCGGCAGGTACGAATACCGCAACAAAGGTATTGACGTTTATATAGATGCAATCAACCAACTTCGCAACTCAAACGAATTGCAGCACGAGGTAATTGCTTTTTTGATGGTTCCTGCTTATGTCTATGCCCCACGCGCCGACTTGAAAGAGGTGGTGGATAAAAATATTACGACCCGGGAACCGATGCAAATGCCGTTTCTTACACACTGGCTTCATCAAATGAACGAAGATCGTGTGATGAATTTTATTTTACATGCAGGTTTTACAAACGATCTGGCAGACAAAGTAAAAATCATCTTTGTTCCATGTTATTTAGATGGTCATGATGGCATCCTGAACCTCTCATACTACGATTTATTGATCGGAATGGATGCCACTGTTTTTCCATCTTATTACGAACCATGGGGATATACACCGTTAGAAAGCATCGCTTTCGGTATTCCAACCATCACTACCGACTTAGCAGGATTTGGTTTATGGGCGAAAAATAAGTTACATGAACATTCAATTGACGAAAGTAAGGGCAAACCTGTGTGTTTGCCCCATAGTGACACGTGTACGGGCCAACCTGTGTGTTTGCCCAATGTAGAAAGTGTCACAATAATTCCGCGCACAGACGAGAATTATTCCGAAGTAGTCTCAACCATTGCTGCAACATTGCTCGAATTGACCAAAAAAGACCCGGCTGAAATTGAGCTTATCCGAAACAATTGCCGCATTTTGTCCGCCAAAGCCAAATGGGAAGAATTTATCTCCCACTATTATTCCGCATATCATGCGGCGTTTATCAACGCTGCCAGGAGAATAGTTTGTTCTATTGAATCAACGATGCAGCTATAATTCTTTGAATCATAATATTATTGTTTTCAACAGTATAAATAATAGCCATTTTTTTGTAGTTAATATTTCGTACTGTTAGACCATATTGCGCTAATAAAGAATCTCTGTCACTTATACCAATACTAATGCCATATATCGACAAATACTTTATGGAATCATAAATGCCACGAATATATTTGTCTGCTGTAATTGGCTCGAAGAGTTCAAATGCAATGTAATCATGAACATTTTCAATATCTTGCAATGCCGTATCTGAAATTCTTACAACGGTTTTACGCATAGCAAATTACAACATTTTCAAATTCACGATTCCTTCTTGATTCCATTCTGAGCGACGGTTATTTACAATTTTTCGTCCATATTCGCCGTAAAACCGAATAAATTTATCATCAATACGGTCAAAAACTTCTTCCACAGAAAAAGATTGCTTTGCTTCTGTGTTATTGTTTTGTGTTTTTAGTTCCATATTTTCAATAGAGGCTTCCATATCTTTAGCTTTATGAGTTTAAGACGCAAAAATAACTGATTTTTTAAAAATAACACGCTCTTTTCACTATTATTTTCTATGGCTCTTTTTCCTGCTTAATCCTGTTTAAACCGCAAAAAACGCTTCCAATTCACGTAGTGTATCTTCATTGGTTTGCAGGTCGTGCACTGCAATGCCTTTCTGTAAGGCTACAATGCGGCTGCAAACTTCGGTAACGTGCATCAGATCATGGCTCGAAATCAGCATTGTAACTCCATGCTGCGCGTTCAAATCTGCCAACATTCGTCTTAACCTGATCTGCGAACTCGGATCGAGATTGGTAAATGGTTCGTCGAGAATCAAAACCTCAGGATTGCCCATCAACGCTGCAGCAATACCGATTTTTTTCTGGTTTCCTTTCGAGAAGTCCCGGATGTATTTGTTCTTACCGATCAGTTCGTCATTGAAAAAATCGCTCATTTTCGCGATGAAATCGGCAATATCGCCTTGCGTCATCCGATGAGTTTTACCAATAAAATCAAAATACTCCTCTACCGTTAAATAGTCGATTAAAAAACCTTCGTCTAAGTAAGCGCCGGTATAGCTTTTCCAATGCTCGCTCCCTTGTACTTTCTCGCCTTTCGACCGGGCAATTCCTTTTGTCGGACGAATCAGGTCGAGTAAACACCTGAAAAACGTTGTTTTTCCCGCCCCATTATTACCTACCAACCCAAACATTTCACCCTTTGCGATCGTCAGTTCGGGAAGATTCAAGACGGTTACCCCGCCATATTCTTTCTGTAAATTTTCTACTTGTATCATAATTATATTTATTTTTATTTATTTCCCTCCCCCTACCCCCTCCAAAGGGGGACAGTTTTTATTCCTAATTCCTATCCCCCTCCTGAGAGAGCAGAGACAGTTTTTATTCCTATCCCCATCCTGAGGGTACAGGGGGATGTTATTATCCCCCTTTGGAGGGGGCAGGGGGAGGTTATTAATTTTTAATTTTTAATTCTTAATTCTTAATTTTTAATTAACCCTAAACCCTTCCGCCTGCGCATACTTCGTCTGTGCAAACCGGCGACTGAAATCCTTAATAAGTCGGTTGTGGCTTAACAAACCAATCACGCCCAAAAACGCTAATATGCTCAATCCCAGATTTTCCAAATCCAACCAACTGAAAATCCCTGCAATCAGAATGGGCAGAAGCATTACCGGCAATAAATAGATAAATTGTGCCGCGCCGGAACCTTGCCAGTTAAATGCCGAACCTTGTGCCAGCTCCATCCGTTTTCGGTTGTATTTCGACATCCATAAGATAATCAGCGAATTAACACCTATATTGAAAAGGAAACACGCTGTTTGAATCCATAATATCTTTATTCCGAAAAACACATAAGGAGTAGTTATTATATAGCTAACTACACAAAATGAAACTAACATGTAGTACTTGGCACGAAAATAATCATAAAGACTGCCTTCACGCGTCAATATGCCATCGAAAAACTTACTTTCCCATGCAACAATGTAATTACCATAAGCGAGCATCGTCATGCCTGTCACAATAATACCCACAAAAACCAACCATCCGATATTGTCTTTGTAAACAGGATTAGGATAAAATATCAAACCATAAAGGATAAATAATATGGTCAAATAGAGTATTGATTTGGTACGTTTATGCCTGAGTATCAGCTTCAATTCCAAAGCAATCAACTCGCCGATCAACCCGAAGCGGCTCATAAAACCCAAGCTCTGAACAGCGACCTGTTTCTTTTTGGTGTTCCGGTCTATTTCCTCGGTATAAGCATGAACCTTCAGGAAACGATAGTTGAGCATATATGACCCAACGGCCAACGCCAACGGAACAATAATCCACAGAGGATGCTCCAGTACAGCGTCAAACAATGTCATTGAAATATCCGAAAGCGAAAAAATCTTAAGCACGTCAAGCACAATCAGCATTACAAAACCTAAGCCGCAAGCCAGCGAAACAACCGGTTTGACCACCAACTGCCGTTTGATATATACATTAATATAACAAACAGCCACAATCAGTGAAAATAACGCAAACAGCCACCAACAAGCTGCTGCACCGGAATAAATGGCTGCAACAGCCTTGACAGCAAACGGCAAAAATATCAGGAAAGAGATATAATTCAATGGATTAATTACGCTTCGCGCCAACAGCAGATGCATCAGCGACGACCGCCTGACAGGCAAATGCAGGAATGGCGTAATACTCATCGCCGGCGTAGATTGCATCAAAAAACGTATAAATAGCTCCAGACCAAAGTAATAAATCAACACACAATTTAACAGCTGCACAGGATTGCTGCCGGGCGCAGCATCAATCAATATCTTGTCGAGCAAAAAACCAATTGCCAAAAAACACAAAATCATATAAAGCATAAATATTGCAAATATAATATTGACAATCAGGCTTTTACTAAGGACAGACGACCGTGTGGTTTCACGGAAACGAAGTTTGATAAATTCAGTAATCATAATTCCTCCATCATTATCGCCTGCACACAATCCACGGGCGCCGGTTTGCTATTGACCATCATGTATTGTCGGTATACATCGTCACCGAGGAACGACCTTACTAAACTCGCCTTTGCGCCTCCGCTCATGATTTCTTCCATCATTTTCATAAACGGGTCTTTCTTCTCAGGATACGAATTTACGTCGTAATCAGTTAATTCTGCACGCTCTGCGGCAATCTTTACAGCGTCGTCAAGGTTACCCAGCCGGTCGACCAAGCCGTTTGCCAACGCCTGATTTCCTGTCCAGACTCTCCCCTGCCCTATCGCATCTATTTCTTCCTTCGTTTTCGAGCGGCCATCGGCACAGCGCGTAAGGAACAAATCGTATATGCGGTCGGTATAAGTCTGTAATATATGCTGTTCCTCTGAGTTGAACGGTCTGATAGCTGCATCTAAGAGCGGCATGCCCCCCGTCATGCCCAAATCCGCATATTTGTTGGTCTTGATACCATCGAACGACCATCCTATCTTTTTATACATTTCCACTCCTTCGGGGATGATGGAAAATACCCCGATAGAACCTGTCAGCGTAGTCGGCTCAGCCACAATCACATCAGCAGCGCACGCAATATAATACCCGCCCGATGCAGCCAGATCGCCCATCGACACAATCACCGGCTTCTCCTTTTTCAATTCGGTAACGGCATGCCAGATTTGTTCCGACGCATACACACTCCCACCGGGCGAATTGACACGGAATACGACGGCTTTCACATTTTTATTGTCTTTCAATTTATTGAGTTCTTTTACGTACTCATCGTCCGTAATCACACTACCCATCATCATATCAAAGCCCTTGTTTTCGCCTATCACAATCTGACCTTCAGCATAAAGTACAGCTATTTTGTCCTTGTTGAATTTCATCTTTTTCGTCGATGGGGCTGCATTGATATTGGCTACTGTGGCATACTTTATTTCTACATCCTCGTCTAAACCGGCCAATTCCTTGATATAATCTTTTACATTCGGTGCATACATGAGTAAATCGATCAACCCGTATTCAACCGATTTTTCGGGAGGCGAAAGATCCATATACTCATCGGCCATCCGGTTCAGTCGTTCGATCGAAATACCACGACTTTCGGAAATACCTGTCAATAAATGCGACCAGATATCGTTTATGTACGAAGTTACCTGTTCGCGGTTGGCGTCGCTCATCTTTGTTTCGGTGTAAGGCTCAACAGCCGATTTAAATGTGCCCACCTTAAATACCTGGATGTTGATTCCTAACTTTTCGAACATCCCTTTGATAAACTGTGCGTTAGTCGCCAATCCGTGCAACATGAACATCCCTTGCGGATTCATAATGACCTTGTCGGCTACCGACGAGATGTAATAGGCGCCCTGCCTGTAATAATCGCTGAAGGCAACGATAAACTTACCGCTTTCCTTGAAATCAAGCAAAGCCTTGCGGATCGGTTCATAAGTAGCATACCCTCCTGCCGACATGTTGCCGGTTTTGAGGTATATACCGAGTACCTTGTCGTTCTCTTTGGCCGTTTCGATTGCTTTCAGGATATCGTCCAATCCGTACGACTTGTCGGAACTGCCACTAAGCAATCCCGCCATAAAATCATTCGATTTGCGGTCGCTGATACTTCCATTCAAATCGATTTGAAGCACCGTGTTCTCTTTTAATGTATACACGGATTTGGCGCTGCCCAAACTTGACATTACACCTACCATCAATATAATGGCCAAAAACCATACCAAAAGGAAGGCAACAATCACGCCTAACACAGACGCTAAAAACATTTTAAGAAAATTGTTCATAATGATCTTTAATTAGTTATTAATTATTAGAGAATAGTTATTTTTTGGTAATAATATTGCAATTTGTCCCATCAGGGATTTTATACTGGTAGAAAATATCATATTCGCCACCTGCTTTGTCCCGTTAGGGACAAAATGTTGGTAGAAATCATGATATGCACCCCACCTTGTCCCTTTTGGGACAAAATATTGGTAGAAAAACAACATATCATTCAGGATTCCGTAAAATATATTTTTCATTAAATTCAATTTCAAACAATTTTAACAATTCCAAATATTCTTCGGCAAAATCACGCTTTTTATGATGTGTTTCTTGCTGCTCAATATATTTAACAACTCTATCTATCTGCGATTTGCCATAAGAAAATGCACCGTAACCTTCTTGCCATGCAAATTTACCTCTGACCAATCTTTTTGTATTTATCCATAACGAAGAACTACCTTTAATATATTGCATTAATTCCGATAACGATTGTGTTGGCCGCATTCCGAACAAGATGTGAATATGGTCGTGTATACCCCCTATTTGCAACAATTTATGGCCATTGTTGGTAATAATTCCCGTGATATATTGATACAATTCATCTTGCCATTGTTTTTGTATCAACGATAATCTGTTTTGAACCGCAAAAACTGCGTGAATGTGAATCTGTGTGTAGGTGTTTGCCATTTTCTTTTCTACCAATATTTTGTCCCTAATGGGACACATTGTTTTTTATCTTTCTTTCTACCAATATTTTGTCCCTAATGGGACACATTGTTTTTTATCTTTCTTTCTACCAATATTTTGTCCCTAATGGGACACATTGTTTTTTATTATTAATCTATGATTGCTAATGTGCTGGGGTGCTAAAAAATATAACTGATTGTCGTAAATATGCTGCGGTTGCGCAGGAAAGCGTCGTCTTCATTTTTTGTACGCGTAAAATTTGTAAACGCCTGTTGATTGGTAAGCGCGATACGAATCATTGCGACACGCACTTCCACGCCATAATTAATACCACCTTCGTTTCGATAAAAAAGATTATCAAATTCGAGTGGTGTATTTTGTTGCTTGCCGCTAAAAAAATGACGATAATACGGCCCGGCAAAAACAGCAGCGCCTGCAGAAGATGCAGAGGGTGTTTGCAACAAAATGTTCAACGGAACAGTGATACTGTGCGTACTGATATTTCCTGCGGGATGACGCGCTTTGAGATAGTCATAATATACTTCCGGCCGAAGCCCCCAAAAGCCCATATTGATACCCGCCGTCAAACCAATACCGTAAGCGCCTGCCGGTTTACCGTCCACAGCCCCGGCTGTATAGTAATGATGGGTTGAGCCGATATTGGCGGCAATGGCCATTTCAAACTTAGATGGCGGCCTGTGTTTGGCAGCGATTTTTCCCGAAGGCAGGTAACTTTCGTCGGTCGAAACATATTGAATGAGATTGGTCAAATATCCGGTGACCAAAGCCATCCCGTCGTAATCTATCAAATCGGCCATGTCTTCGGGTTTATGGTAAGGCGATTTCAATCCGGTAGTAACAGACAATGTCGGAATGCCTTTCATCGCAAAACCATACGTATCGGTAGCTGTAAACAGGCTTTTTTCAAAATTTTGCGTTTTCAGATAAAGACCTTCGGGAATAAGGTTGCTATTTTGAAACAACTGTTTCCCGTTTTTTATGGTGCCATATCCGCTCAATTTCAGGTAACCACTTGTTTTATACCAACCTACCATATCAACGCTCAACATGAGTTTCACATCATTGATCGGGACAGGCGGATTGTTGGCAAACTCGTTCGAACCGTAAAGCCCGATTTCTTCTGCATCGAAAGCAATCAAAATCACACTTCTGGCCAATGTCGGTTGGATATTTTTCAGTTGGCGGCCTAATTCGATCACAGTCGCCGTTCCCGAAGCATTATCATCGGCGCCGTTGTAAATGATCGTTTCGCCGTTTTGCGCGGTTTTATTTCCCAAATGATCGTAATGGGCGCCAACGACAATGTATTCATTTTTCAAAAACGGATCGTTGCCTTCAATAATCGCAACAAGGTTGACATACCGATTCCCGAAGGGCACGAAAAACGATTCCCCAACCAAAGGCCTCAATCCTATTTCATCCCACTGCCTTTCAATATATGCGGCTGCTTTTGTAGCAAAAACACTTCCCGCACTTCGTCCCATAAGCGAATCAGCAGCAAGGGTATATACATGTTTTTTCAACCTGTCCGTCAACGTCTCCTGCGCCATTCCGACAACCGACATCAAAAATGCCAAAAGGCTAATATACAAGACTTTTCTTTTCATCATTTAGCTATTAAAGTGTATATCCTAATAAACTCTTAGTTCTTAACTCTTATTTCTTAACTCTTTTCGGTACTCCAATATATCCGACGGCTGACAATCCAATTCCTTACAAAGCGCTTCGAGCGTACTGAACCGTATGGCTTTTGCTTTACCGGTTTTCAAAATCGACAGGTTGGCAGGCGTGATGTCTACCCTTTCCGACAATTCATTAAGCGAAATCTTGCGTTTCGCCATCATCACATCCAAATTTACAATAATAGACATACAGAGTTCATATTTAAACGGTTAAGTCCTGTTCTTCCTTCATGCGAACGGATACTTTCAGTACTTCGGCAAACATCAATACCACCAAGCCAAGCATCACAAGGGTAGCATTTTCCCAACTCATGCGCAGCACATATCCTTCCACCCGGATCACACGCGCTGCAATCCAATAATGAAGGTAACCGATTATCATGTCGACAACAAAATATGCCAGCAAAGCGTAACCTATAATCCTCAACTTTAGAATATTGGACGTATTGAATATTTTATCTTTCGTGATAGAACGGACAATACGGAAGGTTTGTACCGGAACAAACAGCATGATAAACAAGGAAAAAAAAGCCATCAAAATCACAATAACATCAATGATAATCGCACCTTTCGGAAGCAGTTCTTTTGTGTTATTCAAGCCGACTACGATCGTTTCGAGTTCTGCTTTCATCGGCATACCATCCAATTGATTTAGCATGATGTCAGGGAAAGTACGCAAACCGGCCGACGGCTTTAGTTTCAGGAAAAAATAACCGGCTGTCGAAGAAGGGGGACTCACGGTATTTGTTTCTTTATCAATCAGCGAATATTCCAACCCGTTCTTGAATCCAAGCCAAAAGTCTGCCACTGAATCTTTTATAGCTCCTCCGATGATAATCACATAAACCACCCCGAAGATGATTGAAATAATTTTTAATCTTTTATCCATATTCAACAAATATTTATTGTTTTTCGATGTGCAAAGATAAAACTTTTTTTTCGATAAAAACAAAATAAATATCGTTTTTCGATAAATAAATATTGATTATTGATGAAAACAGTGATTTTCAGGACATAAGCAAAATGTTAAAAAAACTTAATTAAGTTTTTTTAACATTTTGTCGCAATATTGAGGAGGTATTTTTCAAAAAAAAATCACAAAGTCAGGGCATTTTTTCTTGTTTTTTTGCACAAAGTCAGGGCATTTTTTCTTGTTTTTTTGCACAAAGTCAGGGCATTTGGCAATTATATTTCCTTCAAACTAAGGATGAAAGCCTGATAATCAATAGTGTAGATGAAGACCAACGGATTGCAATACGCCCCCCCCTTCGTCTCTCGTCCTGCCTC
>Ga0082212_10001902_pt1 | contig 30675 bp, 25 predicted proteins | sample TergutNt197P3_FD_71548 | JGI IMG/M metagenome (GOLD analysis project Ga0082212, IMG submission 71548) | Neocapritermes taracua P3 segment gut microbial communities from Petit-Saut dam, French Guiana - Nt197 P3 | ecosystem: Host-associated > Arthropoda: Insects > Digestive system > Gut ...
ATGTGAGGGATTGTTTTTATACGGCGAAAAAATTTCTTGAGGATATAAACGCGTACATGATGACTATGATCCCCGTTATGGCTTCTTTATCGACTTTATCGGGGAATATAACGGCCGCGGCGGCAAATTCCACGGGGTTATATGTTGTTTTAAACGTAATCGAGGCTATGAGCAACAGTATAATCATGCCCGTATTGCAGATATGTTTCGCGCTGTCGCTCGCAAGACAGCTTACGGCAAGCACAGATACTGTGAATCTTGGGGGTATATCTTCGTATATGCGTTCTGTGTTAAACTGGCTCTTTATATTTATCATGACGATTTTGACGGCGGTTTTATTGTTTCAGAATATACTCGCGTCGTCGGCTGACACGGTTGCGGCAAGGACGGTGAAATTTACGGTAACGTCGTTTGTGCCTGTTGTCGGGGGGACGATAAGCGAAGTGTCGAGGACGATAATGGGGAGTATAGGAGCAGTCAAAAGTATAACCGGTATATTAGGCGTGCTTGTGATAATCATAACTCTGCTTCCGCCGCTTATAACGGTTATATTAAATAAATTCATGCTGAAAATATCAGGGGCGTTCGCGTTGATTTTAGGTCAGGACAAACAATCTGATTTTTTAAAAGAGATGAGTTCGCTGCTTGATATAACGATTGCGGTGATGGTTTGCGCGGCGATTGTGTTTATCTTTGACATAACGGTGTTTATTAAGACAGTCGCGGCGTGAAAAATTTGAAAGCGGCATTACGCCGCTCCCAAAAACAAAAGATTTTAAAATATTAATTACAATCAAATTCTATTTTATTGCCTCTGCGAAGAAATTGAGCGGGAATATCTTTTTTCAGCATAACCCACGGGGTTATTTTAGGAGTAAAGCATGTACGGGTTTTATCCATTAAAAAATCTGTTGTTTCAATTTTATCTCCGTTTTCATCGAAAATTCTTAACAACTTTGCGTTCATAAAATCTCCGTCGTAACTGGTACACCCAATATAAAAATTTCCGTTTACTTTGGTTGCGCCTGTAATTTCACACATTTTAATCACCTCTCATTTATATGTAATTTATCGCGAACATCACGTAATTTTATTTTGTTATTTTTTAATCTTGTTAATGCGTCTTTAATTAAAATTATTCGCTCATGATAATTTAAATCAGGCGTAAATCTTGCTGCTCTTATACTCGCCTGAACTTCTTCAAGCAAATCATTTTCCTGCGTTATATTTTTTAGAGCGGCTTCCCGATGACCTACTATTTCATGGGCTATTGCGCCTTTCAGCGATATATTGTCATTTGGATTTTTCGATAGTTTAACGTCGGCAGGCAAAACGTCTGTTCCTATCCTAAGTAAATCGAAAGCTTTACCGTAAGCAGTAAAATCATAATCAATATAATAAATTTTGTCTTGCGACATACCTAAGCTGACAGCGTATTCAATAACTTCTTTTAGTTGTTCTTCTGATAATTCATTTTCGTTTCGTTTGCCGTCGGTATTCACACGCATAAGTATATTATATTTACCTTTCATTAATATTGTCCGTATATTTATTATATCACTATATTAAAAAAATTTCAACATAGCAAAATATAATTTTTATTTTGTTTATTCATGAGCTTAGCCATTTTCAGCTATCCAATCCTCGACTTCCTTAATCAGCGTAATAAACCCGGCATTTACGCGCAGCACATGGTATTTATGTTCCGTCAGAGTTATATAAAGATTATGTACCCAGCCGCGCTGCCCGAAATGTTCCCGGTTATACGTTAAGCGGTTCACATAAGGCGAGGTATATGTTTTTTCGCCTTCTTCGCTGTCAAGCATTTCTATCATTTTCGCATGGGCGAATGCTTGCTCAAAAGCTTTTACCGCTTCGTCGGGCTTTGTTTGATAAAGGGCTTCCGCATATTCACTATATAGCGATGCCATCCGGCTGTTATATGCGCCGTAATCGCCGCGGAAAATAAATTTCCACATACTAATAAGAATACCATACTGTTCGGCTCTTGTGTCCGTGTTTGTGAATTCGGGAGTTAGGAAAAAGAGATTTCCTAACATACCGAGGAGCGAAACCAAGTATTGCTGATTGTTTTTTATGCCTTCCTCACCGAATAATGTGAAATGAAGTATGTTTTCCTTCGAACACCATATCGAATCGAATTTTTCGACGATTGCCAGAAGTTTTTCTTTTTCATTTGTGCGGCCGTAAATCATAGCCAAATAATAGCGGCATTTTGCGCGTATGGCGTCGTCGGTGGAGGAAGCGAGCAATCCCTCCGAAATTTTCATTGATTCTTCCCAAGAATCCAATGATTTATGCCATTTAAAGTCAGGATAAGTGTACCCGTCTTTAGTCAAATAGTTAAGCCCGTTTGATAACCATTTATTAAACAGAGCCTCCGCCAATTTTACCAGCAACTTTTCCTCTGCCGGAAATTCCGCTAAAGCATGGCGCATCAATTCTATCCGCTCGTCATTTAATGGCTGGTTTATTCGTTTATGAGTTTCGTATTGCTCACAATACTCCTCGATTTTTTTCGCTTTTTCCGCTGTGTCGTGGTCGAAAAGATAGTCGATTGTCACATTGAAAATATTTGCGATGGGTGAAATATATTCTATATCGGGATAACTGTTCCCGCTTTCCCATTTTGATACAGCCTGATTTGTTACGCCGAGAACTTCCGCAAGACGTTCTTGGGTTATGTCGTCGCGTTTGCGTAAAGCTTTAATTTTTTCGCCTATTATAACATTCATAAAATCACTCCTAAAAATTATTTAATAAAACTTTTCACCGGTGTGATTTTATTATATCATTTACGAAACAAGAATACAATTACCAATTAGTTGTTTGAAATCAAACTGATAGTTGGATTTACATAATAACTTTTTAAAAAATAAAACCGAAAGGACAACACAAAAAATGCTTGACGCGATAAAACAATGGGCGTTCACGCTCGTGATAACCGCGATTGTGGGAGGGCTTGCGGCTTCTTTTACAATATCTGAAAACGGCAGCATGAAAAAATACGTCAAATTCGCGTGTTCGGCAGTCGCTCTCGCGGTCATGATTATGCCGATAAAAGGATTATTCACGGAAATGCCGGACATGTTTAATATAAATATAACCCAAACCGACGAATTTGCAGGGCGCGGCGACCTCGACGCACCGCAAATTTATTTAAACGAACTCGCAATATCAAAAACGAACGAATTGTTAAAAGAAAGAATATCTGATATAGTTTATGAAAAAACGGGAATAAAACCCGGCGTTGTTTACATATATATAAGACAGAACGATTATACTGACGTTGATATTGAAAAAATTATAATTGACATGCCCGAAGATACTGACGACAATAAAATTCAAGAAACAAAATTATACTTGGAACAATTATTTAACTGCGATGTTGACACAGGGGAGAAAATAAATGATTAGCAAAACAGATACAAAAGAAAAAAACAAAAAAATCCTGATAGCTCTGGGACTGTTTGCCGGCGTGATTCTGATAATACTCAGTTTTTTCACCGCCGGAAACAACGGCAAAACCAACAATAAAAATACAGAAGCGACAAACAATCTGGCAAGAATAAATACGGAGACATACATAAACAATCAGGAAAAAAAACTGTGCGAATTATTAAACAGGATAAACGGCGTATCCGAGTCTTTTGTCATGATTACGCTTGATTCGTCGAGCGAATATATATACGCGTCAAAACAGAGCATAAAAGAAAGCAGTTCAAAAAACGGCGACACAACGCAAAAAGACGTTCAGAAAGACATAGTTTTTTACGAGGACGAAAAAAAAACGAAATCGCCGATATTAGTTAAAGAAATACAGCCGAAAATAAAGGGGGTGGCAGTGGTATGCAAAGGTATAAGAGACAATGAAATGCAGCTTAAAATCATAAATCTTGTTTCGACCGCGCTTAATGTTCCGGCAAATAAAGTCTATGTAATCAGCGCGGATTAATTTTGTAGGGGCGAACTGTGTTCGCCTGCGGACGACCGCAGGTCGTCCCTACATATAGATTTTTGTTTCAAATAATTTTTTTTATACAAAAGGAGATAATAAACCATGAAAAAAATACTCTCAGCGATAGGGAAAAAGAATATTATAATAATTTCCGGGATTTTACTTATAGGCATAGCGGTATATCTGAACCTGACTTTGCAGTTTGACGCGCCTGAGGAGCCAAGCGGCTATTTAATGGACAATGACGATTACGGTTATTATTACGACAGCGAAGATTCAAAAGTGTTCGGACAAGCCGCGCTTGTGGATAACATGAACTTTGATTCTGAGGATATGGGCGCGGGAATGGGTGAAATGGGAATGGGCGACGACGATATTCAGGGCAATATAGCCGAAGAAAATTATTTCGCCATATCGGTAGTCAGCAGGACAAGGGCAAGGGACGAATCTATCGAGCTTCTCAACGATATAGTAAACAACGCGGAAGCAATGCCCGATATAAAAGACAAAGCTTTGCAGGATATACAGGTCATAGCGGGCGAAATAGAAAAAGAGGCGAATATAGAAGTACTGATAAAAGCAAAAGGCTTTGAGGACTGCGTCGCGATAGTTAACGGCGAAAACGCGCATATTATAGTAAGGACTGACGGGTTAATGCCAAACGAAGTCGCGCAGATAAAAGAGATAGTTTACGAACAGACGGGGATTATTCCGGGCAACGTCAAAATAGTGGAAAAAACGTAGACGACATAGTAAATATATTTATGTAGGGGCGACTCTTGCGGTCGCCCCTGCGCCTGTTTTTATGTCTGCGAAAATTTTTAAATAAATTTAACGTAAATTATAATTGAATTTTAACAAAAATCATGTTATTATATTATATATAAATATAAAAACAAGGAGTTTTTTTAATGTTGGAATTAAAATCTGATGAATCGAAAAGTTCAGCCCCGGAGGATAAGCCGAAACTGAATATTATTAAGAGCGCGGTTATGATTACGGTATTCGCCTATATAATAGCGATTCCTGTTATCCTGCTTTTTATTATAGGCGAAGCCCCACATGACTTGGACGGCGAAAAAGATTACGAGCTGCCGGGGTTCAGTACCGGCGCATTTTTCGACGGGAAATTTCAGGCGGATTTTGAAAACTGGTTTTCGACCAAATATCCGTTACGTCCTGAAATAGTGGAAATATACGGTGTACTGGACGCGAAAAAAGACAGTATAAATTTGAATTTTCTGAAAGCCCCCGCTGACAACAGCGCGGAACCTGAAGAAGAACCGGAAGAAACAACGGAAGAAATTGAGGAAGTCATAATTATAGAGCCGAGGTTTGAGGAATACAACCTGCCGCCGGAAATTTTATACGACCCCGACGGATACAGGGGGACTGAGCATGTCATAATCGGCAAAAACGGCTGTTTATATGAAAACGGTTACATAAACGAATATCTGGGATACGCGCAGAAATATATAAACGTGACAGACGCGGAGCTTATATCAAGGGCCAATGTATTAAAAGAGATTCAGGACGAACTCGCGCTTAGGGGGATAGCGTTCTGCGTCGCCATAAGCCCAAGCAAAGCTTCGGCTATGCCGGATTATATCCCCGACTGGTATATCGCGCAAAACAAGCCGATTTCGCCGGATTATGTCCGCCCGTATCTGAGGTTTGTGGAATTTCTTAAAGAAAAAGGCGTATTTTTTGTCGATTCGACAAGCCTTTATAAATCGCTGGGGCTTACTAATACTTTCCCGAAAACAGGCATACACTGGAACAAATTCGCCTCGTTTGAGACATGCGTCGCCATTATCGCCGAATACGAGCGTCAGACAGGCGAAGAAGTCAAGCATCTTGCCGCCGACGAAATCCGGTTCAGCAAAAATCCGCCCGGTTTCGGAAACCCCGAACAGGATATTTTCGGCATAGTCTATTCGGGCAAGAAAAAAGAAAAAGAAAACGCCATAGTCGATGAAAAATATTACTGGCATGACGCGTACACGGCAAATTCAAGCAAGCCCGCTATAAAGCATATGCTTATACAGGGCGGCAGTTTCACGGGGGACTTTTATCATTATTTCGGCTCGTTCGGGATAGCGTCTGATATGTCCGGTTATTATTACAACAACGGCGGGGATATGAACATAAACTGGAAACGCGAAATCGAAAAAACGAAGTTTGTATTGCTTGAGGTCAACGAACAGTTTATTTACAATATGGGCGGCAACGCTCCGTCATGGGGGCAAAACGACATTGTAATACTGGACTTCGGACCGAATATTATTGATTCATTGTGGGATTATCTGATTTCTAATCGTTAAAATAACGTATGACGCTAATCAAAGCCTCCCTTGCTAAAGGGAGGTGGCGCGCGAGATACCTTGTGAATTTCTGTAAGATTGCATTCGACCGCGTGACGGAGGGATTCCGTTCCCCTCCACAGAACAACATCAGATTTCGAATCCCACCACCGCTGCGGCGGTCCCCCTCCCTTTAGCAAGGGAGGCAGGAGAGTTAACCCGTCGTTTTCTTATAATCTATTACCACTATTCATTAAAATAATAAAATTGAAAGGTATATAAAATTATGATTTTCAGTTCGACGCTGTTTCTGTTTATATTTTTGCCTGCTGTATTGCTGGCGTATCATCTTATTCCGCAAAAATTTATAATCGCGAAAAATATATCTCTGCTTTGCGCTTCGCTGATTTTTTACGGCTGGGGCGAACCGGTGGTTATACTGCTGATGCTTTATTCTATCCTGATGAATTATCTTTTCGGAATTTTAATACATAAACTAAAAGAAAATAACTTTGATTTGGTTTACCAGAGACTGGCTCTGGCAGCCGCCGTTATATTCAATATATATCTTTTGGGGTATTATAAATATTTTAATTTTATAACGGAAAATCTGAACTGGGTTTTAGGGACAAACGCTGTGTCAAATATAGCCCTGCCTATCGGCATATCGTTCTTTACTTTTCAGATTATGTCTTATGTAATCGACGTATACCGGGGAAACGTAAAAGTCCAGAACAATATTTTTAACCTCGCTTTATACATATCTTTTTTCCCGCAGTTAATCGCCGGACCTATAGTAAGATATATAGACATAGAGAAACAGCTTGAAAACCGCAGGTCAAATATAAACAATATAGCGGCTGGGGTGCAGAGGTTTATTATAGGATTGTCGAAAAAAGTTCTTATAGCAAATCAAGTCTCGGTATTTGCCGACCGGGCTTTTAATTCGTCTTCGCCGACTTCGGTCATGGCATGGGTTGGCGCGGTCTGCTACGCATTGCAAATATATTTTGATTTTTCGGGATATTCGGACATGGCTATCGGCATGGGCAAAATGTTTGGGTTTGAGTTCTTGGAAAACTTTGATTATCCGTATATATCAAATACAGTCCAGAATTTCTGGCGGAGATGGCACATATCGCTGTCAAGCTGGTTCAGGGATTATCTATATATCCCGTTAGGCGGGAACAGGAAAGGCGTTTTCCGCACATACATGAATCTTCTGATTGTCTTTGCGGTGACAGGGTTATGGCACGGCGCAAGCTGGTCGTTTGTGATATGGGGACTGTATCACGGGTTATTTTTGATGCTCGAACGCGGGGCGTGGGGAAAATTTTTGAAAAAACTGCCCAATGCCGTCACATGGGTTTATACTATGCTTGTGGTATTAATCGGCTGGGTTATTTTCAGGGCAGAGACTTTAAGCAAGGCGTTTGAATATATAAAATGCATGTTTAATTTCTCAACGGGCGGCTTGGGTATCACGCTCGCTAATCTTAATATTATAATTTTATTCGCGGTATTATACGGAATGCTGTTCAGCGCGCCCGTACTGCCGCTCATAAAAAAAGAGCTGTTCGGCGATAAGAATCATTTTGAATGCGAAAATTTGCCGCCTTTAAAACAAGCCGCAAGCTGGGCAAGCGTAGCGGGTTGTCTGGGGATATTACTGCTTTCGATAATATTTTTGACAGGTTCGGACTTTAACCCGTTCCTGTATTTCAGATTTTAAAAACATAAAAAACATTTTGTAAATTTTATATTTGCTATTGACATCATTTCGGGAGAATGTTATAATTTTAACAAAGGAGCGTGATTAGTAGCATGGGTAGCATAGAATGTAATTGTAATTGCAACTGCGCGGAAAATCAAATATCGGAATATGCTTTGATTGAGCCTGATTTAATAAAATACGCCGGAACAGAGGGCAGTTTGATAACCGTTTTGCAGAAAGCGCAGGATATATACGGGTATCTTCCCGTTGAACTGTTATTGCATATATCCCGGCGTATGAACATAAAATTCGCGAAAGTGATGGGGGTCGTCACGTTTTATACGCAGTTCAGGACAAAACCCGTAGGGAAAAATCTGATTTTATTATGTCAGGGGACTGCATGTCATGTCAACGGCTCGTCTGATATTGAGGAAGCCGTCGTGGATTATCTGAAAATCAAAGAGGGCGAAATATCGGAGGACGGCCTGTTTACTTATAATAACGTGGCGTGTCTGGGTTGCTGCAGTCTTTCGCCGGTCATGATGATAGGCGAAAAGACTTACGGCAATTTAACGAAAGAAAGCGCGGTTAAAATCCTTAAAGGGCTTAGGGAAACCGAAACTGAGCGAAAGGAGAACCCCGAATTATGAATATGATGAATGTGAAAATAACTGTTGGAAAAGGGAGCTGCGGCATTGCCGCGGGAGCGTCTGAAATATATAACCTGCTTGAAAAAAATCTGCCTGCCGGATATTCTGTCGCGACGACGGGCTGTATCGGCATGTGTTATCTTGAGCCTATAGTAAACGTCGGCGATACTGTGTTTGTCAAAGTAAACGCGGACGCGGTCGGCGAAATCATAAAATATATCAAAGGCGAAGATAATAACGCTGAAAAATATATAATAAACCGGGAAGATTTGGATAATTTAAGCTCGCAGAACCGTATTGCTCTGCGAAACTGCGGCGTTATCGACCCTGAAAATATCGAGGAATATATCGGACGGGACGGTTATGCCGCGGCAAAAAAATGTATTACTGAACTTACGCCCGAACAGGTAATCGACGAAATAAAAATATCGGGGCTGAGCGGCAGGGGCGGCGCGGGATTCCCGACATGGTTCAAATGGAATGCCGCAAGGCAGTCAAAAGGCGATAAAAAATATATGATATGCAACGCCGACGAGGGCGACCCCGGCGCGTTTATGGACCGTGCCGTTATCGAGGGCGACCCTCACGCCGTTATCGAGGGCATGATGATAGGGGCTTATGTTATAGGCGCAAACGAGGGCATTGTCTATGTCAGGTCGGAATATCCGCTTGCAATTATAAGATTGGAAAAAGCGTTGAGCCAAGCGCGGGAAAAAAACATACTGGGCAAAAATATCTTCGGGAGAGATTTTAGTTTTGACATAAATATAAAAGCGGGCGCGGGAGCGTTTGTATGCGGAGAAGAAACCGCGCTTATCGCGTCTCTTGAGGGCGAGAGGGGAATGCCGCGGCTTAAACCGCCGTTCCCGGCTGAGAAAGGTTTCTGGAACAAGCCCAGCAATATCAACAACGTCGAGACTTACGCCAACGTCGCGTGGATTATACGCAACGGGGGCGAAGCGTTCGGGAAAATGGGGACTGAAAACTCAAAAGGCACGAAAGTATTCGCGCTGACGGGAAAAATCGCGAAAGGCGGACTGGTCGAAGTGCCTATGGGCAAAACGATTAACGACGTCGTTTACGGCGCGGGCGGGGGAATAAAAGACGGCAAAAAGTTCAAAGCCGTGCAAATGGGCGGTCCGTCGGGCGGCTGTATCCCTGCGGAGCTTGCCGATACTGTAATAGATTATAAAACGCTTGCGGCGACTGGGGCGATAATGGGTTCGGGCGGCATGGTCGTCATGGACGAAAGCACCTGCATGGTGGATATGGCGAGGTTTTTCCTTGATTTCACGGTCAAAGAAAGCTGCGGCAAATGTACGCATTGCCGGATAGGCAACAAAAGAATGCTGGAAATACTCGAAAGAATCTGCGGCGGGAACGGCAGGGCAGGGGATATTGAATTACTGAGCGAACTTGCCGAACAGATAAAAGACGGCTCGTTATGCCAGTTAGGGCAAACCGCCCCGAATCCCGTATTGACGACCCTGCGTTATTTTCCCGGCGAATACGAAGAACATATAAATAACAAAAAATGCGCCGCCCATCAATGCAAGGCTTTGCTGACTTACTCGATTGACGCTGAAAAGTGTTCGGGCTGTACTTTATGCGCGAAAAAATGCCCGAACAACGCTATATCGGGTGAAAGAAAAGAGCCGCATGTTATTGATATGGAAAAGTGCATAAAATGCGGCAAATGCGCCGAAGTGTGCAGGTTTAAAGCTGTTATTGTGGATTAGGAGAAATAAATAATATGAATGAAATTAAATTAACTATAGACAACATCGAAATCACAGGCTTTGAGGGGCAGACTATTCTGGATATTGCGAGAGAAAACAATATTGATATTCCCACGCTTTGCCATGACGACAGTGTTGAGATATACGGCTCTTGCGGGCTTTGTATTGTCGAAATTGAGGGAAGCCCGAAACTGTTCAGGGCTTGTTCTACTTTCGCGTCAAAGGGCATGACTGTCAGAACAAATACGGAGCGTATACGCAAAAACCGAAAGACGGCTCTCGAACTTCTTCTCAGCGACCATACCGGAGACTGCCGCGCGCCGTGTTCTATCGCGTGTCCCGCCGAAACAGACTGTCAGGGTTATGTTAAATTAATCGCCGAGGGAAAATATGGCGAGGCGTATAAATTAATCAAGGAAAAAATCCCGTTTCCCGCGTCAATCGGGAGGGTTTGCCCTCATCCGTGCGAAGAAGCGTGCCGCCGTGAACTGGTTGAAGAACCTATATCTATCTGCGCGTTAAAGCAATTCGCGGGGGATTCAAATATTGCACAAAATCCTGAATCCGGAAATCCCACAGGGAAAAATATCGCGATAATCGGCGGAGGTCCGGGAGGTTTGACAGCGGCGTATTTTCTTAGATTAAAAGGTCACGGAGTGACTGTGTATGACGCAATGCCGCAAATGGGCGGAATGCTGCGTTACGGTATCCCCGAATACAGGCTGCCGAAAAAAATCCTGCAGGACGAAATCGACGCGATAGAAAAAATGGGCGCGGTTTTCAAAAATAACGTAAAAATAGGTCGCGACATTAGCTTAGACGATTTGAGAAATAATTCCGACGCGGTTATTATCGCCGTGGGCGCGTGGACAAGCACGGGTCTGAGATGTCCCGGCGAGGAACTTGACGGCGTTCTGGGCGGCATTGATTTTCTCCGCGACGTCGCGCTCGGCAATCCCGTTGATTTCACGGGACGCAAAGTCGCCATAGTGGGCGGCGGAAATACGGCGATGGACGCTTGCCGCACAGCCGTGCGTCTCGGAGCTTCCGAAGTATATAATATATACAGAAGGACCAAAAACGAAATGCCGGCTGAGCAAATCGAAATTGCCGAAGCCGAAGAAGAAGGCGTAATATTTAAAAATCTCACTAATCCAATCGAGATTACCGGAGATACAAATAATAAAGTCAAAGCCGTGCGCCTGCAAATCATGGAACTCGGCGAACCTGACGCTTCGGGACGCAGAAGCCCCGTGCCTGTCGAGGGAAAAGAAGAAATAATCGAAATTGATTATGTTATTGTCGCAATCGGTCAGAAATTAGATAATCTTGGGTTTGACGGAATAGAAAAAACAAGATGGGGGTCGATTATCGCAGACGAGGGTACGTTCATGACAAATTCAGACGGCGTTTTCGCTGTCGGCGACGCGACGAATAATGGCGCGGACATCGCGATTTCGGCAATCGGTGAAGCGGGAAAATGCGCCGAAATAGTTGACAGGTATTTAAACGGCGAAAATTTAATATCCGAAACGCCGTATATAGTCAAAGCCGAGAAAACTCCGGAAGATTTTGCGGATAAAGAAAAACTGCCGAGGGTTAAAATCTCTTACCGTAACGCTTGCGAACGAAACAAAGATTTTTGTGAAATCAGCACGGTATTAACCGAAGAACAGGCAAAAAAAGAAGCGTCAAGATGTCTGGAGTGCGGATGTCACGCTTTTACTGACAAATCGTGCAAATTAATAAATTACGCAAACGAATATAAAGTCCAGCCGGAAAAATATACGGGAGAAACGCACAGTTACGCCAAAGAAAATATTCAGTCATCTATCGAGCTCAACCGTGAAAAATGTATTTTATGCGGATTATGCGTGCGTATTTGCGATGAAGCGGTCGGTGAGACGATTCTCGGATTTGTGAACAGGGGATTTGACACCGTAGTCAATCCCGCAATCGACACGGATTCATGCGATATGGACTGCGGCTCATGCGAAAAATGCGTCGAAGGCTGTCCTACGGGGGCGTTATTGCGCGTTAAATAATTCATAAAACAAAATATAAACAAGCCGCAGAACATTATATTATATGATATGTTCTGCGGCTTTTAAGTTTTATTTGATTTTATTATTAATTATTATTTGCCTTTGCTGAGTACGTTCTTTAGTATCTCGATAGTATTGTTAGCGTCCTCCAGCGCGCCTTTCAAACGCGCGTTTTCCGCCACAAATTCCAAAAGCTGAGGCGAATCCTGATTCTGGTCCGGTTTTGGCGCGGCAGCTATTACGCCGGAAGAATAGTCACGCGGGCGGACTTTGCGTTTAAGGGCGGGGTCGGGCTCTATGGTGTAAGACACGCCGGACAATTCGTTGAATTCTCCGCGCCTTACGTAGTGCGTATGCAATAGCTCATGTGATAAATGCCCCCCGGCTTTGCCGAGATAATTTTCGTAAAGAGCGGTTACAAACGGATTTTCATGGGATTTTCGCAGGGTCTTGCTTTCGTCCTCGTCGTATAATCCGGCAAGACGTTTTTCTCTTACGTCGGCGTCTCTGGAACGCGGTTGTCCGCCTCCCATGATACACCCGCTCGGACAGCCCATGATTTCAATGAAATGATAAGGCGATTCGCCTTTGGCTATCTGTTCCATAAGTTTACGCGCTCCCGCGAGTCCGCTTGTGACGGCGATACGCGCGGTCACGCCGTTCAGAAATTCGTATTCCGGCAGAACGTCCGCAAAAGTCACAGACGCTTCTTTTACCTGGTCAAGCCCCACGATTGGTGTAACGTGCAGGTTTTCAAACGGCAGTTCGCGACCCGTTACCAGTTCATAAACCGTTCTGAGGGCGGCTTCCATAACGCCCCCGGTAAGCCCGAAAATATCCGCCGCTCCCGTTGACATGCCGAGAGGGTTATCAAATTCTTCGTCCGGAAGAGTGTTAAAGTCAATCCCCGCGGATTTAATTAATTCGGCGAGTTCCCTTGTAGTAAGCACAGCGTCAACGTTCGCGCAGTCCCCGTTACGCATTTCTTCACGCGCTATCTCGAATTTTTTTGCCGTGCATGGCATAACCGAGACAACATACATATCTTCGGGTTTGACTTTTATGCTGTCGGCATAATAGCTTTTTGCAAGCGCGCCAAGCATAGTATGCGGCGATTTACAGGTCGATAAATGCTCAAGCTGATTGGGGAACTGATGCTCTACGAATTTTATCCAGCCGGGGCTGCAGCTTGTAATCATAGGCAAGACGGCAGATTTCCCGGTTAAAGCCTTTTGCAGGCGGGTCAATAATTCCGTGCCTTCTTCTATAATAGTCAGGTCCGCCGTAAAATTCGTGTCGAACACGTCGTCAAATCCGAGACGGCGCAAAGCTGCGGCAAGTTTCCCCGTGACCCTTGCGCCGGGTTCAAGACCGAATTCCTCGCCGATAGCCACTCTGACGGCGGGCGCGATTTGCACGACCGTGCGTTTCGCAGGGTCGCCCAGAGCGTCCCAGACTTTATCGGTCGCCGTCGTTCCCCTGAGTGCCCCGACGGGGCATACTACGGTGCATTGACCGCAGAACGCGCAGTCAACCGAGCCGATAGGCAACGCCATAGCCGGGGATATTTCAGTATCAAAGCCTCGGTTCTGGGGAGCGAGAACGCAGGTTTCCTGTATTTTTCCGCAGGCAGTTACACAGCGGCGGCATAAAATACATTTAGACATATCGCGGGTAATGGCGACAGAGGCGTCTATGTGATACTGCGAGCGTTTCCCCTCAAAACGGGAAGATTCCACGCCTAATAATTTGCCCAGAGCCTGAAATTCGCAGGTCTGGTTACGCAGACAGCTCAGGCAGTCCTGCGAATGGTCCGAAAGCATAAGCTCATACAGAACCCTGCGGTGACGGCGTATTTTGTCTGTATTGGTATATACCACCATGTCCGGGCGGACTTCGGTCGTACATGCCGCCAATAGATTTCTCGCGCCTTTCACTTCAACTACGCAGATTCGGCATACTCCGGCTTTATGTATATCTTTCAGATAGCACAGATTGGGTATGTTTATATGATTGTGCAGGGCGGCTTCCATGATAGTTATGCCTTCCTCGACTTGGACCTGCTGATTGTTTATTGTAATATTAATCATTCGAATTTACCTCCTCTCACAATGGAGGCAGCGCATAGACTCCGCCATTGCAGTGATTTTATGGTAGCCTAATACGACTTCGTCAAAACTGCTCGTGCGTTTGTCTATGCCCAGCATATCCAGAGGATAGCGCGGCAGCTCGACAATTTCGTCGTCGTCATATTTTACGTTAATCTCGATTTTTTCGCCTTTGTTTAGCGTGCCTCGTCCGCCAAGATATTTGTCTATGGCTATCGCGGCTTTTTTCCCGTCGGCGATTGCCTGAATCACGGTGTCCGGACCGCGGACTATATCGCCTCCGGCGAATACGCCCCTTATCGTCGTCATCATCGTATCTTCATGCACTTTGAACGTGCCCCACTGCGTGCGTCCTATATCTTCCGCGGGAATAAACGGCAGGTCGGCGTACTGGCTGATTGCGGGAATGACCATGTCTAATTCTATAATAAACGTAGGCTCTTCCGACGGCACGGATTTTCTCCGCCCGCTTGAATCAAATTCGCCGAGCGTCATCGCCTGGCATTCGACCGCGCACAGATTGCCGTTGCTGTCCCCGATGAAACGTACGGGCTGTATGAGTTCTCTTATTTCAACGCCTTCTTCGACCGCTTCGTTGATTTCGGCTTCATACGCGGGCATCATGTTCTTTGTGCGTCTGTAGAGAATCGTGACTTTCTCCGCGCCCATTCTGAGAGCCGTACGGGACGAGTCTATGGCTGTATTTCCCCCGCCTATAACGGCGACATGCCTGCCGATTTTCAACGGACGTTTAAGATTGACCTGTTTCAAAAAGTCGAGACCGTACATAACGCCTTTTAGGTTTTCGCCCGGAATGCCGGCTTTCTGCGGCAATTGAGTGCCTGTGGCGACAAAGACCGCGTCGCTGTTTTTCTGGAGCGATTCAAACGTGATTTCTTTTCCGACGGTCGTATTCAAATGAATATTCACGCCTTCTTTTTTGACAAGGTCGATTTCGTGCTGAAGCACGTCCATGGGTAGCCTGTATTCGGGTATGCCGTACGCGAGAACCCCTCCGGCAATATCTTCGGATTCATATATGTCAACGTCGTAGCCTATACGCACGAGATAATATCCGCAGGTCAGACCTGCCGCGCCCGCGCCGATAACCGACACGCGTTTCCCGTTTTTCGGGAAAACTATGTCTTTTGAAAACGGGTCTTCGTTTTTATGCGCGTAATCCGCGACAAAGCGTTTGAGGTCGCATATTGCGACAGCCTCGTCGGTCGTACTGCGGCGGCATTTGCTCTCGCATGGGCGCGTGCAGATACGCCCGCATACTGACGGGAACGGGTTTTCCTGACGTATTAACCTGTAAGCGTCGATAAAACGCCCCTGCGCGATAAGCGCGGTATATCCCGGAACGTTTACGTTTGCCGGACAGGTATTTTCGCACGGCGATATAAATAAATCGCTGCAAACCCCGGCGCGGCATCTTTTATATTTGATATGTTCTTCAAATTCTTCACGGAAATTCTTGATATTGCTGATTACGGGATTGGGCGCGGTCTGACCGAGTCCGCATATAGAAGTCTCGCTTATGCTCTCGCCGAGCGTCTCTAATAATTCTATGTCGCCCTCTTCGCCGTGACCCTGCGTGATACGCGTGAGAATTTCAAGCATACGCCTTGTGCCGACCCTGCACGGCACGCATTGACCGCAGGATTCTTCCTGAATAAATTCCATGAAGAATCTTGCCTGGTCAACCATGCACGTATCTTCGTTCATGACGATTAAACCGCCCGAACCCATGATTGCCCCAAGTGATTTGAGCGCGGCGTAGTCCATCGGCGTATTGAGATTCTTCTGCGTGACGCAGCCACCGGACGGACCGCCTATCTGCGCGGCTTTAAACTGCTTGTTGCCCGGAATGCCGCCGCCTATATCGTAAAGAATATTGCCGAGCGGGACTCCTATCGCCACTTCGACTATTCCCGCGTTTACCGTATCGCCCGCAAGCGCGAACACTTTCGTGCCTTTGCTTTCTTTTGAGCCGACGGAAGAATACCATGCCGCGCCTTTCTGGATTATGGCGGGTATATTCGCGAGGGTCTCGACGTTGTTTATTATAGTAGGATATTCGAACAAACCTTTCTGGAACGGGAACGGAGGTTTCTGTCTCGGTTCGCCTCTCTGCCCCTCGATTGAACTCATAAGAGCCGTTTCCTCGCCGCACACAAAAGCTCCCGCGCCTATGCGTATCTCCAAATCGAAATTAAATCCCGACCCGAAAATATCATCGCCTAAAAGCCCGTATTCGCGTGCCTGACCGATTGCCCGCTGCATTCTTTCTATCGCGAGCGGATATTCGGCGCGGACGTATATATAACCCGTGTTCGCGCCTATCGCGAAACCTCCGAGGAGCATTCCCTCGATAACCGAATGAGGGTCGCCTTCTATAATGCTCCTGTCCATAAACGCGCCGGGGTCGCCCTCGTCGGCGTTGCAGACTATGTATTTAGTATCGCCGGGGGCGTTAAGCCCGGCTTCCCATTTTACTCCCGTGGGGAATCCGCCGCCGCCGCGTCCCATAAGCCCGGACTCTTTTACTTCGCGCACTATATCCGCGCCAGTTTTCTCCGTGAGCGATTTCGCCGAGGCGAAATATCCGTCGCGGGCGATATAGGCGTTTATGGATTCATGCTCCATCATTCCGCAGTTTCTCAAAGCGATTTTTGTCTGCTGGGTAAAAAAAGTGATGTCGTCGATTTTAGGGACATAAGCGTTGAGCGTTTTATCGAAAAACGTATATTCTTCTATTACCCTGTTTTCGCATAAGTGCGCCGCGACAATCTCACGCGCTTTTGCGGGCGTAAGCTGAGTATAGAATATGCCTTCGGGCTGTATCAGCATGACCGGACCGACCGCGCATGTGCCGACGCACCCGGTCTCTATTATCATTGTCTGGTCGGAGAGGGCGTATTCGTCAAGCGCCTGCCTTACCGCGTCTTCGATTTCCCCGCATCCGGAGGACACGCAGCCCGCGCCCCCGCATACAAGTATATGGTGCTTGCAGGCGGCGAGCCGTTTTTCGTATTCCTGTTTTATCTGTTCCAGACCGGCAATGGAATTGACTTTCATAGGTTAATCACCTCGTTTTCTTCTTTTTCGGTATAATCAGATAAGATTTTATCCAGTTTGTTTATAGTTACTTTTCTGTAGACCTTGTCGTCGATGAGCATTGCCGGGGCTAACCCGCACGCGCCGATGCAGCGCGCGATTTCAAGCGTGAAAAGACCGTCTTCCGTCGTTTCGCCCAGGTCTATGCCCAGTTTTTGCTGAAGATGCTCGACTACGCGCTTGCCGCCGCGCACATAGCACGCCGTGCCGAGGCAGACTCTGATAGTATGCCTGCCGCGGGGGACCGTCGAGAAAAACGAATAAAAAGACACGACTCCCGCCACTTCGGAAAGCGGTATGCCCATGTTTTTCGCGATAAACTCCTGAAGCTCCAATGGCAGATACCCGAAAATTTCCTGAGCGAGGTGCAGGACCTGAATAAGGCTTCCCTTTTTATCCTTGTAAAGGTCGATGACGTTGGTTATCTGGGCGTACAGCCGCTCCTGATTTGTTTTGCCGCACGCGCAGCTTTGATTTTGAACACTCATTATAATCGTGTTCCTCCTCTCTTTATGTAGTTATGGAGACCGGTAAGTGTCACGCGGGATAAAAAATCTGATAAGTTTTATAACTTTGACATTTTTTTAACAATCATTGGCAAAAAATCAACCCTGTTTCCTGAATTGAAAATAGAGTACAAAAAATATTCGCCGAATTCGTGACCCGCGTGATTTTAGTATCTGATTTTATTATACTATACGGCAATATTTATGTCAAGCGCAGATAAAGTTTTTTCCGTGAATTTTTTATGAACTGCCCCGCCGCTCAGGCACGGCAAAATAAAATAAAAAAATATTTTAAAAAGTCTTGATTATTTATACAAATTTCTGTATAATAGTTATATATAATAAATAATACTAAACAAAACAATAAAAAATTCGGGAATAAAAGGGATAAAAAGGGATAGTAACATAAAAATGAACAACAGTAAAAAATTTCTGCGCATTATTTTGTTTTTAATATTGTTTATACCTACATACTTCGCGATATATAATATATATCTTGTTTCTACGGATAAATTTACCCTTAACAATATCACTAAAATCGAGATTACCGACACAAACGACAGGGTTCTTGCCGAATATACGACGAGCAACGATAAAAAAATATATCTCAACACCCTGGAGAAAGCAACTGAGGTCAGCGACGCCAGCAGGGACCTTGGCGCGGAACTGCCGCTTATACTCAATATCTATAAAGGCAGCAAAAAATATGTTTACGGGCTTTATCTGTCGCTGAACGAAAACGACTGTTTGATTATGACTTCCGAACAGGAACTTTTGCTCATGGATAAAAACGACGCCAACAGAATCCTGAACACCCCGCTTGCCGACATGGTCTATAAAAATAACAGGATACCCGTGATAAGCCTTGACAACGGGGGAACCAATCTGCTTGAGATATACCCCAAAGAAGGCGAATGGTTTATAAAGAAACCCGACGAGAAGTTTCATTCGTCAACCGTAAGAAACAATATGGCTGCGTCAAATAAAGTCAAAGCCTACAAAGACAGGGATTTTGAACTGGGCTTTGATATTGAGCCCGATATGCTCTATATCGAAGTCCTGTCCGACAAAGAAATAATTTACAGCGATATATATAATAATTTCGCCGGATATTTTAATCTTGAAGAAATGAAAGATTTGCAGTATATCCTGACTGCCGACTGGTATCAAAACGAGACTAACGATTATTACGGCAAGGCGACGTATGTTCTGGACGTGAAATATTACGTTCAGGCAAAAATCGACATAACCCCCGAAGCCGACGTCGGGGATATAGCCGCCATTGTCGCGTATAATACAGGCGACGACGAGAATCTTGCCCTTGCGACGGACACGGGCTATAATCTGAATTTTGTCACATCGGGAACAAACAGGGTCGCGCTTATTCCCGTAGGGCTTGATATTGAGGGGAAAAATCTTAAGGTGACATTGACAAGCAGCGCGGACGATGCGCGAGATTATCATATCAAAATAAACGAGAAAGATTACCCGTCTAAAAACATAAGCGCGTCTAAAGAAAATGAACTTAAACATCTCTCAGAAGAATCAAAAGCCGCGAAACAGGCAAAATATAACGAGATTTTCTTAATGAATTCCGGTAAAAACGAAAAATACTGGACTGATACGTTCGCCATGCCTAAAGAGGGCAAATTATTACTGGATTACGGCTGGAGAATCACGATTAACGGCGGATATGAGTATATAAACGATAAAATAAACATAGATATAGACCCCGGAAATATAGTCAAAGCGTCAAACGCGGGGAAAGTCATATTTGCCGGGGAAGTCCCGGAGGACGGCAATTTAATAGTTATCGACCACGGAATGGGCATAAAAACATGGTACGCGCATTTCAGCGAGATAAACGTAAAAGTGGGCGACGGCGTGTTAAAAGGACAGCAAATCGGAACAATGACAAAATATACGGGATTATATACGGATATATTATACAACCTGCATTTTGCGGTTTCGGTTAATAATGTTTTTGTAAACCCCGTGACTTTTATAGCAAACGGAGTGCCGGGAATCGACGTGGCAATCGCGGGATATTCCCCGCTCGAAAGTAAGGACGACGAAATACCCGAAGCCGCCGACGATATACTTCCGGAAGAAGACGAATGATAATAATTAAAAAAATAATTGCAGGGGCGGGGTTTTCCCGCCCTAAAATTGATTTTATTTTGGATTACGGGGGGATTTTTAAATGAACGGAGATTTTTATATCAGGGAAATTAACGAATCCGAGCTTGACAAATGCGCGGAGGTTATAAGAAAAAGTTTCGCGACGGTTGCGAAAGAATTTAATTTAACGCGGGAAAACTTCCCGAATCACAGGTCGTTTTTACAAACCGAACGGCTTGTAAACGACAGAAAATTTGGTATAATGCAGTTTGGATTGTTTATCAGAGACAACAATTATGATGTTTTAGCCGGGTTTGTGGCGTTAAAAAAATTAGAAGAAAAAATTTACGAACTCGAAATGCTGTCTGTTTTACCGGAGTTTCGTCATAATAATTTCGGACGCGCTCTTATTGATTTTGCCAAACGTAAAGTAAAAGAGCTTGACGGCAATAAAATAAAAATCGACATAATCGATGAAAACACGGTTTTGAAAAATTGGTACGCGTCGAATGGATTTATTCACATGGGAACGGAGATTTTGCCGCATTTGCCGTTTACCAGAGGGTATATGGAGGTTGATATATGAGCAAAACTAAAACTTTGTTTATATCTGATTTGGACGGCACTTTGTTAAATTCACACGCGAAAATCACTCCGGTTACTGCTAAAATAATAAATAAGCTGATAGACGACGGCTTGATTTTTACTTACGCTACGGCAAGAGGATTATCAAGCGCGTCAAAAGTCGCGGGGGATATAAATTTTAAATATCCGGCGGTACATCACAACGGCGTATGCGTTCAGAATCCTAAAACCGGGGAATATTTCAGCAGGTGTATTTTTGACAAAGAAATAATATCAGAAACAATCAAAAAAATTCGGGACAATAATCTTTACCCGCTGGTTTACGCTTTTATAGACGGCAGGGAACGCTATTCGTGGATTTCGGGAAAAGAAACCGATTATATTAAAATTTTTAATGAAGAAAGAAAAAACGATAAAAGGCAGCGTCCCGTAAAAGATTACGGCGCGTTTTTTGAGGGAGATATTACCGAACTTGTATTTTTCGGTAAAAATTCAGAGGAATTGCAGGAAATACCTGATATTTTAAACCTGAACGAATATTTTACGTATCATGTTCAGGAAGATACATATATATCACAGTATTTTCTTGAGATTATAAGATTCGACGCAGGCAAAGATTCGGGCGTAAAAAAAGTCAAAGAATTAGTCGGGGCTGATAAAATAATCTGTTTCGGCGATAACATAAACGATATACCCATGTTTAACGTCAGCGACGAAAAATACGCCCCGGCAAACGCTATCGGAGAAATAAAAAATATCGCGACCGGTATAATAGGTTCAAACGATAATGACGGCGTGGCGAAATGGTTGGAAAAGTATGCAATGGGATATTGACAAGAATATATTTTTGTTATATAATTATTTTATGGAATATTATATATTTACGGGGATAATTTATGGGCAATAAAATACATGATTTTTACAGCCTGACAGAGGATTTTGAAAATCTTGGTATAAAAAAAGACGACAATATTTTTATCCATTCGTCAATGAAAAGCATAGGCGAAGTAAAAGGCGGAGCAGACACGGTTCTGGACGTTTTTACAGAATATCTCAAAGATAACGGCAATATCGCATTACCGTCGCATTCGTGGAGCAAAATGAATAACGAACATAATATTTTCGACCCGGAAAACGAGCCGTCGTGCGTCGGCATATTGACTGAAATGTTCAGAAAAAGACAAGGGGTTATCAGGTCTCTTCACCCTACGCATTCTATCTCGATTATCGGGAAGGACAAAGAATATTTTGTCAGAGACGAGCATTTAATTGATACGCCGTGCGGAAGAAACGGCTGCTGGGGGAAACTTCTGGACATGGATTTCAAGATAATTTTTCTGGGCTGCGGCACGAAATGCAACACGTTTGTTCACGGGGTCGAGGAATGGAACAATATCCCCGATAGGCTGAGTGAAAAAAATCTTGAATTAAAGATAAAAATGCCGGACGGGACGCTTTTTGACAGGCTCATGAAATATCATTCGGACAGATACGGCGGAATATCGGAGAGATACGACAGGATTCAGCCATACATGGAAGAAAAAAATCTGGTTTTAAAAGGCAGATTCGGCAACGCCGGTTGTATTATAGAAAAAGCGAAAGATATACATAATGTAACGTCTGAATTATTGCGGCAGAATAATAATTTTTTCGGGGATTGAATAAAATATATTACATAAAAAACAAATAATGGAGGATAAATATATGGATAGGTTAAAAAACGTGATTCTTGATACGGATATAGGACCGGACTGCGACGACGCGGGGGCTATCGCAATTTTGAACAAGCTCTGCGATTTCGGCGAGGCGAGGGTTCTTGCTATGGGAAACTGCACGGTTCACCCTGAGGGTGCGTGCTGTATCGACGCTATAAACTGGTATTACGGCAGGCACGGGATACCGGTCGGAACTTTGAAATCGACCGACGGACCGGGTAAAGACGACGAAAGTTATCTGAAATATAATAAATATATCGCGGTAAATTTCGAGCATTCGTTCAAACATACGCTTATCCCGGACGTCACGGCGGTTTACAGGGAAGCCCTCGAAAAAGCCGACGACAACTCAGTCGTACTTATAACTATCGGAATGCTGAACAACATAAAAAATCTTATGGAATCCGAGCCTGACGGCTACAGCGGTCTGACCGGGCTTGAGCTTGTTGAGAAGAAAGTCAAAAAAATCGTGTGCATGGCGGGGAATTTCAGGTCTGGGCATCCGGATTTCTTCTCTGAATTTAACATAAACACAGATATAGAAGCGGCAAGATATGTAATCGCGAACTTTAAAAGCGAGATTGTTTTCTGCCCGTATGAAATGGGTTATCCGATAGTATCTGGGGCAAGGCTTATATCTATGGGGGACATGAAAAAAAATCCCGTGGCGAAAGCGTATCAGATTTACTGCGACGGAGCGGGCGGCAGGAACAGCTGGGATTTAGTGACTGTTTATTACGCTGTCAGGGGCACGCACGGACTGTTTAAAGAATCGAAAAAAGGCAACATAACAATAGACGAGAACGGATATACTTATTTCAGAGAAGACCCGACGGGCAGGCATATGATAACGGCAAACAAAGTGCCGCCTGTAGAAATAGCGCAGATTCTTGAGGATATAATAAATCTTACGCCGGAATTGGTGAGGTAGGATATTAATAAGATTGCAAGGGCGACCGCAAAGGTCGCCCCTGTAATATAAACATAAATTAACAGGTTGGCGAGGCGGTAAAATGTGAATCTGGCAGTCGGGGATAAAATAGAAACGAAAAAAAACCATCCGTGCGGGAAAAAATCAGTCGTGTTTACGGTTATCAGAACCGGCGCGGATATAAAAATCAAATGCGATAACTGCGGCAGGGAAGTCATGCTTCCCCGCCTTAAAATAGAGAAAATGATTAAGAAAATATTGTAGGGGTGGGGTTCTCCCGCCCAAGAAACAATCCAAATATAAATTTAGGGCGGGAAGACCCCGCCCCTACGACAAAAACAATTTATTTTTAAAGGAGAAAAATATAATAATATGCTTGAAAAACTCATGGAAGCCGAAAAAAAATACGAGGATATAGATGAAAAACTCACGCAGGTCGAAGTCGTGACAAATCAGGAACTCATGAAAAAACTCATGAAAGAACGCAAACTCTTAGAGCCGATAATAACAAAATTCAGAGAATATAAAGCCGCCGAAAAAGGCGTGACAGATTCAGAAGAAATGCTTGCGGAATCTCTTGAGCCTGATATGAAAGAAATGGTCGAGGAAGAACTTGAGAAGTGCAAAATTGATAAAGAAAGATTACTGGAAGAATTAAAAATTTTATTGTTGCCCAGAGACCCCAACGACGACAAGAGCGTAATTATCGAGATACGCGGCGGAGCGGGCGGCGACGAAGCGGCTCTTTTCGCTCATTCGCTCTATAGAATGTACACGATGTACGCCGAAAGCGTGGGGTATAAATTCGAGATAATGTCCGAAAATCCGACTGAACTTGGGGGATATAAAGAAGTCGTGTTTGAAATCGACGGCGACGGCGCATATTCACGTTATAAATTCGAGAGCGGGGTGCACAGGGTACAGAGAGTCCCCGACACGGAATCGTCGGGCAGAATCCACACGTCAACTGTTACAGTCGCGGTTTTGCCTGAGGCTGAGGACGTCGAAGTCGAGATAAATCCGGGAGATATAGAGATAGAAACCCACAGGTCAGGCGGGGCGGGTGGACAGCATGTCAATAAAACCGACTCAGCCGTAAGATTAATACACAAGCCGTCGGGGATAGTGATAGAATGTCAGGACGAACGCAGCCAGATGAAAAATAAAGATAAAGCTATGAAATTATTGAGGACGAAATTGTTTGAGTTAAAAACGGCTGAACAGGTAAACGCAATCGCGTCCGAGAGAAAAAGTCAGGTCGGTACAGGCGACCGCAGCGAACGGATAAGAACATATAATTATCCGCAGGGCAGAGTGACAGACCACAGGATAAATCTTACGTTATATAACCTGCTCAGCGTTCTCAACGGCGCGCTGGACAATATAATCGACGCGCTTATAACGGCTGACACGGCTGAAAAATTAAAGAGCGGCGAGATTTGACCGCGATTATAAAATAACCCGTAGGGACGACCGCCCTCGGTCGTCCGCAAATTTAAGCAAACGTGGGATTTTTACGCGGACGACCGAGGGCGGTCGTCCCTACAAGACAAAAATCCAAACAGAAATTAAAACAGAAAGGGAAGCGGCATTCATATGAAAAAACACGAACTGCGCGAACAGGGGTTTTCCGTCGAGGAAATATTCCCGAAAAAACGCACGATAAATATACTATGGCTGATTTTTACGGGTCTGATGATAGTGGGGACTTATATCGCGCTGTTTGCCGTAATAGGATATTCGCCAAACAGAGCCGGAAGTTCCCCTATAGATATTGGAGTAAACTTTGGGAAAATCCCGGTATATTTTATAGAGCTGATAATTTTTATATTTGTATATTTCGGGCTGAAACTTGCCGCGGCTTTGATATTCTGCAAAGATAAGGACAACAGCGCGAAACTTAAAACTATCGAAGAAAAAACGCTCCCGATATTTCCGGTATGCTTTTGCAGGGAAGCGTTTAAAGTATGGCAGACTGTCGTTATGTATGCCGCCCCGTTAATTTTTGTATATGCGTGTATGTTTTTCCTGTGCATGTTTCAGCCTGTCGATGTGATTTTAGGTGGCGCGCGCGCGTTTGAGGAAGTTGACGCGGGGTATATGACCATGCTGTTTTTCATGTCGTTTTTTATGGCGTTTGACATAACGCTTATCGCATATACTTTATATTTCAAAATTAAAAACAAGATAGATTATATATCTGTGGAATATCATATATACGGCGTGACTTTATATAAGAAAACATACGTAAAATTCAACAGAAAGCCGGGGAAATACCTGAAAACCAACAGCAAATATATAGACGAGGGCAAATTTAAGTTATAGAGAAAGGGGAATATTCGCATGGTAAAATACGATTTACGACAAAACGGTTTTTCTGTGGAAGAAAGAATAACGAAAAAATTCATATCGACTATTTTATGGGTAGCTCTTGCGGTTCTGATTATAGCAGGCACTTTTGTTATGGTAATGACGGTCGTGGGCTGGATTACTCCTTATGAAGGAGTAGGGGAAGTCCGCAACCCGATAGATTATGATTTTGACTCGAGTTCTATACCGTTAGGGCTGTTAGCGTTTGTGCTTTTTCTGCTGCTATATTTCGGGATAAGATTTGTGCTTACGCTTTTATTCTGCCACGACAGATATAACAGCGTAAGGCTTACGACCCTTGACGATAATCATTTGCCTATATGCCAGTGCCGTGAAGCGTTGAAAGTATGGCAGACCGTCGTGATTTATATAGTCCCGGTGGTTGTTGTTTATGTATTGATGCTGCGTATGACCGGGTTCTGGTTTCCTCTGGAAAAAATAGAGTACATAAATTTCGGGTTTTTGACAATGCTGTTTTTCATGACGTTTTTTCTTGCGTTTGATTTGACGCTTGTTATATATGTGCTGTTTATAAAAATCAAAGACAAAGTGGATTATATCGCTATAGACCATCATGTTTACAAAATGACGTTATATAAAGAAACATATGTGAGGAGAGGCGGGAAAAAAGTAAAAAGGCAGTTAACAACGACGCCTGTAGACAAACCTCAAAAAAGAAAGAGAATGTTTATAAATATGACGACGTGCCTCAATCCCGAATGCAAGAATTATTCGACCAAATTAGATAAAAGTATAAAAATTTGTCCGTCGTGCGGGGCGAAAATATATAAAGCCGAGATATTGCAGAACGTGGTGACATGCCTTAATGAAAACTGTGAAAATTACGGGCAGGAACTAAAAGAAGAAATCACGGAATGCACGTCGTGCGGCGGGAAAACCGGAAGGCTTTCGTTTAAATTTGTGCCGCATTTGGCGTTGCCGTCTGTTGTTTTGGCAGTATTATCCTCCGCCATTTATATATTTACCATGCGGCTTTTTGATGAAAAAGGCATAGACGGAGGTCTTTTGGTTGATATTGCGGGTTATTTATGGTTTGGCTGTTGGCTGACGAGCGTTGTCATGGGATTTTTAAGTAAAAAGAAATGGACGCTTGTTATTGCGGTATTGTCTTTGTTTACGACGGTTGTGATTCTTCAGATTGTTATATAAAGAAAAATTAAAAATTAATAGAGCGTTCGTTTTTAATATGACATGGTGTAGTCATATTATATATGTTATAATAGATTTTGTTCTGTAATATAAAAATAAAAACAGAAAATTATAAAATATTTAGGATGAGGAAAATATATGCCGTCTGAAAATAAACCCGAAAAAGTTTTCGCGCATTCAAAAAATCATATAACTATCAAAGGGGCAAGGGTACATAATCTAAAAAATATTGACCTGCAAATCCCCAGAGATAAATTTATAGTATTTACCGGGCTTTCAGGGTCGGGTAAATCTTCGCTCGCTTTCGACACTATTTACGCCGAGGGTCACAGAAGATTTGTCGAGTCGTTGTCGTCGTACGCGAGGCAGTTTCTCGGACAGTTAGACAAGCCCGACGTCGATTATATCGAGGGGCTTTCGCCGTCTGTATCTATCGACCAGAAAACAACGTCGAGAAATCCGCGCTCGACTATCGGCACGATAACAGAAATCTATGATTATCTTAGACTTCTTTTCGCGAGAGTGGGCGTGCCGCATTGTCCTATATGCGACAGGGTCATTCAACAGCAGACTATCGACCAGATTATCGACCAGATTCTTGAAATCGAGGACGGCAGCAAGTTTTATATTCTGTCGCCCGTCATAAAAGGCAAAAAAGGCACGCACGAAAAAGTTTTCGAGGACGCTAAAAAAGGCGGGTTCGCGAGGGTTAGAGTAAACGGCAGCATATATGATTTGACCGAAGAAATAAGTCTCGACAAAAACAAAAAACACAATATAGAAATTTTAGTTGACCGTCTTGTCATGAGAGAAGATATTAAATCAAGACTGACTGATTCAGTTGAAACCGCGTGTAATTTATCGGGCGGCATAGTTATCGTTTCGGTTTTAGACCAGCCGGAAAGCGAAGAACTTGTATTCTCCCAGAATTACGCATGTGAGGAACACGGCATAAGCATAGGCGAACTTGCTCCCAGAATGTTTTCGTTTAATTCGCCGTTCGGAGCATGTCCGGACTGCTCCGGGCTTGGCTCAACCCAGCAGTTATCAATAGAAAAATTATTGTTCGACCGTTCAAAAACTTTACGCGACGGGGCAATCGTGGCAAACGGGTTTAAAACGATGGATAACGATACCTACAGCGAAGTCATGCTTGAAGCCGTGGGCAAAGAAAATGGATTTACAGTCGATATGCCAATCTCCGAATATTCCGAAACTGCCCTGAACGCTTTATTATATGGCACAGGGTCAAAAGAATACTGGGCGCAGAAAGGCAGGCACAGATTTAAGTTTCGGCACGACGGAATAGTCAACACTATAACCAGACGTTACAGACAAACCGGAAGTTCGGGAGTTAAAGCCGAAATCGAAAATCTTATGGAAGATATAAAATGTCCGTCGTGTGACGGACGAAGATTAAAACGTGAATCTTTGTCGGTCAAAATCAAGAACATGAATATACACGATATGTGCGCCTATTCGATACTTGAATCAAAAAAACTGTTTGACAATATCACGTTTAATCAGAAAGATTCGGTTATAGCTAAAGATATAGTAAAAGAAATACGCGAGCGTCTGGGATTTTTAGTCAGCGTCGGGCTTGATTATCTCACGCTTGAACGCCGGGCAGGGACTTTATCCGGCGGCGAGAGCCAGAGAATAAGGCTTGCGACGCAAATCGGTTCTTCTCTCATGGGGGTTTTATATATACTCGACGAGCCGTCGATTGGCTTGCACCAGAGAGACAATTCAAAACTTATCACGGCGTTAAAAAGACTTCGCGATGTTGGAAATACTGTTATAGTGGTCGAACACGATGAAGAAACAATCGAAGAAGCCGATTATATAGTTGACTTAGGACCGTATGCCGGAGTTCATGGCGGGGAAGTCGTGGCGCAGGGGACAGTTTCGCAGATTAAAAAAATAAAAAATTCTATAACTTCTGATTTTTTAAGCGGCCGGAGAGTTATAAAAACTCCGAAGCCCGAAGAAAGACGCACAGGCAACGGCAGTTTTATAAAAATAATAAATGCGCGTGAAAATAACTTAAAGAATATCGACTGCGAAATCCCGTTGGGCATGTTCGTATGCGTGACCGGAGTATCGGGGTCGGGGAAATCTTCTCTGATTAACGAGATATTATATAAAAAACTCGCCAACGAATTAAACGGGGCATATACGAGAGCGAAAAACTTTGACAGAATCGAGGGGACTGACGCTTTGGATAAAATCATCGCAATCGACCAGTCGCCTATAGGCAGAACTCCAAGGTCAAACCCCGCGACTTATACGGGACTGTTCGCCGATATACGTATGCTTTTCGCCGAGACACAGGACGCTAAAATGCGCGGGTTCAAACCCGACAGGTTTTCTTTCAACATGAAAGGCGGACGCTGCGAGGCGTGCGAGGGGGACGGCGTAATAAAAATCGAGATGCATTTTCTCCCGGACGTTTATGTGACGTGCGACGTATGCAAAGGCAGAAGATATTCAAGAGAGACGCTTGAAGTAAAATATAAAGGCAAGAATATATTTGATATTTTAGACATGACCGTTGAGGAAGGCGTTGAATTTTTCGCAAATATCCCTGCGATAAGCCGGAAATTGAGAACTCTGAACGATGTAGGGCTGGGGTATATAAAAATAGGGCAGTCGTCAACTACTTTATCAGGCGGGGAAGCGCAGAGGGTTAAATTATCGACTGAGCTGTCAAAACGCGCAACGGGAAAAACGATTTATGTCCTTGACGAGCCAACGACGGGACTGCATATCGCCGACGTTGAAAAACTAATCGAGGTTTTGCAAAAATTAGTCAACACGGGAAATACTGTTATTGTTATAGAGCATAATCTCGACATGATAAAAACCGCCGACCATATAATAGATTTAGGTCCTGAGGGCGGGGCGAACGGAGGGTCGATAATCGCGACGGGGACTCCCGAAGAAGTCGCGGAAAACCCGAACTCGTACACAGGGCAGTATCTGAAAAAGATTTTTGACAGGAAACGATAAGAAAAAATCAAAAAAACAAAGGCGGCATTAATGCCGCCTTTGAGTGTATAATTGCAGTTTTTCGTTTTTCGTTTATTTTTCAACCCGCGTCAAGACTTTTTATTTTCTCTCTGTAATATTCGCATTTTTCAGCCATTTTATGGCATTTGCATATGTTTTTGTTTACGGCTTTGTTCGCTATTCGCAAAAGTTTGGTCGTTTTTTGTTTTTTGCCCGAAAAGAAAAAATCCGCGATTCCGCTTATTATACGGTATTTTATCTGATACAGGCATAATATCAGGGCAGTCCTCAGAAAAGATTTTGCGTATTTCTTTTTTATTTTTAATATCTTTTTATTAGATACCGTCTCTTTTTTTTCTTTGCGTTTCATTTTTTTATTTCTCCGATTTTCAGATTTTACATAATTAAATAATATGCGGTTTTTAAACAGGTTATTCAAAGATTTTACGAAACTGCATAAATCACATCGCAATTTGCATTATTTCCCCTGCTTTTTTTGGTTTTTTTGCTATTTTATAACATTATATCCCAATCCGGTCATAACTCAGTCTCATGATATAAGTTATTTTGCCTCCCCGGTCACAAACCAGTCGCAAGTTAATATTTT